>PVBE011948875.1_pt1 | contig 11900 bp, 10 predicted proteins | sample 1631181 | NCBI WGS metagenome assembly PVBE01 (sample SAMN08397723, study PRJNA350692) | Marine metagenome, whole genome shotgun sequencing project. | isolation source: water | place: Pacific Ocean | collected 2012-04 | reverse complement strand
GGATGCGCTTGTTGAGGAAGTACTTGAGCCCGCACTCGTAGATCATAATGGGACCCTGGCTATGATTGGTACTCCGTCAGCGGCATGTTCTGGGTTGTTCTACCGCGCCACAACTGAGGCCAACTTTGGGTACAGCAATCATCACTGGACAATTTTAGAGAACCCTTTTATCCCTCACGCCAAGGATTGGCTTGATAAGCGAATGAGCCAAAAAGGTTGGACAGACGATAACCCAATCTATTTGCGTGAGTGGCGAGGGCGCTGGATACGGAGTAACGATTCAATTGTTTACCGGTATTCGGATAATAAGAATATAGCGAATACTCTGCCCTGGAATGAGCATGATTGGCATTTCATTTTGGGAGTAGATTTAGGTTACGAAGACGCCACGGCCTTTGTTGTTGGGGCTTTTTGTGAAGACTTGCCAGACTTCTATATCGTGGAAGATTTTAAGAGCAGCAAAATGCTGCCTTCCGACATAGCTGAAAAAATTAAACAGTATGATCGAGAATACGATTTTCGCGTAATGGTTGCAGATACAGGCGGTTTAGGAAAAAGCATCGTAGAAGAATTTCGTTATCGGCACGGCCTAGCAATAAGGGCGGCAGAGAAACGGAACAAGCTAAGTTACATCGAATTAATGAATTCGGATTTAGCGGCTGGTAGAATTAAAGTCCTAGAGGGCTGTGGCGTTTTGGACGAGTGGCGGCTTCTCCAGTGGGACGAAGACCGACCAAAGGAAGATGGTCGATTTGAAAATCACTTGGCAGATGCGGCATTATACGCATGGCGTGAATCGCGGCACTATGCGAGTGTACCGAGAGAAGTAGAACCGGAAGTAGGTTCTGAGGAATACTATAAACGATTAAGCGACCGACACGAAAAGCAACTACTCGACAAATTAGAGCATGGAGAAGGGAGTCTATGGTGGGAAAGTATTCGGCACTAGATGACCAAATCGTAGAGATGGTTATGTTTATGCGTAAAAACGGGGTCAAGCGATTAGTCATGACTGATAGCGGAATCGAAGTTGAATTTCAGGGCCGGGGGCCTATGAACGTGTACCCCGAGTTTAGCTCCACCGGCTCCGACGAAACCTCCTATTACTACAACGACAAGGATGAAAACTAATGTACAAACCCAAAGAATTTTGGTGGGAACAAACCAAGGACATTCATGACGATGTTTTCTCGGCAGTTACCACACTATCTGAAGACCAGAACAACCGCACAAAAGACAACCTTAATTGGCTGCGCTTGTTCTCGAATATCAACGCCAGCGGTTTAAACTCGCACGATTACTCTCGGCGCTCAGGCTCTAGGGCCGATGACGTTACTCTAAACATTGTCCATTCAATGTGTACGACGGTAACGAGCAAGATTGCTAAGAACCGGCCCAAGATTACTTTCCTAACTTCTGGCGGCGATTGGTCCTTGAAGCGTAAGGCGAAATTGCTTGATAAGTTTGTGAACGGGCAATTCTACGCCACCGATATCTATACAACTGCGCCCAAGGTATTCTTGGACGCCGCCGTTTTCGGAACGGGTATCATGAAGATTTACCAGGATGGAGAGCGGATTGTTGCTGACCGCGTGTTTCCCAATGAGGTAATTTGTGATGACGCCGAAAGTTTTTACGGAAAGCCTCGGCAAATGTTCCAGCGCAAGATTGTATCGCGTGAAGTGCTCTTGGCAACGTACCCTGACTTTGAAAAGGAGATTTTAAATGCTTCAAAAGCTGAAACAAATAACTCCGGCGAAGGTGTTACGTCAAATCAAGTCGAATGCGTGGAAGCTTGGCACTTGGCTAGTAAAAAGGGCTCCCCTGACGGGAGGCATTGTATTGTTCTGGATAATTGCACTTTACTAGATGAGCCCTACGATAAAGACTTCTTTCCATTCGTTTTCATCCGCTGGACCGAGAATTTACTCGGTTTTTGGGGCCAGGGACTCGCTGAACAGCTTTTAGGGGTTCAAGTCGAGATAAATAAGCTTCTGAACCGCATTCAGGAGCAAATGCACCTCGCAACGCCCAAAGTATTCATTGAAACGGGTTCTAAGATCTCTAAAGCCCATATCAACAACGAAGTTTGGGGGGTAATTGAGTACACCGGGACTAAACCAGACTTTCATGTGCCCAGAACGACCACCGGAGAGGTATTTTCTCACCTGGATAGATTGTTTGGCCGTGCTTATGAGGTTGCCGGTATTTCTGAGATGGCGGCACAGGCGAAGAAGCCCGCCGGGTTGGACTCCGGGGTCGCTATTCGGGAGTTCTCAGACATCCAATCTGAGCGCTTTATGTTGGTAGCTCAGGCGTATGAGAACTTATTTTTGACAGCGGCCCGTCAAATGATTGACATCGCCCGCGATATTGAAGAGCAGGGCAACACTTACGAGGTAATTAGCCATGGGGACAAGTATATTGAGCGGATTAAGTGGAAGGATATCGACCTTGAAGAGGACCAATATGTTATGCAGATTTATCCGACTTCGCTATTGTCAACTACTCCGGCCGCAAAGTTACAAACGATTCAAGAGATGGCGCAAACGGGGCTCTTAAACCCCACCGAAGCCAGAGCGTTGCTCGATTATCCTGATTTAGAAGCTGTAAACCAGTTGGCTACTGCATTTATTGATGACGTAGACCTTTTGATTGAGCAAATGATTGAGAAGGGGCGCTATCATCCCCCTGAGACGTTCTCTAATCTTGAATTTGCGATTCAAAGAGTCCAGTCGGCTTATTTACGCGCAAAAATTGACAATGTTCCAGAAGAGCGTCTGGAACTGCTCCGCCGGTACATGGATGACGCGATTCGGGTAATTCAGACCCAACAAATGGCACAGCAAGCAACCCAACAAGCGATGGCACCGGAGGGTGCTCCCGCACCGGGTGGTGGGGCTCCTGCGCCGGGGACTCCGCCGATGGAAGGGGCTCCGCCAGAGATGGGGCCAGGAGAAGGTGAAATGCCTCCCGCAATGGTCGAAGCAATCGCTGGAATGCAATAAGAAATAAAATCACACTACTAGGAGAGAAATATGTCTGAAGCGGAAGTGTCTGCGACTGAAATTGTTGAACAAGCCCAAGGGGGGGAGAATGAAGTTCCACCTGAAGTTTCTGAACCGGGTAATGGGGCGGCGGAGGTCCAAGAGCCGCCTTCAAATGGAAGTTCGTTGGTGGAGCCGGGTGAGTCACAGGCTGAACGGGCTGCGTTTGCTCGACAGTTTGCAAACCTCGCCAGACAAGAAAGACGGTTCCGAGAAGAAAAGCAAGAGTTCAAAGGGGTAAAGAAAAAGGCTACTGAGTTGGAGGGCCTGCAAGAAATGGCCGCTTCCGACCCTATGCAATTCTTGGAGAAGTTCGGAATCTCCTATGATGCCCTAACTCGGCGAGTAATTAATGATGGGAATGTCGCAATTGAGGACGTGGTTGCTCAGCAGGCCAAAGAGATTGAGGCATTAAAAGAATTAAATCGAAAACAAGCGGAAGACCGAGAGAATAGGTCGAAGAAAAGGGAATACGAACAGACTTATAACGGGTTTATTGACAAAATCAAAGATTTCGTCGATGATGGTGATCAATACGAGATGATTAAGGCTCACAATGCCTATCATACCGTTTACGATGTCATGCAAGAACAATATGATCATGATGGCACCGTGCTTGAATATAACCAAGCGGCCAATATGGTCGAACGGTATTATGAGGACGAAGCCGAACGTTACTTTAAAAGTAGCAAGCTGAGAGACCGTTATAAGGGACACTGGCAACCTGAGCCAGACGAAGCGCAAGACGTTAAGCCTAGCCAGCCAGCAGCAAAACCAAGGCCGAAAACACTTTCAAATCAATTAACGTCGCAGACGCCTGCGCGTGACGATGGTCTTCTATCTAGGGAAGATTCATTAGCGAGGGCGGCTGCTATTATGCGCGGCGAGGTCTAACTAATATCCTCGCCCCTATAGCGAGGAAATTATTATGGCATTAGCAGTTAGTGGGGCCGCAGCGGTCACAGAAGCTCTTAAAGAACATTACAAACCCCAACGAATCAAAGAGATGGTTTATAAAAACAACCCTCTCCTTGCTCTTATCCCTAAATACACGAAATTCGGCGGCGAAAATATGCCGATTCCAATTATCACTACCGGGCCACAGCGAAGAGCAGCCACGTTTGCAACCGCACAAGGGAACACGTCCACCTCTAGCTTAAAGCAGTTTCTTTTGACCCGTGTAAAAGATTACTCTTTTGCGTCAATTGAGCACGAAGCAATCAAGGCAAGTCAGGGCAACGCAGATGCTTTCATCCGATATGCAACGATGGAAGTGGACGGTGCTATTCACAGCCTTAAGCGTTCTTTGGCAGTTGCTCTGTATAGAGGCGGGGATGGGGCCATTGGAACAGTTACCTCCGACCCTGGGACCGGAGTTACTCTGACATTAGCCACTACTTCGGATGTTTCAAATTTTGAAGTTGGAATGGATATTGTTTTTGCAGCAAATAACACTTCGGCTCTTCGATCTGGTGGGTCAAGAACAATCTCAGCCATTAACCGCGTCACTGGAGTGATTACGGTTAGCGCCGCGTTCGATGCTGATGTTTTATCCTCTGGCTCCGAAGACCTTATTTTTCAAGCAGGTGATTATGTTTCAGCAAGTGACCGTCTGAAAATTAGTGGCCTTGAGGCATGGTGCCCCGAGTCGGCTCCTGGGGCTACTGCGTTTTTCGGTGTTAACCGGACAACAGACACGTCCCGCTTAGGCGGCAACCGTTCCGACGGAAGCGCAAAGCCAATTGAAGAGGCTTTGATTGATGGCCTTAGCTTGGCTGCCCGTGAAGGGGGCTCGCCTAGTCACGTTTTTATGGATTACGCATCTTACGCGAATCTTGAAAAAGCTCTTGGGTCTAAGGTGCAATACGATAAGGTAAGCGCATCTGATGCAAATGTTGGCTTTACTTCCTTGAAGCTTCACGGACCTGCCGGTACTGTTGATGTTATCCCTGATGTAAATTGTCAGCCTAATGTCGCTTGGGCGCTACAGCTTGATACTTGGTCCTTGAATAGCTTGGGGGATGCCCCACAAATTCTTGATCTTGATGGGAACAACATGTTGCGTGAAAACGACGCCGACGCTTACGAGGTAAGAGTTGGTTTTTATGGCAACTGCGCTACTACTGCTCCTGGTTGGAACTGTCGTATCAAATTGGCTTAATTCTTAACTTAAGAAAGGAGCCTAATTATGGCGAATAGAGACTTTAAGCCTGTGAAGGCGCTAGAGCGTGAGGTTGTTATTATTGGCGGGCGTATTGCGTTCACCAATGCAGCAGTGACCGGCATTTCCGAAGGCGCTGGTTTTACATGCTCTGACATTAGTTCTGGCGTTTTTACCATTACCTTCACTGATAAATACAGCGACCTTCTGTATTGTGATGCTCACGTTGTTGGTGCCGGTGGTCCTGAACGTTACATCGAATGCACTGCGCATGATGTATCAAGTGCCAAAACACTATCATTTGTCTGTAATGACCAGACTGATGATGCTGTTACTGGTGACAGTGACCAGGATCAAGAAATCCAGTTTGTGGCGTTTTTGAAGAATAGTTCATTAACTTAATAGGAGTTAAACCATGCCTAAAAAAAAGGACGGTCTAGCTCTTATGATATTGTCCGGGGGTAAGAAAAAACCCAAGGGTGATAAAGATGATAAAAAGGCCCTGTTAGCAGCTTGCGGCACGTTCGCTGATGCTATTGGGGCTGAGCTTGACCCTAAAAAGGAGAAGGCAGCTTGCGAGGCTCTTTTGGATTTTGTTCATATTGCTATGGACTACCAAGGGGACTCAGGAAGCGATAAAGAAGAATATTAATTAAAGGGGGGCGCTATGCCCCCCTGTTTCTTTTTAGGAGCCGCTAAGTGCCTAATAACGACAAAGTATTCTCCACGCTAATGACTCAGGTCAGACAACGAGCTGACATGGAAGGCTCGACGTTCGTGTCTGATACTGAGATTCGTGTTTGGTTAAATGCGGCTTTGGCGGAACTCCACGATATTATGATCCTCTGCTTTGAGGATTATTATGTAAACACCACGACCTACTCTTTACCGGGGACTAACCCCGGAACCCTTCCCTCTGACTTCTACAAGGCTCTAGGAGTGGATTTTGAGACTGGTGGGGTAACTTACTCGATTAAGCCTTACTCGTTCCAAGAGCGAAATATGTACAACAGCAATGCCGGAGTTGTGGCGGGGAATCTTGCGGCCCTTCGGTATCAGGTTCGGGATGATAAGATTCACTTTATCCCGTCAAGCCCACCATCGGGAACGGTAACACTTCACTATATCCCCGAATGCCAGCAATTCAGAACAGGCGGCGAAGACGACGCGGCGAATATTAATTCAAAAAACAAGAGCGTAGCAATTGGCTACCAGGAATATCTAGTGGTTGCGGCGGCTATTAAATGCCTAATGAAGGAAGAATCCGACGTTAGGATGCTGTTGGCCGAAAAAGCTGACCTCCAGAAACGAATCGAGAACGCAGCACCCCGCAAAGATGCTGGGGAGCCACATAAGATTATAGATACCTCAGTAGGCACCCACGGGGACACGTGGATCAACCTTTACGGTTAAGGGGAGCATATGGCAGGCCGTTCGTTTACTAGCCCATTTACTCGTATTTCGACGGGGGATGTTATGGAGCTAGTTCAAGACAATATAGAGAATAGCTTCAGGGCTCTCGAATCCTGCCCTCTTCTTGATGGTCATTTGCTTGAAGGCGTTGAGTTGGTGCAAGGGGATAACGAGATAGACCATAAACTGGGGAGGGTGCTGAGGGGATGGATTCTTACGCGCCAGGATTTTGATACCATCATCCTAGACAAGCAGGCGAGTAACGACAGTACAGACCGAATTCTTATTTTAAATAGCAGCGCCTCCGGGACGGCTACCGTTGACCTTTGGGTTTTTTAATGGCTTTAGAGAAGAAAATAATCGGCCTACCTGTTGAAAAAGGCGTTAATGAGAAGGTCTCTGACCGTGTTTTGCCTATTGGTCAGCTAACTGACGCCGAGAATGTCTGCTTCGACAAGCTTGGTGAGGCGAAAAAGCGCAGTGGTTTCTGGAGTACCTCGAACAGTGTCCCTCAGATAAGTGATGGAGCAACTACTATCAGCAAAGGGAAGGCCGTCGCTTCTTTTGGAGACGAGATTGTTTGCTTTGATGGTCGCTACGCCTACACAAGAACATCCACAGCAACCGAGCCTTGGGTTAATAAAGGTACTGTTGTCGGATGCACGCTTGAAAGAAACCGCGTTGCAGCAGACTCTAATTTAATACAGACCGCAGCACAGATAACGCAAAATGGTGATTTTGAATTTCACGTTTGGTCAGAAATAGACCCAACGGAAACCACCTCAAGGGTTATTGACTTTACGGGTCTGGTCCAGAATGGGGGCTCTATAGCCACAGCGGTCACTTTTACGGGGAGCGGTACGAATGACCTTAGTGCAGTAGGGGGGACATACTCAGGCTCCTCAAACAATACGAGGTTTAGAATCATCGTGACATCGGGGACGGCATCGCCCGATACGATCACATGGGACCGCGACACAGGCAGCGGCTATGGCGGCGGTGCGGGGCCTATAAATATTACCGCTGGGGCTATGACGCTGGAGTCCGGGGTTACGGTTACGTTTGACTCCACTGAAGGGCACACGAAAGACGATAAGTGGGAGTTCACTGTCGGCTATAGTCGGGCGAAGCTAACCGGGGCCACTGACCATAACCTTTCTCCGGGCGGAAGAGTTACCGCTGCTTTTGACCATGCCGATTTTACGGACGGAACCTACCAGGTAAATTCAGTAGATTCTACCAGCAGCTACACAGTAAGTTACAACACTCCGGTTGCTAACGTCTCCAGTGCAGGGGACTCGACGGTTGTAAGTGGGCACTCGTGGCGCACCTACTGTAAGGTGCTAGATAAAAAGACGAAGGCGGAGATAATAGGGAAAAAGCTTATTAACCTCTTCGTAACGCACAATAGTATTCATAACGTGCCCCGCGCTCAAATAGTCTCTGTGGACAGTTTTGTGTATGTGTTTGTCCATGTTGGCTCTGGCAGGGTTAAGCACATACTTATGAAAACCGCATCCGGGCTTACTGCCGACCTTATGCCGTCGGTGCTGACGCCGGGCTCTGGAGAGACCTTTTTAGTTGACGAGACCTACCCGCACTTTCTTGTCGCTCCTACAAATTACATAGAAGGGGCCTCGGACAATGGTTTCGTCTTGTTGCGGCGCTTAGACGGCACAAGTAGCCAAAAACTGCGGTTATCCACCTGGACACCGGACGTTAACGGCGCTCTTACGGAGTTAGGCACTCCAGGGGTCGTAAAAATAACGGATGCGGTACATTTCCATACCCCGAATCTCTCAACCACCGCTAGAAACTATTCTACGGAGGAATATTCCGTCAACCCGCGAGAAATAGAGCTTGCGGGGGGTCTTATGTTGAGCGTTGTTCGTCCTCATGGGCAAGACAACGACCTGTATGTTGTTGTCGGTTATACTAAGTCGATAGATGCCACGGCTGCTGCGGGCTTCACTGATGTAGGGTCTGATGATGAGCCAGGGGGGGTTTATTTTAATGTTTATGATTCTGACCTAGACATTCAAGGCGGAAGCAACCTAGCTACACTCAACGGGAGTACGACGGCCTTTGTTGATGAAACGCGGACAATCGATAATTGCGGGTACGTCCTTATAAACGGGTGTGCCGGGGTTGGCGCGAGACAGTCCACAGATAATAAGATCCGCGTCTTCTCCACGCTGATAAAGAATACGAAGGCACCGGCAACGCGGTCTCAGAAGCACCTTGTAGCTTCTCATGACGTAATGAGCAACGGAAGCACTGGCATAAGCGACAACAACATAGACCTTCACTGGTGTACTATTACGGGTGACTGTTTTTACAATAACTCGGATATCTATTTTCCCGTAGGATATGCTTCGCGACCAAACCCGACAGACGCTGGTGCCTCCCCTACGGAGGTAGGCAACACAGCCTTGAATCAGTTCAACACGGCTGTTGAGGTGATGGTGAACCAGCACGGGGAGGTTGTTGCAAAAGGGTCTAACAGTACCGGTCCATGGACGCAGGACATGAATTTCCGGTACATGTCTCACTTTGTAAAAGCTGAGATGAACAGAATTAACTTTATGCACGCGCTCCCAAGAGTTATCCACGTCTCTAGCCCGCTTGTAGATGCCACCAACGTGTATCGATTTGGAACGTCCTACTATAACGGCACACTGGTAGCGAAGAATGGCGGGGAGGTGACTGCCGTTAATGCTGCGGTGTCCGAATTTAATATGGACCCTGAGAACTACCTCCCTAGCGTTGAGGCAAACGGGAGTCTTCTCTTGGCCGGAGGTATACTTTGGCAATATTCAGGGGATTACTTTAAGGAGCAGAACTTCTTTTGGTGGCCTGAGATCCATTCCGTAACGCACGCCGCTGGATCCTCCGGGTACAGGGTAGACGACGGGAAGCATTACTATAAAGCCATCTATGAATGGGTGGATAGTCAAGGTAAAATACAACGATCAAACCCGTCTATAGCGGTAGCTACAACCGTAGCTGGTGGCGGAAAAGAAGTTACCGTCAAGGTTTATACGCTACAGTTAACCTACAAGCATGACGTTACCGATACTATTCTGCCGGGCGGTGTCGCCGCTACTTTCTGGGGAGGCAGGTCCACTGCCAGAATTATCCTTTATAGAACAAAGGTTGACGGGTCTCGTTATTTTCGATGTGCTGAGGCAGAGATGCTTACGACGGATTGCCATCAGGAGATTGTAGACACACTCCCGGACAGTAAGTTGGTGGACAACCCAGAGCTCTACACCGAAGGCGGGAAGCTTGGGCACTTCTGCCCGCCGTCGCAATACGATATCGCAGTATGGAAAGACCGCGTATTTCTCGCCACCACAGAAAACACACTCCTTTATTCAAAGAGGTTTTCTGAGAATAGAGAGACCGCTTTTAACGATGATCCAGCGGGTTTTATACGCTCGGTAGATAACCGTTCCGAAAAGATTAGGGCGCTATGCCCAAACCTAGACCACTTGCTTATTCTAAGTGAGAAAAACGGCTACTATATGTCTGGCGAAGGCCCGAACGATGCGGCCGCTGGTGTCGACTTCAGCCCCCTAAGAGTGTTTGCTCCTGGGCAAGGCGCTGTCGAAGGGACGTGCCGAGCCGAAACTCCTCTAGGGGTATTTTTCCAAACGGCGCAAGGTTTGATGCTATGCGGACGGGATATGCAGGTGACCTATGCAGGGGCTCGCATAGAGGACCAATTGGGTACTGCCCGTATATTATCTGCGGATGTTTTTGAGAGGGAGGGCGAGGTCCGTTTCCCCCTGAATGACTCCAAGAAAATACTCGTGTATAACTACTTGTTTGACCAATGGAGTCACTGGTTACTGCATTCTGACACGGGGAATAACGCAGGCACCACCCAGGTAAAAAATGCTACCGGCACCCCTGAGCACTACAGGCTTAACGATATTGGGGTTCTTTACCACCAGGATGAAACTGAGACTTATCACGATAAAATATCCACCACCGAAAAACCTTACTATATGACTCTTACCTCTGGTTGGATAAATATAGGGCAGTTGCAGCAAGTAGGTAGGATATATAAACTCTTGCTGCTTGGTAACTTTAACGCTCATTCACTGCCTAAAGTTACCATCTATACAGACTATAATGATTCATCAGGTACGACCCTTACCACCTCTTCCGTTCCTGGGACATCGAAGTACCAATTAGAGTTAAAGATGCCCAAACAAAAAGTAAGGGCATTTAAATTTACGATTACAGAAGTATTAAGTAACCCGTCGTTAGATGGCGGTATTATGAAAATTCAAGGTATCGCGATGCTCGTCGGGCTTAAGCGTGCAGGGTCTAGCTTCAAGCTTCCAACTGCAAACCTTATAGACACATAGAGGCTTTGATATGAGTACGATAAATGAGACTGGGGATTGGGTAGACCCTGTTTGGGCCGCAGAGACAGAGGCGAAAATGAAGGCTGAAGCGAAGCAGCGCGAAGAAGACCGCTCGAGGGGGAAGGGGGCAGGGAGACGCTCTGAGGAAGCGCTAGACCCGGAGACATATGAAAGGATGCGACGAGCCACTGAGTTATCAAGGGGCCTTCGCGAGCGCCCTTTGGTCTCAGGCATGGCTGCACGCAATATACTAGAGGACCAGTTAAAGCAGCAATCTGCTGCAATGGGCGGCGTTTCGCCAGCGGCTAGCCGAGCTGCCTTAAATCAGGGTGTTGGTTTGGGGCGAAAAGTGTTGGATCATACGGGGAAAACAATGGCTCAGGAGGCCGTGGGTCGCTTCTCCGAGGGGACTAAGCAGGCACTGGCTTGGAAAGCACTTCAGGAAGGCAATATCACAGAGGCGTTAAAAGCTCGGCTTCTTTCCTGGGCTCAGGCAAGGCAGCTTGATGATGAATCGACCGAAGCCCTGATCAGCGCGGTTTCTGCGGGATTGGGTACGGCTGTCGATCAGGGGCTTTTTAAAGACTTGAGTGAGTCTTTTAAGGGCTGGGGATCGCAGGGAGCCGGAAAAACAGGCCCCGGCTACGCATCTAGCTCGATAGGAGGGATGATGTAATGAGCAACCCAAGACTGCAAGGTGTCAACCCCGTTCAACTGTATGACCAAGATTCAACGGCCAGCAGTGCCGAATACCGCAGAGACCTTGGGCAAGGTCGCAATCTAGTTCTAAAGGATATTGAGGAGCTAGACCGTTTGCGGAGGGATGGAGGCCCTGCTCTTAGTGCGGCCAGAGATCTTCAAAGACAAGCGGCGGCGGGACAGCAATCGATAGCCAGAGGG
>PVBE011732591.1_pt1 | contig 11900 bp, 11 predicted proteins | sample 1631181 | NCBI WGS metagenome assembly PVBE01 (sample SAMN08397723, study PRJNA350692) | Marine metagenome, whole genome shotgun sequencing project. | isolation source: water | place: Pacific Ocean | collected 2012-04 | reverse complement strand
GATCACGCAGCACGCGCTCGCGGAGATCAATCGAATAGGGACGTGTCATCACATACCTCAAGGCAAGCCGATCCAATGCCTTAAGGGAATCACAATCCAACAAAAACAGGAATCCCTTTCGATTCCGTCAGATCGATAAATGCTCTAGCCGGCGACGGCGGGATCGCTCATGGCCGCCTGTTGGTCGCGTTCGCGGAAGCCGTGTTGGGCGAGGACGAGGCGGCGCTGGTCCGGGCTCGCGACGCCCTGATCGCGGCGGCGGGGGCCGAGGCCTTCGTCGACGCGGCGGCGGTTGCCGCCCTTTTCAACGCCATCGACCGGGTCGCCGATTCCACCGGCACGCCGTTGGAGGACGTCAAGGCCGAGGCCTCGGCCGACTTCCGCCAAGACCTCGGCATCAACGATTTCTACGCGGCCGAGGGCAAGATCTGAGCCGTGGCTTCTCGCCGCCGCTATTCCGCCGCCTTCGGTACAGGCACCGGCTCGGGCGTTTGCTTGTCGGGGCGTTCCAGGATGCTGGTGGCGAGGCTGAGCAAGGGTGGGATGATCGCCAGCGTCAACACCGCCGAGAGCGAAAGGCCGCCCAGCACCACCGAACCAAGGCCCCGGTAGAGCTCGCTTCCCGCACCCGGGAACAACACCAGCGGCAACATGCCGAAGACGCTGGTCAGGGTCGACATGAAGATCGGCCGAATCCGGTTGCGGGTCGCGGCGGGGATCGCGTCGGCGGCACTCATGCCTTCTTGGCGGATCAGAAAGAGCGTCTGGTGCACCAATAGGATCGCGTTGTTGACGACGATGCCGATCAGAATGACGAAGCCCAACAGGGTCAGCATGTCGAGGTTCTGGATCTCCGGCGCCAGATAGAGGTTCAACAGCAGCAGCCCGCCGATCCCGCCCGCCGTCGCCAGCGGTACCGACAGGACGATGATGAAGGGGTAAATGAAGCTCTCGAACAGCACCGCCATGACCAGGTAAACGATGATTACGGCGACCACCAGGTCGAGCGCCATCGCCTTCGAAGTGGTGGTCAACTTGTCGGCGGTGCCGCTCAGCCGAAGCTTGACGCCCGGTGGCAGACCGTCGGCGCGGAGCTTGGCCATGACCTCTTCGTCGAGCAGCCCCATCACCGACTCCAGCGGGATATGGTCGGGCGGCACTACTTGCAGCGTCACCGTGCGCTCGCGCTCGACGTGTTGGACCTCGATCGGGCCCGCCGTGACGGTGATATCGGCGAGCGAGCTGGCGGGGACGATCGTGCCCGAGCGCGTCACCACCGGCAGGAAGTCGATGCCCTGGGTCGCGGTGATCTTGCCGCTCTGGCCGAGCAGAGTCAGGTCGAGGCGATGGCCGTCGACGGTGATTTCGGCGATTCGCAAGCCGTCGTTGAAAGCATCGATCGTCAGCCCCAATTCGCGAGCGCTGACGCCGTTGTCGCCGAGGCGGGCGGGGTCGGGCACGATGCGGACCTCGGGCGCGCCCAGTTCCAGGCCCGGGATCGGTCTGAGCTGGGTGCCGGCCCGTCCATCGGCGTATTGCCGCGGCAGCACCTTGCCGATCATGCCGGTGGCCTTCATCGCCACGCCTAAGATGGTTTCGAGGTCGGGGCCGGAGATGTTGAACTTGATGGCGCGGCCGCCGGAAAAGCCGCGCCCGAACAGCGAGCGCTTGCTCATCACCCCGAAGGTGCCGGGTTCGGCGAAGACCGGCCGTCTGAGCACCGGAATCAGCTCGCCGATCCGTTCCGGCTCCACGCTCTGCACGCCGACAATGGTGAAGCCGCGGAAGGCGACGAAGAAGAAGTTCTTGATCTTGGGCGGCTCTCCCGGTTTCGATTCCGGCCCCGTCTCGCTGGCCCAGAGATGCTTGACCGCTTTCTCCAGGTTCTCGGCGATGCCGGTATTGGTCGCCAGATTGTAGCCGGGTGGCGGCTGGATATAACCGATGATGAGGTTGCGGTTGCCGGTCGGCAAATAATCCAGCTTCGGCAGGAAGGCCCAGGTGGCGATCGCCGCCAGGCCGCAGACGGCGCCGACCGTCAGCAAGGCCGAGGCTCGCGAGCGAACCACCAGGCGGGTGAAGGCCGTGACCAGGGCGACGAAGGCTTCGCCGAAGCGGTCGAGCGGCCCTATTTCGACCCGGCGGGTCAGGCTCGACGCCTTCTCGCCCAAGAGCCGCCGCGAGAGCGCTGGGATCACCGTCACGGACACCAGCAGCGACAACAGCACCGAGACCGAAATCGCCACCGCGATATCGCGGAATAGCTGGCCGACCTCCAGCTGCATCACCAGGATCGGGATGAAGACCATGACCGTGGTCAGTGCCGAGACCAGCACCGCGCCCCAAACCTCGGCGGCACCGCGATAGGCCGCCTCCCTGACCGGCAAGCCCTCCTGTCTCAGCCGGTAGATGTTTTCCAAGACGACGATCGCCGCATCCACCACCATGCCGACGGCAAAGGCGATGCCGGCCAGCGAAATCACGTTTAAGGAACGCCCGAGGGCCGCCATGGCGACGAAGGAGCCGACCACCGAGACCGGGATCGCCAGCGAAATCACCAGCGTCGCCCGGATCGAGCGCAGGAACAGCAGCAAGATCATCGCCGCCAAGGCGCCGCCGATGACGATGTTCTGCTGCACCAGGTCGATCGCCGAATTGATGTAGACCGTCTCGTCGTAGACCTGCGTCATGGTCAGGCCTTCTTGCGGCAGCCGCGTCTCCCGAAGCTCTTCGACGGCGACGCGCAGCAGCTCCATCACCTCGATGACGTTGGCGCCGGACTCCCGGACCGCGTTGACGGCCAGCGCCGCCTCGCTCTGGTTGCGGATCGTTGCGATCGGGTCCTTGTAGCCGTATGCGACCTCGGCGATATCGCCGACGGTGACCCGGCCGATGCGGCCCGAGGCGGGATCGGCGTAGGAGCGCAAGACCACGGCCCGAACTTGCTCCGGGCTCTGGAAATCGCCTTCGGTTCGGACCGCGTAGCGACGCTTGCCTTCCTCGACGTCACCGCCTGAAATCGAGGCGTTGGCGGCGCGCAGCGTGTCGATGACGCCCGAGACGGTGAGGCCGTAGCGCGCCATCCGCTCGGAATCGACGATGACGCGAAGCTCGCGCTCGCCACCGCCGAAAAAGTTCGACTTGGAGACGCCGGGCACCCGCTCGATGCGGTCGCGGACGATGTCGTCGATGAAGTCTCGGTAGGTGTGGATCGGTCGCTCGTTGCCGGGAACCCGCTTCAAGATGAACCAGGCGATCGGATTGTCCTCGGTGCCCGAGGTGGCGATGATCGGCTCGTCGGCCTCGTTCGGATAGCCGCTGACCCGGTCGAGCCGATTGGCGAGCAACAACAGTGCCCGGTCCATGTTGGTGCCGGCGGAAAATTCGAGCGTGATGCGCGAGCGGCCGTCTTGCGATCGGCTCGACATCTCGGTCACGCCTTCGAGGCCCTTCAGCACCTCTTCCAGCCGGTTGGTGATCTCGCGTTCGACCTCGACCGGGGCGCCGCCGCCCCAGTTGGTGGTGACGGTCAGCACCGGGCGGCGCACGTCCGGGGTCAGCTGGATCGGGATCAGCTGCAGCGCCAGGACGCCGAACATCAGCACCATCAGGACCGCCGCGACGACGGCGATGGGGCGCTCGATGGAGGTGCGGATCAGGTTCATCGCACTAGTAGCTGACCGCCTGGCCGGGCCGGAGCCGCTCGTTGCCGCGGACCACGACCATCTCGCCGGCCTGCAGTCCCGACAGCACGACATAGCGCCCGCCGACCGCCTCGCCCAGCTGCACCAGCCTCGGCGCCGCCTTGCTCTCGGCGGCGACGAAAACCAGGGTCTTGCCCTGCCGGTTCAGGATCGCATCCTTGTGCACGGTCAGGGCTTCGCGCACGGCACCGATCGGCACCTCGACGGTGACGCTCTGGTTGGTCGCGAAGCGCCCGCCCGAAGTTTCGAAGGCCGGCGTGAAACGGACCGCCCGGGTGCGGGTCAACGGATTTTCCTCCGGCACCACGGCGCGCACCACGGCCTTGCCCGTCTCGGCCTGAAAACGGACAACGATCTCGGTCCCGGGTGTGAGGCCTGAAAGTCGTTCGGCCGGTACGTCGGCTTCGATCTCCAAATCGGAATCGGCGACCAGCGTCACCACCGGATCGCCGACCTTGAGATAGGCACCGGCGTCGGTGTGGCGCAAGGTCACGACGCCATCGTAGGGGGATCGCACCTCGGCCTCCTCGAGGTCGATGCGGGCCAGTGCCCGGTTGGCACGGGCCCGCTTCAGTCGTGCCTCGGCCTCGCCCATGCTGCTCTTCTGGCGCACCAGCTCGATCCGCTTGTCGTCGTAGCGAGCCTGTTGAAAGGCGGCGGACTTGCTCTTTTTCAAGCGCTCGAGGCGGGTCACCTCCTGCGATACCATGCGCATCCCAGCGCGCGCCGTCTCCAACTCGGCGGTGCGCTCGGTGACGTCGGCCACGCGGAGCGCGTGCTCCCATTTCAGCCGGCTGCGGACCAGGACCGCCAGCACTTGTCCCGCCTCGACCCGGTCGCCGACCTCGACCAGAATCTTGTCCACCGGACCCTTGACGCGAGCGGCGACGACGCCGGCCTTGCGGGCGACCAGGCGGCCGATGACGGGAAATGTCTGCGAGATCGTCTCGATCCTGACCTCGTCGACGCCGACCACCGCGGCCCGTTGCGCCGAGGCCGGCCCAGCCACGACCAACAGCCCCGCCACACAACAAGCGGCGAGCCGAGCCCATGCCGGTTTCGAAAGCCTGAAGCGCATGTGACGATGTCTCCCGCCCCGGTCGATCCCACGACCCGGCTTTACCGCAATTCGCTGAATTCGGCAGCTACAATTCGCTGAATTCGGCAGCTAAACGTTACGTGAAGATAATGTTTCGCGGTCCGGGCGTCGATGCTCTTTTGCCTCTCGCCCGAGCGCCTCAAGCCTTCGCCGGGGCGTCCTCGATCGCCTGTAGCAGGAAGCGGAGCGCGGCGCCGGCAAATGCCGTCATGTTGCCGGCACGGTCGTCGCTGCCGGTCTCGAGCGTGGTCGATGCTTCCTGGATGCCGGCGACGGCGAAACAGGCGTGTCCGGCGGCGTCGCCGTAGCGATTGCCCGTCGGCCCGGTTGCACCGGTCTCGGCTAAACCCCAATCGGCGCCCAGCCGTTCGGCGATGCGGCCGGCGTTGAGCCGGGCGTAGGGTTCGCTCGCCGCGCGGATGCCCGCCATGTCGGCCTCCGTCACCCCCAACAGACCATTGCGCGCCTGCACGGTGTAGATCACGCCGCCGCCCAGGAAATAGGCCGAAGCGCCCGGTACCGCCAGAAGTGACGCCGAGATCAGGCCGCCGGCCGAGGATTCGGCCACCGCGATGGTCTCGCCGCGCGCCTTCAGGCCTTCCGCTACCCTGCCCGCGAGAGCGTTCAGATCTTCCATGGTCGCCTTCCTTCCCGCATTTCGTCAGATCGAGCCCGGACAGTCTGCCTCGATTCCGATTTCCGTGCGAGCCGGCGGTTCCGTGCCCTGGCGGTGCCGGGCGAGACGCGTTAAAGACGGCTCGCTTCAGCGGCTTGCAAAATGGAGGCCTGAATGCAGACGATCGATCTCGGCCGCCGGCTCGCCGCCGAGGGCCTGGGCATCGCCGCGCTACTGGCCACCGTGGTCGGCTCCGGCATCATGGGCGAGCAACTGGCCGGCGGCAACGTAGCATTGGCGCTATTGGGCAACACGCTCGCCACCGGCGCTATTCTGGCGGTGTTGATCTTGATCTTCGGCCCGGTCTCGGCGCCCATTTCAACCCCGCCGTCACGCTGTCGTTCACCATGCAGGGGTCGATTTCGAAGACCGACGCGGTGGCTTACGTGGCGGTGCAGGTGATCGGTGGCATCTTGGGCGTGGCGCTGGCGCATCTCATGTTCGAGGCGCCGATTTTCGCCGCCTCCCTCAACCAGCGCAGCGGCGTCTCGCAATGGCTCGCCGAGTTCGTCGCGACCTTCGGCCTGATCGCCACCATCATCGGCTGCCTGCGCTTCCGGCCGAGCGCGGTGCCTTATGCGGTCGGTCTCTTCATCTCGGCCGGCTACTGGTTCACCTCCTCGACCTCGTTCGCTAATCCGGCGGTGACCATCGCCCGCACGCTCACCGACAGCTTTTCCGGTATCCGGCCCGTGGACGCGCCCGGCTTCATCGCCGCCCAGATCGTCGGCGCCGTCGTGGTGACGCTGTTCTTCCGCTGGCTCTTGAAGGGCGACAGCGCGACCGCGAGCCGGGAATCGGACTAAACGGTCAGATTGAGGGTCGGCGGATCCCGGTAACGGTCGAGATCGGATTTGAGATCCTCGATATCGCGGAGAGAACGCTCGACCCGGTTTTCGGATCGTCCCGCCGCTTCGTCGTCTTCCCGACCTTCGGCGTCGGCGCGATGGATGAAGCTGGTGATCCGGAGCGCGCTCGTGATCCCGTCCAGGGTCTCGTCGAGACGGCGAAAACGGGCGATCCGCTCGGCCAGGCTCGAAAGCGGCCCGAGGCGCTGCTCGCGCAGCATCGCGTTTTGTGTCTTGCCGGCCTTGTCGTCGGCTTGCCGGGCTAGGCTCTCGGCCTCTTCCGCCACCGAATCCGGGGTTTTGCCGAGGAGCGTCAGGATCGTGGCGCTCTGTTGAAGCGCCTCGCTCCGCCGCTGCAGGAAATCGAGGGCGGAGGTCTGAACTCGGGTATTGATGGCGGCGAAAACCCGGTTCAAGGCTCGGTCGGCTCTGGCTGCCGTGGCGAAACCGTCGATGAGGCTGGCGAGCAATCCTTTTGGCGACAATGTCCCGGCGGCAGCCGGGGCTTCGGGGCGGAGTGCCGCCTGCACGTCGACCAGCACCGCCGCCTCGTCGAAGCCGGACGTGGCCGGTGTTTCGACATTGCCTCCCGGCAGCCGCGGCGGCGACGTCGTGAAACTTCCCAAACCGCTTGGAATGAGGCTGACCATCGTCCCTCTCCACCGACGCTCGTGCCGACACGGCACGGGCGATCTCGCCTGATGCTCCACGATATTGCTGACTTTTTCGTTAATCGTCTGGGCTGGCCAGAGGCTCAGCCGTCGAGCGCGAACAGCCGCCAGGCGCCCTCGATGCCCCGCAGCTCGTGCTCGCCCCGGTCCTGGAAGCGGAGGTTGGAGCCGGTCACCAGGTCGGTCACCACCTTGGTGACCAGCACCTGGCCCGCCTCCGCCGCCGCCGCCACCCGGGCCGCCAGGTGCACCGAGAGGCCGCCGATGTCGTCGCCGCGCAGCTCTATTTCGCCGGTGTGGGCGCCGGCGCAAATCTGCAGCTCCAGCGCCCCCAGCCGTTCGTCGAGGGCGCGGGCGCAGGCGATCGCCCGGGCCGGGCCGTCGAAGGTCGCGAGGATGCCGTCGCCCGTGCTTTTGATCAGGCGGCCGCGGTAGCGCGCCACCTGCTCGCGGCTGATCTGGTCGTGGGCCGCCAGGCGTTCGTTCCATTTGCGGTCGCCGAGCCGCGCCACCAGTTCCGTCGAGGCGACGATATCGGTCAGCAGCACGGTCGCGAGGACGCGGTCGAAATCGATGCCGAGATCGCGCTCGCCGGTGAGAAAGACGCCGATCTCCTCGGCCAGGGCGGCGGTGTCGCCATCGGTCGGGAAGTGGCCGCCCGCCTCCAGCAGGACGAGCTGGGCGCCCGGGATATGCTCGGCCAGATAGCGGGCGTTCTCGATCGGAACGGCGATGTCGGTCCGCCGATGCAGCACCAGGGTCGGCACCTGGATCTGCGGCAGGAAATCGCGCACGTCGATGGTGACGTTGGCCTCGATCATCTGGCGGTAGCCACCGGGACTGACGCAGAGCCGCTCGAGCTTGGCCCAGAGTTCGCGGAAGGCCGGGTTCAGGGCTTGCGTCTGATGCAGGCTCTTCACCGAGTCGCCGCCGCCCCAGTAAGGCACCGTCTTCCGAAATGCCTCCGAGATCGGCATGAAGGGGTAGTCGGGTGCATGGACGTTGCGCGCGAAGCCGCCGAACAGGATCAGTGCCCGGGTCCGCTCGGGATAGGTGGCGGCGAAGACGGCACTGATCGGGGCGCCCTCGGAGGCGCCGAAGATGGCGGCCCGTTCGCTGCCGACGGCGTCCATCACGGCACCGACGTCGAGCATCCGCTCCTCGACGCTGGGCGCGCCTTGTATGCGGTCCGAGAGGCCCTGGCCACGCTTGTCGAAGGTCACCACCCTGGCGAACGAGGTCAAGGCCTCGATGAACTCGCTGTAGCCGGGAATCTCGTGAAAGGCCTCGATATGCGAGATCATGCCAGGGACGTAGACGAGATCGATGGGGCCGTCGCCGTAGACGCGATAAGCGATCGAGACACCGTCGCTGTCGGCATAGCGGGTTTCGGTCGGTGGCGCGGTCATCGGTTCAGCTTATCACCTCAGACCCGAAGTTTCTCCAACGCGTCCCAATCCAGCTCGACCCCGTGGCCGGGGCGGTCGGGGGCTTGGGCCAGGCCGTCGTGGATCGCCAGCGGATGCGCGATGAAGCGCTCCAGGCCGAAGCCGTGCACCTCCAGGTACGATGCGTTCGGGATCGCCGCCAGCAGGTGTACCTGCAGATCGTGCACGCCGTGCGTCGTCACCGGCAGATTGCAGGCCTCGGCCAGGTGCGCCACCTTCATCCAGCTGGTGATGCCGCCACAGTTGGCGACATCGGGTTCAGGGAAATCGACGCCGCCCGCTGCAATCATCTTCTGGAACTGATTGAGGGTGCGGAAATTTTCGCCGGTGGCGATGGGCAGCGGTGCCTCCTTGGCGATCCGGGCATGGCCGGCGACGTCGTCGGGGATCGTCGGCTCCTCCAGCCAGAAAATGTCGTGCTCGGCCAGCGCCCGGGAGGCGCGGACCGCCTCGTCGACCCGCCAGCGCATGTTGGCGTCCACCATTAGCGGGAAGTCCGCGCCCAGAAATTCGCGCATCGCGGCGACACGCTCCAAATCCTCGCTCAACCGGTCGCGGCCGACTTTCATCTTGATGGCGCGGAAGCCGTTGTCGAGGTTGGCCTGGGTCTGCGCCAACAACTGCTCCAGCGGGAATTGCAGGTCGATGCCGCCGGCATAGGCCTTGACGGCCGGATCGTGGCCGCCGAGCAGACGCCAGAGCGGGGTTGCCTGCCGGCGCGCTTTCAAATCCCAGAGTGCGATATCGACGGCGGAGATCGCCAGGGTGGCGAGGCCGCCGCGGCCGACATAGTGCAGGCCCCACCACATCCGCTGCCAATGCCGCTCGATCCGGTCCGCCGCCTCGCCCTCGAGCAAGGGTGCGATGTCGTTGGCGATCAGGTGGTGAATCGCACCACCGCCGGCACCGACGGTGTAGGTGTAGCCCAGCCCCTCGACCCCGTCGGCGTCCCTAACGCGGGCGGTGACCAGCTCGAAATGGGTGATGTCGCCATGCGTCGAATCCGACAACGTCACGGGCAGGGGAATCGAATAGTGATCGGCCTCGACGGTGTGGATGGTCATCTTTCTCTCCCGACGCAGGGTGGCGTGGCATGCCGGCCCATTACATCGGATCGACGGCGGAATCGCTAGTATCCCGATTCAGAGCCATACAACACGGCTGGAGCCTCGCAAAAATGTGTGAATCTCGTAGCCCACGAGGGGGAGGGGGAGGGACGAGGTGGCAAATTCCATGATTCCAACGCTATCCGATCTCAAGCCTCGGTGCCGGCGGCGGCTGCCTCGATGGCGTTCCATTCGGCCAGGCCCATCAGCTCGCTCAACGCGTCCAGGCTCATCAACGCTTCCGTGCTCTCCGGGCCCAGCCGGCCGTTCGCCAAGAGATCGCCGTAAACCGCCATCTGCACCTTCAGGGCGGCGGCGAGGCCGGTGATGGCGTAGAGCACCAGCTTGACGTCGATCGCCGCCAGCTCGTCGCGCCCCAGCATGCTGGCGGACCATTCCGGCACCCCGCCGACCATGGCGAGCGGGCCCTCGAGCGCCGCCGCGAGACGGGCCAACTCCGCCGGCTCGAACGGCTCCGCGATCATCGCCAGGTCGGCGCCGGCGGCGAGATAGGCGTTCGACCGCTCGATGACGCCGTCGAGGCCGAATTCGGCCTTGGCGTCGGTGCGGGCGATGATGACGAAATCGGGGTCGGTCCGGGCGGCCAGCGCGGCACGGAGTCGGGCCTCCATCTCGGCCCTCGCCACCACCCGCCGGCCGGCCATGCCGCCGCAGCGCTTCGGCAGCGCCTGGTCCTCGATATGAATGCCGGCGATTCCGGCGCGCTCGAAGTCGCGGACGGTGCGGTGTACGTTGATCAGGCCGCCATAGCCCGTATCGGCGTCCGAGATTACGGGGATCGACACGGCGGCCGCGATCCGGCCGGCGTGCGCCACCACTTCGGCCTCGGAGGCGAGGCCGATATCCGGCATCCCCAACATGGAAGCCTCCATGCCGAAGCCGGTCAGATAGACGGCGCCGTGGCCGAGGCCGTCGACGACCCGGGCGCTGGCGCCGTCATAGGCGCCCGGCACCAACAACGGGCCGTCGGCGGCGAGTAGGTGGCGCAGCTTTGTTGTCGGTCGCATCGCTGGGATTCTCCCTCGGGGGCGGGTTGGTTCTCGCAGCCAGCGGATTGTCCGCGGCGATCCGGCGAGTTCCACTATGTCGAGGCACCAATATAGCAAATCCGGCCCCCCGGCGGCCACCACCTACGCCCACGAGGCCGGCAGCAACCGGCTCCCGCCCTGGTCGCGGCCACCGTCTATCTGAACGGCCAGCCCTTCGCGCAACTGACGCCGGACGGCGAGGGCGGTCTTCGCCTGCTCTACATCGAAACGGATCACCTGGGCGCGCCGAAGCGGATGCTGGGGGCGAGCAGCGGTAGCGGCGGCGGCGGCAGCGGCACCACGGAGGTGGTCTGGGACCGGCAGGCCGAACCCTTCGGCGGCCCGCACCTGCTGACCGCCGACCCGGACGCCGACAACCCGGCCAGATTCCCCGGCCAACGCGAAGCGGCACTCACCGGCCTCCACTACAACTACTTCCGCGACTACGACCCGGCCCTCGGCCGCTACCTGCAACCCGACCCGATCGGCCTGGCGGGGGGCGATGTGAATCTTTATGCTTATGTCGGTGGGGATGCCATCGGACGCGTAGACCGCAATGGCCTGCATTGGCCGGGTGACCATAATTCATGGGCGTTTACTCAAGGTATCGAAGCGGGGCTCGATGCGTGAACCGCAACACGACTCGGGCAATTGACAGGCGATGTAGATTCATTGCCTGGTTCCCAAGATCCGACGAATTCGCATTGGCACGCGATGCGGCATCCAGACTGGACTGCTAAAAAAGCAAAGGATTTGTTTGATACTTACGTAAGCAACAACCTGGCATCTTGTACCATGGAAGGTTTAGCTAAGGCATTACATGCGACTCAGGATAGTTTTTCACCAGCACACGGGTTTAGTAAACCATGGCATGGCATGGAACAAACTCCGGGGCATCTATTGTTACGGCATGGGTTCGGCGACCATGCATTCGCTGGGTCTGCACCACTGAATGCAAAAAAGGCAACTCGACAAACAATAAGAGGCTGGATTCGCAACTGCAGTTGCCAGATCATGTGAGATTCCATCTTGTATTTGACTAACGAAGGCTGGAAGCAAAATTGGATAAAGCTCTAGTTTACGTAGCCGCATTTGGATCCTTAGGAGCTGCATCTGCATTCGTTCTTGTTATATTCTTCATATTACAAAGAAGTGTTTTGGCTGAGGGTGTTGAAGAAGTCCCGAGGGCCAGAATTTTTGAAACAATGATTCAAAATCAGGGGCGATGTTGAATCAATGTTGCTTCAACCTCAGCCTACCGGAACGATAGTTGCACAAAATCTGTCGGCTCCGACTTCT
>PVBE012764900.1_pt1 | contig 11901 bp, 12 predicted proteins | sample 1631181 | NCBI WGS metagenome assembly PVBE01 (sample SAMN08397723, study PRJNA350692) | Marine metagenome, whole genome shotgun sequencing project. | isolation source: water | place: Pacific Ocean | collected 2012-04 | reverse complement strand
TCATGCAAGCAGGCATGCTTTTCTTCATTTGCTCAACTACGCTTTCTCGTTCGGTTTCGTCGGTGTTGACGCTGCCGTCCGGCCCATTTTGGACCAGACGCAATTGATGCGAGTACGGGACGCTCGGCACTCATCTTGGATCTAGTGAGACGTCCTGGAGGAGCTAGGTGGGATGGGAAGAGAGGCGAGAAAGAGCCCGAGTGTGCACGAGACATTGCATTCAACAGCTGCACTTTTTCGGCGCCTGTGCAGTTCGAGACTTCAGCTACAGATTCACGCACTCTCAGTGCGCCAGTTACTTTCGGTTGGAGAATAATGATGATCACCCCCTGGAAGTGGTCTGTCTTTTTGCGCGGTATTCGCCCCCCCCCGATTGTTTTCCAACCCAATGTACATAGTGGAGTCTATTCAGCACGATGAAACGAAGACCCCTGGAAGATACATCACTCAGGATCTGGATGTGAAAGGGCACTATAGCGTGCACGTTTTTCGGCAGTGTGTCTCAGCATCTGCGTTAGCATACCGAAACTTGCCTGCAGCTTTACAAACTACACTCCTCAACGACACAGAAGGGCTGCTGGCTGCATGGAAGCGAATCATGTTGACGTGCGACCCAGTCACACTCGCAGCGTTCTTGCTTTTGGCTAGGTGGGTTATTCGCGTCTTCAGACTCCAGTAGGGCAATGTGCGGGCTGGCAGGGTTCGTGTCTAGTGCGGCGCGACTTCGGGTCCCCCATTGCAGGTTGACACCTTGCTCGCTTCTCTGCCAGTTGGTTCGTCGCCCACTCGAGCTGGTCACAGGTCACAGAGGGACTGCGGACCTGTCTGGTGTCGGTCAAGTCGAGCTTGCACATGGTCACGATCAAGCGTTTAGTGGCTCTAAGGCATTTGAACTGAATGCAGTATGCAGCGATTTCGTTTTGGATTACGAAGCCTTTTGTACAATACACATGCTGGCGAAGGCATTGGATACACCGTTTTCTTTTTTTGGATTGTTTTCGCCAATCTATTGCCACTGCAAGCTTCTCAACGGCAGCGGTCTGAGGAAGACGGCTGTTGACATAGCGGAGAAGCTGTTGGACGCCATTGTCATCGATGTTTCTCCGTCCGCCTTGTCCGCAGATCCACTCCAACCTGTAAAGCACAAGATTATGAGGTGGTGGGTGAGAGCGCAGCGAAACAGAACTCAGCAGGTCCTCGATTTCGCGGTCGACTTCGTTGAGAACTTCCGATGCGATTGGAAAGTTTTCCCACCAAAGCTTCTTGTCCCAGAGCCGGTTTCTAAAGAACGCGCTGACAAGTTGAAATCCTCATACAAGGCAGCCCTCAGACGTATCCTGTATTCAAAAGCGTTCACAATCCCCATCCCTGCGAAATTCCGAGGGGTGTGGGAGGCTGCGCTCGAGAGCCTTTTGGCTTCTGTGTTGCACGACCTGCATGGTCGGACCTTGGTACGCCTTCTTGGTAATGAGAAGCTTCATGCGATCCTACAGGTAGGCCTTGAATGGAGCACAGGATGGATACGTAGGATGCTCCTCGTCCAGCATCCTCTCTCATCCTACCTGGGTCCTCTACGGTAGCATCCTATTTCTATCCTATCTCCATCCTGTTCCCATCCTATAGGACGCTCATCCAGTAGGTGCATTCTTGGCCTGCCTAAAGGATGCCCACGGAAAGCGTCGAGACTCAGACCCTAAATCCTCGCAACAGTTCAGGGTTACAAAGGCAGTCAGGGCAAATAAGACTTTGCAGTTCGTGAAGAACGTGAGGCGACATTCCAATTTGTGGATCACGGTCGAAGAACAGGAGGGGAATTAGTGGCGCTCGCCGAGCCTGCACCTGAGCAGCCACGAGAGCTACCAGGACCTGTGCTAGCACATAGTGCACGTGACCGACCGACACCTCCCAATACCAGGGCCTACCAGTACTACTCGCTAGTGCTAGTACTTACTAGTGGTACTTACGTCTTCCCAGAAAATTCACTTTTTGTGTAAAACACAGTTTTTTCGAAGCATCCGAAAAGTAGCGGTTTGTTTTTAGCAACTTTTAGTTAGAATTGTAGTTTGTTTGAAGGTCGAGCTGTCAACAATTTCTAGCGAACGCTGACAATCACCAGCAATTAGCTTGACGTTTCCCGGGGGTCCCGGGTCCCCCAAACACAGTTTTCACAACATTCCTAGCAATATAACGATAGTAGTGCGAGCACGGATTTTTTGGAAGTCTTTAAAACGGGATTCTGGAGCCTGGCAGAAACTTGTTTCTGGTGCAGTTTTGCTTGAATCGATAGGCCACCCCGCCACGCGCATGGCGACCGGCAGCCCTGGCCCTGCGGTGCTGCTCGCTTGCTTCTGCGCTCAGTTGGGACTCCTGTTCGTCGGCTCTTCTATCTCGGGCACGTCGGGCCCCCCGCCGACGCCACCGCCGGCACCTGCAGCTCCGCTCGTCGCGGAGTGCGAGGTGCTCCCAGCGGGGTACTCCCTCGCCTCCGTTGCGGGGTACTCCTGCGTGGGCCTGCTCGTGGGAGTGGGGCTCGGGACGCTGATCCTCGCAGCCACCAGTCTGTCGCCTGGGCTCGTGGTGGGTGCGGCCGCAAGCGTCTGCGCGGCTTGCATTGGACGAAAGGTTGACGGCAACGTTTTCCTGAAGGCTCAGTATGAAGGCTTCTCAGAAGGCGGGGATGATGCAGGGTCGACGGATCTTGTGCCGTTACCGTGGTGAGCCGCTGTGGTATGAGCGGCTTCTGCTCGGCTGCGTCGGCGAGCTGAGTTCGGTGTGGGCGATTGCTACTCCTGACGGAGACGTGCACGTCGAGGATTAGACGGACGGCACGTGCATCGAGGCCATTCGCATCGTACCCATGATGGATGGGCGCCCGGCCAACACCTTCGGCAAGATCTATCCGTTCCGTGAGGCTCCTTCCGCGGCTCTGAAGGCCAAGTGGAATCGTGAGGCAATCGCTGCTATCAAGGATTTCGAGGAGGAGCAGGAGGCCATCGTCCCGAAGCCGCCTGCTGCTGATCCCGGGCCTGTCGACGGCAAGGGCGCTCCTGGCAAGGGCAAGGGCGTCAAGCCACCTGCAGGTGAACCTCCTGGCGGCGAGCCGGACGACGACGAGCCGGAGGAGCGGGTCGAGACGCAGCGGCGTTATTGGGCCATCACTGGCACTGACGAGATCAAGGCTGGAGACTCGCTTCCTAAGGATGCTGTTGTCGGGGGCGGGCACCGTGGCGTTTTCGTTTTCAATGGCGTGCGGGGCGACCCTGGTGTATGCACCAACGACAAGACGCGTCTCAAGGAGTTACAGGATCTGTGGAGCAAGGCCTGCAAGCTGGGGGATACGGCCGCGGAGCGCGACGATCTGGATGTCCGGGTGCTGCCGATGCAGTTTGGCAAGGACGATCGCCGCCACCGTCGGCTCGACGACTGCGAAGTCTTATGCGAGGAGGTGCCCTCCGACGATTGGCCCATCCAGGGCAATCGTTCGATTGGACGAGCTGTCCGCGAGCTGTCCCGGGCCAACCTCACCTGGCTTACACATCATGATAACTGGAGGACTCGCAGCGGTGTCCCGGCGGCTTCGCGCAGCGTGCACGAGCACTCTGTTCTCTGCCGCGCCCTGCATCACTTCACGACGTATGACCAGGTGGCCCTGCCCAATCTGGCCGGCGCTGAGTCGCTGAACCTCCGACGGGGGCTCATTGAGCATGCGCATTCCGTGCACCCCGAGGCGCCGGATTGGAGTGGGGCTGATGACTTCGTGGGCATGCCCTCTTCCTCCACCGGCTGCATCATTGACCCAGCTCGGATCAACTATGTTGCGGCCAAGCAGAGCGCCAAGGCGAAGATTATGGAGAGCAACCGCAAGGCGAAGGAGGAGCAGGCGCATTACCTCCGACGTGGACGCGGCGCTCCTGGGGATGGCGGCGACGGTGAAGCAGCGGACGACAAGGCGCCTAAGGGCGCCGAGAAAAAGAAGTAGCTGTCGCGACTCGTCTGGCCCATTGTTGGGGGGGCCGGGCAAGCGCTGAGCATCGCCCCAGGCGGTCATGGCTGATGCTGACGACCGCGCATCGACCCAGCGGTTCGGAGACTTATTGCCGCTGCCGCTTCCACCCTCTGTGTGTGGTGGCCTGCCGATTGAGTACCTGACCCGCACTGGACGTCGTCGCCGTTTGAGACATTTGTCTTTCGAGAGGCAAGTAGCGGAGAGTGTGTTTGCCCTCAACACGTTGGCCGGTCATAGTCAAGATACCTGGCCGACGCATCCTTTGAACGAGGCTCAACGCAGTTCTCTTCGTTTAATTTTCACGGCTTAGACCGCGGGCGGCGCTTGCCAAGCTGCTGCGGACCTCGACCGCCTATGGGGCGGCGCAGGGAACTCAGGCGAGTTTTGAGAGTGGGAAGGTGTCCCTGCCCACGGGTCAAGAGTCGGCTTGCGACCTTGTGGGCGCGCCTCCTGAGAGGGAGGCCCGGAGACTGCTCGATTTCAGAAGCGAAATGATGTTGCCGGCGGATGAGCTCGCTGCTGTCTACGAGGACACAACGAATTTTGACTCCACACAGTGTTTCCATGATCCGGCTTTTGACGACGTGTCAGTTTGGTGCGATTTTGTAGTTGAGCTCTGTCGCTCCAAGATAATTAGTTTTCGCCCCAAGATCCTGGTCCAGATCGGATGTTTCATTGTCACCAAGAAGTCTGGAAAGTTTAGATTAACACTCGACGCGAGAAGGACTAATTCACTTTCTAGATCTTCCCCCAGAACTGCGCTCGGTGGTATGGAGGCTTAGGCTAGGATGCGTTTGCCTAAGGGCACCTGTTCTCCGTTGCACACTCCGCCATCCACGCAGCAGCCGCAATGCCACATGCCTCAGCAGCCTTCTAGTACTGCTCGGCGTAGCTCTACTCAGTTTCAGTTTGGTTGCACCGGTGGGGCAGGTACACTGTTCGTCGCGCAAGAGGATGTACGCGATTTTTTCTATCGGCTTTCGATCCCCGACGACATGAAGGGCTTATTCGGCCTGCCTTTTTGTGACTACAACGAACTCTGTGCCGCATTTCATCGTGCGGGAGTAGCAGTACCTAGCGAAGTCCATCAGCTACACAGTACTGGTGCTCCTATCCATCCTGCTATGGCCGTGTTGCCCATGGGGTTCAGCTGGGCTTTTCATCTTGCTCACGTTTGTCACACCTATCAGGCCGAGCGTGCCCTTCCCGACACGGAGGTCCTCGAGGAGAGACGACCGGTCCCCGAAAGAGAAGCCAATCCAAAAACAAGATGCCGAAGAGGGCAAGCGCTGTGACGGTAGGAGGAAAATGGACTAGGATAAGTCGTGTTCCGACGATTGAAGAATCTGAAGACGCTTTGCCTGTATATGCCGAAACTTCGACATCAGGTACTCCACTGCAATCGGATGCTCCAGATCAGACAGACTTTGGGGCTACCCAAGTCGGTCCTGGATCGCTCCCGGTTCCATCAGTGGATCCAGAAACTTCAAGGTCCGTTCCAAGTACACTGTTTGAACTTCCGTTCGATGCCACTGAGGGTGAGCATGTGGTCGAAGAAATGCTCCCTAAGTCACAGGCCGTAGGTCCTGGATTTGGGCGGGGTAGTGCACGCAGTAAACCAGACCGCATCTACATCAATTGTGAAAAGTCCTGTCCTGAAGACAGGAGATGGGATGGATATGGACTGCAAGTGCCCCAACAATGTAGTCACCACTGCGATGGAATGAGGGTGACATATGAATCTGCAGATGTTTGGGCATGCTATGTGCCAAACTTCCTCGAGTGGCAGGAATTCCAAGACCGCTATAACCCATTTAAGAAACTGAAGCAGGCTGTGGATAATTGTTAGTTTTGGAGCACTCCGCCTGGTGCAATGACACCAGCAGTCCAAGTCAATGGAAAATGGACTGGTAGGGAGCAGGGAGAGGGCGAGAGAGTACATTTGTTTGGAACATTGTTGGTGCATGTACACCAAGCCAGATGATGATCTGAACATGGGTCTCTGGTGTTGCCTTAAGCTTGGTCCAGAGGACAAGTTTGAGGAGAACTTGGAGCTCTCCCAATTGGACGAGTCACCGTTTGCCCATTCGTACGGGGCCAGTGGCGACAAGTCAAAGGGGAAAGGGGACGAAGGGAAAGGCGTACGGGATACCGTCGCCAATTCCATTGTTCCTGGACCCGGACTCGTGTGTGAGGAAAGGGTTGCGTGGGTCAACGCTTTTGACGTTTGATGTTAAGAAGTTGTCGCGTGGGGACAGAGGTTACTTCTATTGCCTGCGGGTCGGTTTCGACGATGAATATTATGCTGGAGCCGCGGCAAGGAAAGAACGCACCCCCAGATTCAACTGCGACTTCTACATGCAACTCGCTTCTGAAGCTTTCATTTCCTCCAATCCTGGCTTGCTCCATGGGGGGGCACGAGGCGGTTACACGCTCGAATTCCCCTCGGACATGCAGACGATTAAAAAGGAGGAAACCGATCCAACGGTTCACACCACCCGTGATGGAGGGATGGCAACTTTGGCCAAATCCACTCCAATCGTAATGAGGGAATTGGGCGACCCTCTTGTTGAAGACACTCTTCCATCAGACACTCCAGACGATCAATGTCTGAATCTGACGTTAAGAAATAAGGAAGGTACGGTCGCGGATGTGAAATATAAGAAGCTTGTTGAGGTCATCCGTGATCCAAACATTCCTCGGGTCAAAAAATTGATGGAAAGACATGGAAGGGGCACCGAAGGCTACATCCCATGGCATGGCCCGAACGAATATTCGAAACGGCATGCAAATGCTGATTTCGCGGTCTATCGGTGTGATTTGGATAAAGATGCCACCGATGCCGAATACCATGGTCTTGTAGAGAGACTTAAAGACCCACGATTTTACAATTGTAGATCTTGCTATGCTTTTAGCGCCGAGACTGGAGAACCATACTATGGCCTCATGACGAAGGACATGGCAATGATCTGTTGGAAACTGAGCGATTACATGGGATCTTCAAATGACAAACGTTATCGCCCACTTGACTGCCATCTCAAAGGGTGGTATAGAAATGTTTCCAAAATCACCACCAAACTTCAGAGGGGCCATGGATATCAACAGAAGTTCCTTCGCAGGGAACTTGATGGATCGTCGGTTCGACGGAGCGCACTTTGCAATGCGGTTCTCCACGACAATCGTTATTATGAACATCCTAACAATGCCCGTGTCACCAGTCAAGTCATGCTTGCCGCTCTCAAATATGGGGGCCATGAACACCCGAGGTTCCTTCCGGGCTTCGAGTGCTGCGAATATTGCAATTCCAAGCATGATGCTCACCACAAAGCGGGAGGCATTGGAAACCACATTTGGCCCGCTTTGGACGGTTCTGGCGACTGCTATGACATTTCCGAGCGCAACGGAGGTGTGTTGTACATCAAGGCCATTGGAGGCCATATTGACTGGCATGCTTTGGGGCGGAAAGAAATGGTTCGAGCTCACCATGTGGACCACTACTTCTCAATTTATCACCCCATCCTTCGTAACCTGGATTGCTTTCCGGGTCCAGCAATGTGGCATACAGCTCCTGAAATGGTCTCTGATTGGTTGCGCGATGCTGTTGGCGATCGGGCCATCCTTTGTGATGGGCCAGGTCGTGGTAACCGGGGCGCCAAAGATGCCGGATGTGCGTCATTGAATGATCCAAAAATGGATCAACAGGCCACTACTCAGAGTCTGGATCATGAAAGCATTTGGTCAACGTTCCCATCATACTTTTATGATAAGGGAAAAGGGGCCACCTGCTCATTCAAAATTGATGCTCGTGGCATCACGCATATCGACGGCGCGCGGATTTGGGTGACAGGCGCAATGCACGCGGTCTTGTCTCACGACGTCATGTGGAATCGGATCCTCGAACCCGTCCGGCTCAGAGACAGGGAACTTCTTTGGACGAATCCCAACGCGCAACGGGATGAACTTGTCAAGCCCGGATGGATGGCCCGATGGATCATGACATATAGACGTCCCATGAAGTGGGAGAAAGGGACTGTCGATGCATCTGGGATGCCTATTCATATTGAACCTATGGATGAGGATCCCAGGAAATGGGTTGAGCGAGGTGGTACCGGTACCAAGGATTGGCTACTCGGTCATCAAGCTAAAACACCTGCTTTTGCGCCAAAGAGCACGATGCTCCGTGGGGCAGCGTCATTAAGCAAAGCTACTTCCGGCAGTGGGGAGGGAGACGTGGTGGTTACACCCGTCGACTCCGCTCTGTTGGGTCATCTGAGATCGCCCCTCGGAGGTGAACTTAAGTCACCACCCGAGCCTAGGGAATCGGAACCCAAAAGGCCGAGGGATGACTCAGAAGGAAAAGCGGCCGGTGATACAGAAGAAAAGGCAAAATATGCTAGATCAGAATGGGAGGCCTGGAGCTCGGCCAAACCGTATTTGCGTGTGAAAGCACCGCCAATGTTCCGTCCAAAGGGGACAGAGGCGGGAGCCCGTGCCGCTGCAAAGGCAGTTCAAGGCGTTCAGGCAATGACTGACGAACAAGTTCGCGAGGAATTTGCCCAGCTCAGAACCCAAGAGAGCTGGGACGAGGGTCCGGAAAGGCCGAGCCCTGTCACAGCTCCGGTAGTGCTGGGGCCTGAAGAATCTTCCCGCTCAACTGGTTCGCCTGCTACGCCCACGCAAGGTACTGTCACAGGCACATTGGCTTCGACCAAAGATCCACATCAGAATGTGGAATCTCCTCCTGAACAAGTACGTCGACGGGAAATGCACGCTGCAGCAGCCCTAAAAAGGCGAGAGCAGAATTTGTCATGAGAAAAAGGTCTGGAATTCCGCGAAATGACAGATGGCGTTCGAGCAACTCACAGGAGTGAAATTTACCAACTCAAAACGAGTCGACCCCACCACGCGGAAGAAACCGAGACTATGTTGCGTGCAAATGCTGTTCCTGAATTGGCTCAAGTGGATGTCGAAGGCATAGAGGTTACTCTTGCCGCTCCCGACCCGTTTGGCGCTGCTGACACATCCGTCCCGTACAAGGATAAGGTTGAAGCATCGATCGAGGGCATCAGTCAGCAACTTCCGAAGGAAAAGTTTTGCCAGGTTCTCTTTGAGGTCTTGAAGCCTGACGCAGAAGCTTATCAAAAACCGGAGCGTCTAATAGAAGCGATGCATTGGTTGGTGAGAAGCGGTCAGGGCGGCATAGAATTCAAGGATATGGCGACTAAGCCTGAGGATCGTTGCGCGCAATACCTATCGGAAGATCGGAGTATTGTACTTTGCGAATTTGTGGATATGGATGCATCTGCCTATCCGTCCCTGATACATGCACAAAACATCGGACGGTTGGCTGTCTGCAAAAAGGATTGGAAAGCAGGTAGTACTCAACAGCGTTCAGCTGATGAAGGGTACACCGTTCCAAACGTCCAAGCAGGCCAAAATATGATCATTGCGCAAGTTCCAGCTTGTAATCCGAAGGCCAGATAGATTGAAAATCTTGAAGGCATACACAAGACACATTTTGTCTTGGTGCGTTTGATTTTGGATGAGTGCGGAAATGCAGATAATACCGCTGACCTCGTCGAAGCTCAATTGTCATTGGTCGAATACTCCATACTCTCAATCTGCAGTCCAGAAGAGGAACACCACATCAGGGAAACTCTGGTGTGGGAAGAAGAGAGGGAGCGCAAATGCTCTGAGTTGACCAATGCGGGTATTGTTGCTTCCAACTTGCTCGGTACGCCCGCAAGTGGAACAGATAGTTTCGTCGTTAACCAAGGCGATGTTACCCTTGTCTCGTTCGTGATCAGTGAAGAAAATCGTGAAGAAACTTCTGATGAAAGGGTCGAACGAGAAGAAAGGCTTCGGAACGAAGGGACTGCAACACCAGTTCCGGAGGACATGGAAGTTGATGGCTTTGGGGATACCCAAGCCCGTTCGACGACCATTGTAACTCCTATCGTTCAGAACATTGACTTGCCTCTGGGAGCTGAAATTCCTTCGACTGCTAAAGAAATCGCCTGGGGAGCGTTAGAAAGAGCCGACGAGGATATGATATTCATGCACCAAATGATTCGTTACCTGCGACGCAATGCGGCAGATATGAACCCAGTATGTCTTCCTGAATCAAGAAGAATGCTTGAACAAACGGCAGCGAACGGATCAGTGGCTGCCCAAATGGCTTTGAAGCTCCTTGACCATGTCTTATCCAATGTCCAAGATGACCTTGTGATTTGTCATGTGTGCGCGTGGGGCGCAAACCCTGGGGTTCAACACTGCCCGCGTTGCAGTACTGCTTTCACAACTTTACGATCTAGGGCCCAAGAAATGGTTGAAAGCAGCGCAAGCTCACTGTTGAGTGATGCGGCTGTTTGCTGCCTTGATCGTGGTCGTGAAGGCAACCCTAATCCTCAACACGAAACGGGAAGGCAACCCGTCGATATGGACGGGACCTTTCCACAAAAATGTCGTCCGGGGCCTTTTAGCCCTGAATTACTCAACATCACGTACTTTGCCCAGGAAAATATTGCAGAGCAAATCCAGGCACAGGAACGTCCACCCCTTAATCCAAAAAAGGACAGGACTCGATGGAACTTTTCGGTTTTTGGCCAAAGGTCAGAAACTGAAAGCGATTGCAAATGAAACCCCGCAGCAGAAAGAAGAGCGTGAACGCAAGAAAATTGAATCTACTGCTATGGAAGAATTCAGAAAGACGATCGCGAGGGGCTATGTCGGTCCAGCCGATAGGTACCTTTGAGCAATCCTTAGTGAAGGTGGTAGCGTCTTGAGCGTCATCCTGGAGATCATCCAGCTTGTCGTCTGCAGATGCCGGGAACCTGGGATGCAGTTCTTCGAGTCTGTCTTTGGAGTAGAGTTTTCCCCCCCCGAGTAACCCCCAACCCGGAGCAGACGTCACAACTTGGTCGCCTGACCTGTTGCAACTCCAAGCCCTCCGTCGCTGCCTGACGGGCTTCGCAGCACCACCCCGCAGTTGTGTCAGCCTGCGGCGGTCTAAACGGCGGTGCAGGGGCTTGGTCGCTCCTGTTGTGCCAAGGGCACGTGGGTCGCGGGCCGCCGCTCCTCCAGTGTCGCCCCCTCTTAGCTGAGGGCTCCTGGGTCTGCGTACGGGGATGCTGGCACGAGGGGACTCCCTTAGGAAAAGTATCAATCCGAATTACCAAAACGCTCACAGGCACCATCGCTCATCTCTCTCTGTCGCGACCGCTCTAGAGAGATAAAGCGACCATAAGTCCAACAAAGCGATGTTGGGCACTGGGTGAACCAGAATTACCCGTTCAACACTTCAGTGCGCCTGAAATAGACACAAAGGTGCAAGAGGCTCAATCCGAATCACCGAAACGCTCACAGGCACCATCGCTCAGCTCTCTCTCTCTCTCTCTCTCTCTCGCGACCGCTGTAGAGAGCCAAAGCGACCGTAAGTCCAACAAATCGATGTTAGGCACTGGGTGAACAAGAATTACCCGTTCAACACTTCAGTACGCCTGAAATGGACACAAAGGTGCAAGAGACTCAATCCGAATTACGGAAACGCCTTCAGTACGCCTGAAATGGACACAAAGGTGCAAGAGACTCAATCCGAATTACCGAAGCGCTCACAGGCACCATCGCTCAGCTCTCTCTTTCGCGACCGCTGTAGAGAGCCAAAGCGACCATAAGTCCAACAAAGCCCGTTCAACACTTCAGTACGCCTGAACTGGACACATAGGTGCAAGAGACTCAACCCGAATTACCGAAACGCTCACAGGCACCATCGCTCATCTCTCTCTGTCGCGACCGCTCTAGAGGGATAAAGCGACCATAAGTCCAACAAAGCGATGTTGGGCACTGGGTGAGCAAGTATTACCCGGTCAACACTTCAGTGCGCCTGAACTAGACCC
>PVBE011204294.1_pt1 | contig 11902 bp, 10 predicted proteins | sample 1631181 | NCBI WGS metagenome assembly PVBE01 (sample SAMN08397723, study PRJNA350692) | Marine metagenome, whole genome shotgun sequencing project. | isolation source: water | place: Pacific Ocean | collected 2012-04 | reverse complement strand
CTTATATTTATTAGTTTCTGACGAAGTTCATCTCCATATTCAAAGTATCTGTCCATTTTTATTGAATATTCTCTATTGCCATCTGACTTAATGATTGAAGCATCCACTCCATCCATTGAAGTTCCACTCATTAATCCTAAAGCTGTATATATCTTACCCATTCTTATTTTTTTTTATTAAATAATGTATATTGTGGAACTATAGACCTATGAATAAATTTTTAAAAGAATTTAAAGATAGAGGGTATTTCTACCAATGCACAAATGAAAATGAACTGTCTAAATTATTAGATAAAGAAAAAATCAAAGGTTATATCGGCTTTGATTGCACAGCTGAAAGTCTTCATGTTGGAAGTTTGCTTCAAATAATGTGTTTGAGATTAATGCAAAAGCACGGCCATAGACCAATTGTGCTAATTGGAGGTGGAACAACTAGAATTGGTGATCCTTCAGGTAAAGATAAAACAAGAAAAATTCTAACTGAAGAAGAAATAGAAAAAAATATTAAAAATATTGAAAAAATATTGAAAAATTATTTAGATAATAATGATCCAAAAACTAAACCTATATTTGTAAACAATTATTCATGGCTTAAAGGATTAAATTATATTTCTTTCTTAAGAGATATTGGAAAACATTTTACAATAAACAAAATGCTTACTTTTGAAAGTGTCAAAACTAGACTAGATAGAGAACAATCGTTAAGTTATATGGAGTTTAACTACATGATTTTGCAAGCGTATGATTTTTTAGAGTTAAATAAAAAAGAAAATTGTGCTTTACAAATTGGAGGGTCAGACCAGTGGGGAAATATAGTTAACGGAACAGAACTTATAAAAAGACATTCCAATAAACAAGCTTATGGTTTAACAACTCCTCTAATTACATTGGCATCAGGATCTAAAATGGGAAAAACAGAAACTGGTGCTATTTGGTTAGATAAAAAATTATTATCGCCTTATGATTATTGGCAATTCTGGAGAAACATTGATGACAGAGATGTAGTCAAATTTTTAAAAATGTTCACAGATTTAAATGTCGATGAAATAAATAAAATTAAAGATGAAGATATTAATCAATTAAAAATTAAATTAGCAAATGAAGCTACATCAATGCTTCATGGAAAAGATGAAGCTCTATCTGCAGAAAAAACTGCTAAGAAAACTTTTGAAGAAAATTCATTAGGAGAAAATTTACCTTCAATAGATATTCAATTAAAAGATGCTAGTAGTATAAATATAATTGATTTAATCATTTTCTCAAAAATTGAAAACTCAAAAAGTGAAATAAGAAGACTTATTAAAGCTAAAGGTATCAAAATAAATAATGAAACAGTTAATGATGAAAAATTTTTAATACAAAAAAAATTATTTGATAAGGATAGTTTTTTAAAGTTATCAATTGGTAAAAAGAAGCATTTAAAAATTAAATTATCTTAATTTTTTTTTATTTTTTCTATAGTTCTAGTTATAAATCTAGGTGTTAAAGTTTTAATAGGATTTACTTTTGTTTTTAAATTTTTAGGTGGTCCTTTAATTTTAAAACTAACTCCAAAAACACCTTCTCCAACTTTTTTTCCTACTAATAAATCTCCAAGCAATGGAATTGAGGAAATTGTCCTATTTATAGTTGTCGCGGGCACTAAAGTTCCTCTTAAGCTCACTAATTTATTACTTTCAACATAGCCTTCCATCATGATTGATATAGCTGGACCAATTGCATAAATTTCATCAATGGTCATTACATTGTCTTTGTTTGAATAAATCATTTCAAAATCAGTAAACCTCACACCTTCTCCAGTCAAAAGATCCGCAATCCCTTGGAGTGATGCTAAAGTTAATATTTTAGCTAATACAGGTACCTCTTGAACCTTAAAATTATCAATTATTAGTTTAGATTTTGAGACATTATTTATTTTTGTAGAACTAAAGTCTAAATTTCCACCTTCAAAACCTTTAATAAATTTATATTTTTTAACAAAAGGTTTTGCCCTATCTGAATAAAATGTTGTTACAATGCTATTATCTTTTTGTGTTTTAGCTGAAACAAATAGCTTTTCGTTATCACTAAAATTAGAATTTAAATTCAAATCAAAAATTTTACTATTTTTAATTTCTAAATTTCCATTTAAATTATTAACGGTACTTTTATCATCTAGCTTTACCTCGCTAATGACAATTTTTATTTTAGAATTTAAATTTTTAAATATTTCAAAAAAATTCTTATCTGTTTCAGAATTTGAAATATTTTCAATAAGTTTTATACTGTCAAAACTTTTTCCTGTTAACTCATAATTATTATTTTTTTTAATTAAAGTTATTTGATTCTTAAAATTATTTTTAGTAAAATAATCAAATCTTACTTCATCTATATTTAGTATTTTATTATTGTTTATTTCTAAATTATTTATTTCAATTTTGTTGTTATTTTCTTTATAATTTATATTTCTAAAAAATAACTTTTTTTTATTTTTAAATCCTTTAATTTGTAAAATTGCGTTGTCGTTTTTTATTTTATTGTAAGAAATATCTTCAGCTATTAGATGTAAATTTTCTAAATTTAAAAAAGTTTCAAAGTTTGTTTTATTTTTACTTTTTTCAATTTGAAATTTTATTAAATTTTTAAAATTATCATCAATATAAAAATCGCTAGATCCATCTATTAAAATTTTTTGTTTTGAATATTTGATATGAAGTTTATTTTCTTTTAAATTTATAAAATTATTATAGTTCTTTATATAATTTTTGATTTTATATAAATCATTTTTTAAAATTAATTCATCTAAATTCAATTTTGAGTCTACTTTAAGATTTCTAATTTTAAATTTTTTGCTTAAATCAAAAGTGAATTCAGAAATTGAGTCAAATTTCGTATTTGAAAAATCAAAGTTTTCTAAATTATCATTAAAAATTAATAAAATTAAATCATTATTAATTTTATTTTTTTTATTTTTTAAATTACCTTTTACAAAAAATTTATCATTTTTTTTTTGGATATTCAAAAATTCTGAATTAAAATTTATTTTATTAAATCTAAATAAAATTTTTTCAAACTTATAATCATTATCTTTAATTGAAAAATTAAAATTTAATTCTTTTATATTTTTGTTATTAAGTATTTGTAATTTAGCATTTAAAATTTTTCCTGTTAAATTATAATTACTTTTTATTTTTCCAGAGTCGTCAAAATTTAAATCAGCATTTATTTGAGCCATTCCACTTTTCACAAATTGATTTAGTAAAATAAGCTGTATAGAATTGTTTGTAAGCCTATAAAAATTAATATAACTACTTATTTCATTGTTTTTGCTTCTTATTGAGAGATTTTTTATTGCAAATTTATTTTGTACATATGAAGATAGCAAAATGCTTGATGAAATCTCTTTTAACTCTATATAGTTAGAATTATTTAATATTATTTTTGGATTTTCCGTTTTAATTTTTATTTAAATATTTTTTAAATCTAAATGCAACTTTACTTTCTTTAGATCTATATCTAAATCATTATTTTGTTTTTTAATTTGATCTTTTATAATTGAATTGAATTTTGATGTCGTAAATCCAAAATATGCAAAATATCCTATGAAGAGTAAAAATAAAATTAATATTAAAATTAATATTTTTAAAAAATTTTTAATCATTTAGTTTATATAGAGAACTTTCTAAAAATTTGTCAATTTCGCCGTCTAAGACTTTGTTGGGACTAGAGCTTTCAAAATTTGTTCTATTATCCTTAACCATTCTATATGGATGCAAAACATATGATCTAATTTGATGACCCCATCCAATATCTGATTTTGATTCTTCTGAACTTTTTAATTGTTGTTCTTTTTTTTTTAATTCATATTCATAAAGTCTGGCTTTTAGCATGTTCATACAAGTTTCTTTATTTTTGTGCTGCGACCTATCATTTTGGCATTGAACAACTATTTTTGTTGGTGCATGAGTTATTCTTACAGCACTATCGGTAGTGTTAACATGTTGTCCGCCTGCTCCACTGGATCTATAAGTATCAATACGCAAATCTTTTTCTTGTATTTCAACTTTAATACTTTCGTCAATCACTGGGTAAACCCAGACACTTGCAAAACTTGTGTGTCTTCTAGCTCCTGAGTCGAAAGGTGATATTCTTACCAAACGATGAATTCCTGATTCTGATTTTAAAAATCCATAAATATAATTTCCATCAATTTTTATAGTTGATGATTTAATTCCTGCTTCATCGCCTTTGTGTTCACTAATTAATTGACATTTATAATTTTTACTTGATGCCCATTTCATGTACATTCTTCTTAGCATTTCTGCCCAATCTTGGCTTTCAGTTCCACCAGCTCCAGCATGTATTTCTAAATAAGCATCTAAGCTATCTGCTTCATTAGATAAAAAACATTTTATTTCATTTTTTTTTATTTTTTTATGTAACTCTAAAATATTATTTTCAGAATCTTTTAAAATTGTTTGGTTGTTTTCTTCTAGAGCAAGGTTATATAAATCAACAATTTCATTGAATTGTTTTAAAGAAATTTCATAACTTTGAACTAAATCTTCATAAAGTTTTTTTTCTTTTAAAATTTTTTCAGCTTTTGATTTGTTGTCCCAAAAATTTGGTTCCAAAATTATTTTATTTATATTTTCTAGCTTGGAGTAAATATCTTGTTTTTCAAAGATACTCCTGAATTCTTATGCATATTTTTTTTATTTCAGTTTGGTAATTTGAAAAATCAATATTCATTAATAGAATTTTAATATATTATTTTTGTCTAATTTTAAATTTAAATCATCGTTAATTAACAAATTTTTTGTTAGATCGCTTTTTTTATATGCTTCAATTATAGTTGTTTTGGAGCCAAAATCTGCTTTTCTTCCAGTTTTTTGATCAATTACTAAAAATTTAATATTTTTTGCTACTTTAAAAGGTCTTGCTTCACTTCTTTTTACTGATTTTTTTATAAATGATTTAAAAATGGGCAATGCTGTTTTTGCACCTGTTTCATATTTTCCAAGAGTTTTTGGTTCATCGTGTCCTACATAAACGCCAATAACCAAGTTTGATGTAAAGCCAACAAACCATGCATCAGTATTTTCGTTTGTTGTTCCAGTTTTTCCTGCTAAATCTAGGTTTAAATCTTTTAATTTTCTTCCAGTTCCTCTTTGAATAGCACCTTCTAGCATTGAAGTAATTTGATAAGCAGTTTCCTCTGAAAAAATTTGTATAAAATTATCTTCAATTTTTGGAACATCTTTTCCTAAATGCGAAATTTCTTTACATTTTTTGCAAAACCTTTTTTCTGAATTAAAAATAGTATTTCCTTCACTATCTTGAACCCTGTCTAAAAATATTGGTTCAACTAATTTTCCACCATTTACAAATGAACTGTATGCAGATGTTAGTTTTAATAAAGTTGTCTCTGCTGATCCTAATGAAATTGATAGTAGTTCCTCAGGGTTATCATAAATTTTTAAACTTTTTGCAAAATTTGCAATTTTATCAATTCCAATTTCTTGAGCAATTCTAACTGTCATCAAATTTCTAGATTTTTCAAGTCCTGTCCTAATTGTAGAAGGGCCATAAAATTTCTTACCATAATTTTCTGGTTTCCACATTTTTAGATCCTCTCCTTGATCAAGCACAACAGGAGCATCGAGAACGAGTGTAGATGGTGTAAATTTATTTTCTAAGGCTAAAGCATAAACAAAAGGTTTAAAGGCCGATCCTGGTTGTCTAAAAGCTTGAGTAGCTCTATTAAATTCACTTAATTTAAAGCTAAATCCGCCTGACATAGCAAGAACTCTTCCTGTGTATGGATTTAATATTACTATTCCTCCATTTGCTTTTGGAATTTGTTTTAAACTATATAAATTATCTTTAATATTTTTTACATAAACAACATCACCTATTTTAAAAATTTTATCTAATTCTTTTTTTGTCCAAGATGCATCATTATATTTTATAATTCCTTGGTTTTTTTTTTCCGTTTCAATTTCTACTGAAAATTTATTAATTTTTTTAACAATTGCTAGATCCCATCCTATTGTTTTTTCTAATTTGTATTTTTTTAAATTTTTATTCCATTTATCTGTAATTTTTTTGTTTAATATAGGGCCACGCCAACCTTTTCTTTTATCGTATTCTTCCAATCCTTCTCTCAAAGATTGTGTGGCAATAGATTGTAATTCTAAATTTATAGGTGTTTTTATTGTAAAACCTTGCTTGTAAATTTTATTAAAACCATATTTTTCAACAAGATATTTTCTTACATCCTCCACATAATATCTTGCATCTTCTAAATATTTCTTTTTTCTTTTTCTTAATTTTATTTCTGAATTAATTAATTCACTATATTTTTCTTCATTTATATACGAGTTTTCTAGCAAATTTTTTATAACTAAATTTCTTCTATGTTTTGCTAAATCAGCATTTTTGAAAGGATTGTATTTGCTTGGAGCTTTGGGAAGAGACGCTAAAAGCGAAGCTTCTGCGTAGTTTAGTTTGCTTATAGGTTTATCAAAATATTCTAAACTTGCAGATGCAATCCCATATGATCCTTCTCCTAAATATATTTGATTAAGATATAATTCTAGTATTCTTTCTTTTGATAGTGCTCTTTCTATTCTAAATGCAAGTATGGCTTCTTTAATTTTTCTATTAATGCTTACTTCATTGGTTAGAAGGAAGTTTTTGGCTACTTGTTGTGTAATTGTTGAGGCTCCTTCTAGTCTTTTTGAATAAATAATATTTGAAACATTGTTAATTGTAGCTCTCACAATGCCCTTGGCATCAACACCAGGATGGTAAAAAAAATTTTTATCCTCAGCCGATAAAAATGAATTAATAACAATTTTTGGTATGGAATCGTGTGGAACAAATATTCTTTTTTCAGAAGAAAAATCACTAACTAACTCACCTCCTCCCGAATACAGCTTGCTTGAAACTGCAGGTTTGTACATTTTTAAAAATTTATAATCTGGCAATTTGTTCGAATAAACCCAAAGTATCCCTATAATTAGGGCAAAAGAAAATAGGACTCCTGATGTTAAAAAAATAAGAATTTTTTTAAATAACTTGCTCATTTTTGTATAATTTAGTTTACGAATTTGTTAAACTTAAGGCACAGAATTTATAAAAAAATAATGAAAAACAATAATAAAAATCTATGTCAAAAAATTTGTATATTGATGCATCGCATCCAAATGAAACTAGAGTTGTACTTAAATCTGATGATAACATTGAAGATTACGAGTATGAAAGTGTAAACAATAGTTTAATCAAAAATAATATTTATCTTGGAAAAGTAAGCAGGATAGAACCTTCGCTACAAGCTGCTTTTGTTGACTTTGGTAGAGAAAGACATGGTTTTTTGTCTTTTAACGATATTCAATCTGACTATTATCAGATACCAAAAAGTGATCTAGAAAAAATTAAAGAAGAAGAAGAAAAAGTAAGAGAAGAATTAATTAAAGAAGACGAAAAAACTGAACAAAATTTTATTGATGAAAATAAAAATATAGAAGAAAATAATAATGGTGCAAATGTTAGCCAAGATCCTATTGAAAAAACGCCTTTAGAAAATAAGATAGAGCAAAGCAAAAAAGAAAAGAGATATCCAACACAAAGATATAAGATTCAAGAAGTTATTAAGCCTAATCAAGTAATTTTAATTCAAGTATTGAAAGATGAAAGAGGACTAAAAGGTGCTGCACTAACCACATTTATTTCTATAGCAGGAAAATATATTGTTTTAATGCCCAACACTCCAAAAGGAGGTGGAATTTCTAGAAAAATTTTTAATCCAGCAGATAGAAAAAAAATTAGAAAAATTTTAAATGAAATTCAAATTCCTAAAGAAATGGGGCTGATTGTAAGAACTGCAGGATCTAATAAAACAAAAAATGAAATTGGAAATGATTTAAATAATTTAATTAATATTTGGAATTCAATAAAGGAAAAAGCTATTAATTCTATTGCGCCAAATATAATTCATCAAGAAAGCGATATCATAAAAAGATCAATTAGAGACATGTATGATGAAGAAACTCAAAGTATAATTGTTGAAGGTAACGAAGGATATCAAAAGGCAAAAAATTATATGAAGCTAGTGATGCCAAATAATGTTAAAAAAATAAAAAAATATAGAGATAAAGTGCCTTTATTTTTTAAAGAAAAAATTGAATCTAAATTATATCAAATTTTTGAATCTGAAGTTAAGCTAAAATCAGGAGGCTACCTTGTAATTAATCCAACTGAAGCTTTGGTGTCTATTGATGTTAATTCAGGAAAATCTATTAGACAAAAAAATGTTGAAAGTACTGCTTTAGACACAAATTTAGAAGCTAGTGAAGAAATCGCAAGACAAATTAAATTAAGAGATTTGTCCGGTTTAATCATAATAGATTTTATAGATATGCTGAATTACTCTAACAAAAGACTAGTAGAAAGAAAACTTAAGGACAAGTGTAGAACTGATAGAGCCAGAATTCAAATAGGAAGAATAAGTAATTTTGGTCTTCTAGAAATGTCAAGACAAAGATTGAGGGAAAGCAATGTTAAATGGAATCTAAAATTATCTAATGAAACTTTTGCTCTAAAAGTAATTAAATTAGTAGAATTAAAAACATTAGAAAACAAAGCAAAAATAGTAAAAATATACTTGAATGACAAAATAAGCAATTTTATCAAAGAAAGTTACTATGATGATTTTAATTATTTTAAAAGAAAAAATAAAATTGAAATTAATTTGTTTGAAAACAATGCTTTAGGATTAGATGATTATGAAATCGAATTTTTGTCTAAAACAAACAAAGTGATAGAAAAAGCAGAAAAAATTTATAATTTAAAAAAGTTAGAGATTTTTAAACCTGAGGCAAAAAATTATAATATTAGTAAAAATAAATTTAAAAAGAAAAAATTTTATAAAAAAAAAAATATAAAAAAAAATTAAATTAATCCTTTTTTTGGTGACGAAGCGTTACCATAAATATTTTTTTTTATTCTGCCTGATAAATAAGATTTTCTACCTGCAATTACTGCATACTTCATTGCTTCAGCCATTTGATAAGGCTTTTTTGCTTTTGCTATAGCAGTATTTATTAATACACCATCACAACCTATTTCCATTGCTATTGATGCATCTGAAGCAGTTCCTATGCCAGCATCAATTATCAAAGGAAGCTTGGTTTGCTTTCTAATAATTTGTATGTTTAATTTGTTTTGTATTCCTAAACCTGAACCAATTGGGGCAGCTAATGGCATTATAGCTTTTGCTCCAACGTTTTCTAATCTTTTTGCCATTAAAGGATCATCATTACAATAAACCATAACTTCAAAACCCTCTTTGGTTAAAACTTCTGTTGATTTTAGTGTCTCAATCATATCGGGAAGTAAATTTTTTTTATCTCCTAAAACTTCTAATTTAACTAATTTCCAGCCTCCAATTTCTCTAGCAAGTCTAAGTGTTCTTAATGCTTCGCTGGAATTAAAACAGCCTGCAGTGTTAGGTAGGTAAGTAATTTTTTTCGGATTAATATAATCCATCAAAATTGGTTTATTCTTATCAACTATATTTACTCTTCTTACGGCAACAGTAACCATTTCTGCGCCAGAAATTTTTATTGCTTTTGCACATTCAGTCATATTTTTATATTTTCCTGTGCCAACTATAAGTCTTGAATTAAGCTTTTTTTTTGCAATTTTAAGGAAATCTTTTTTTTTCATCACCCTCCACCTATAAAATAAACTATCTCAATACTATCATTATCGTTTAATTTGATTTTGTTTATTTTCTTTTTATTCAAAATTTTTTTATTTAATTCTATAGCCACTTTATTTAAAGGTATTTTGAGTTTTTTAATTAATATTTCTATTGACTCATTCTTATTAAATATAACTTTTTTTCCATTTATCTTGATTTTTATTTTATTTTTAAATTTCATGCATTATAAGCTTATTGTGAATAATATAATAATTATTAATGGTCCAAATCTTAATCTATTAGGTGAAAGAGAACAATCCCAATATGGAAAAATTACATTCAGTGATTTAAAAAATATATGTTTAGAACATTCAAAAAAAGCAGGAGTAAAACTAGATTTTTTCCAGTCAAATTTGGAAGGCGAAATAGTAACTAAAATACAAAATGCTAGAAAAGAATATGATGGTATAATTATCAATGCTGCTGGATATACCCATACATCTGTGTCTATCCGCGATGCACTCGATATATTTAAAAAACCAATTATAGAATTGCACATTTCAAATATATATAAAAGGGAAGAATTTAGACAAAAATCCCTTATAAGCAATGTTGTAAGTGGAATTATTTGTGGTCTTGGGTCAAATGGTTATATTTTGGCCATAAATGCAATGCAAGAATTGCTAAAAAATGGAAATAGATAAAAAAATTATTGTCAAATTAATTCAAGTCTTAGAAGATTTAAAAAAATCATTAAAAGGCATTGATATTAAAACTAAAGATAGTTTTGTAGAAGAAGAAATAGATTTATCAGATAAAATAATTGTAAAAAGTCCTATAGTTGGAACTGCATATCTTTCGGCAGAACCAGGAGGAAAAAAATTTGCTGAAGTTGGAAAAAAAATAAAAAAGGGAGACACTGTTATGATTATAGAAGCCATGAAAACAATGAATCATGTTCCTTCATCGTCAGACGGTGTAGTTAAAGAAATTTGTGTTGATGATGGTCAGCCAGTCGAGTTTGATCAAAAAATTATAATTCTTGAGTAATGTTTAAAAAAATATTAATTGCCAATCGAGGTGAGATTGCAGTCAGAGTTATTAGAGCTTGTAAAGAATGGGGAATTTCAACTGTAGCGATTCATTCAGACGTTGATAAAGATAGTATGCATGTAAGATTAGCAGACGAAAGTGTGTGCGTAGGGACTCACCAACCTTTAAATAGTTATTTAAATATTCCGTCAATAATGTCTGCAATTGAACTAACAAATGCAGAAGCTGTTCATCCTGGTTATGGTTTTTTATCAGAAAACCCAGAGTTTGCAAAAATTTTAGAGGGTTATAAAATTAAATTTATTGGACCTTCTTCAAAATTAATACAAATGATGGGTGACAAAATACAAGCAAAAAAAATAGCAAAAGAATATGGTCTTCCAGTTATTGAAGGCTCAGATGGTGGAGTAAAAGATAAAGAACATGCTAAAGAAATTTGTAAAAAAATTGGTTTTCCAGTTTTGATAAAAGCCTCTGCCGGTGGTGGAGGTAAAGGAATGAAAATAGTTTACAAAGAATCTGAATTTGATGATTTGTTTGCTACAGCTAAATCAGAAGCACAAAAATATTTTGGTAATGAAGAGGTTTATATAGAAAAATTTTTTCAAAATCCTCGTCATATTGAAGTACAAGTTCTTTCTGGAAAAAATAGAACTGTTCATTTGCATGAAAGAGATTGCTCTGTTCAAAGACGTCATCAAAAATTGATTGAGGAAACGCCTAGCCCTATTTTAAATGAAAGTATAAGAAAAGATTTATTTGAAAAAACAGTAAATATGGTAAGTAAAATTGGCTACGAAGGTGCAGGGACAGTAGAGTTTATATACGAAGACGGAAAATTTTTTTTTTTAGAAATGAATACTAGAGTTCAAGTTGAGCACCCTATTACAGAAGTTGTTACTGGTATAGATATTATAAAGGAACAAATATGGATTGCATTTTCAGGCGAAACTGCTCTTGAACAAGCTGATATTTCTCCAAGAGGACATGCAATTGAATGTAGAATAAACGCGGAAGACCCTAGTAAAAATTTTCAACCATCTCCTGGAAAAATTACAATGTGCCACCAACCTTCTGGCTTTAGAACAAGAGTTGATGGCTCAATATATCAAGGTTACAAAATTACTCCTTATTACGACAGTATGGTTTGTAAGTTAATTTG
>PVBE010619895.1_pt1 | contig 11902 bp, 6 predicted proteins | sample 1631181 | NCBI WGS metagenome assembly PVBE01 (sample SAMN08397723, study PRJNA350692) | Marine metagenome, whole genome shotgun sequencing project. | isolation source: water | place: Pacific Ocean | collected 2012-04 | reverse complement strand
CCCGAAAGCCGGCTCCACGTCGCCGTCACCAAAGGTGACGATCTGGGTGTTTTCGCTGCCGACGATGTAGCGGGTCTCGACGCCCAGCCCGCCGCGGTGCTCACCGGCACCAGCGGAGTCGGTCGAGTACTCATGGCAGATCAACCGGTGCGGTGTCATCTGCTCGAACATCTCGTAGTCTTGGTCGAGGATGCCGCCGGAAGCATCGATCATGCCGATATGGTCGTAGCCATCCGTGTCGCAGGTGGCGCCGCTACCGCCCTTGAGCCCCATGAACAGGATGTCGACGTAGGTGTCACCCCGCTCCGGGTGTTCACCCGTGCTCAAGGAACACAGAAGGTTGTTCCACCCGGCGGTCACCCGCTCAGGTACGACCGGCGCCAGCGCTCTAATGATGGCGTCGGCGTTGGGTGGACAGAGGTGGTTGCCGAAGGTGGTCGCCGCCGGGTAGGCCGCGTTGAGCACGGTTCCTTCGGGGATCACGATCTCAAGCGGCTGGACCATGCCGTGGTTGTGAGGGATGTCAGGGTTCACCATCTGCAAGAAGGTCAACACGGTGGCCGATGCGCTAGAGGTGTAGGTGCCGTTGACGAAGCCAGTGGTCTGCGGATCGGTCTCGCTGTAGTCGAAGATGATCCGGTCGTCCTGCACCCGCACAGTCACCCGGATCTGATAGGTCGATCCTGGCGTCTTGCCGTCGAAGTAGATGGTCGCCTCGCCCTTGTAGTCCCCATTGGGGATCTCACGGATCTCGGCCTGCATCATCTTGCGAGCCGCATCGAACAGCGCCAACTTGTGGGCCTCGAAGACCTCCAGCCCGTACTTCTCAATCAGCGCTAAGAGCCCTCGCTCCCCCACGGTACAGGCACCGATCTCAGCCCGCATATCCTCCTGCACGATGTCCAAGCGGATGTTGGCGAAGATCAGATCCCAGACGTCCTCACGCAGCACGCCGCGCTCGTAGACCTTGACAGCCGGGATGCGCAGCGCCTCCTGCCAGACCTCGGTCGCGTTGGGGTTGTAGCCACCTCGCACGTTACCGCCGATGTCGGCCATGTGCCCCTTCGCCGCTGACCACGCGACCAGGGTCTCACCGAAGAAGATCGGCTTGAAGACAGCGACGTCGTTGTTCTGGTTGCCCAGCGTGAAGACGTCGTTGTGAAAGAAGACATCGCCGGGGTAGACGCGGCCCTCGAATTTCTTGGCGATGAACTCGCAGACCGGGCTCAATGAGAAGCTGAGAATCGGCAGATTTTCGGTCTGCTCCAGCATCCGCCCTTTCGCGTCGTAGAGCCCTGTGACGAAGTCCTTCGCCTCACACAGGATCGGCGAACGGGTCGTCTTCTCCATGGTGAGCGACATCTCATCGGTGATCGCCTTGAGCGCTCGGCCTAGGATAGCGACCAGGATCTTGTCGATAGCCACTTCAGACATTGTCGTGCTCCCGGGCTTGCAAGACGATACTGCCGAGGGGGTCCACGGTGGCGTCGTAACTAGCGGTGACAAAGATGGTCGTGTCCGTGCGTTCAATCAGAGCGGGGCCGACGATCTCGTTGCCGGCCAACAGAGCGTGACCGTCGTAGACAGCCACGTCGTCAAAACGCTCCCGGTCGGGCACCCAGGCCCGCCGCGAGCCCTTGCGAGCTCTTGAGGCGTCGGGGCCGCCGTCAGTCAGCCGAGGCAGGGTCGGTCGCTCGGTGCGGCCCACCGAGCGGACCCGCACGTTGATGAGCTCCAGCCCGGTGCCCGCGTCTTGCAGGTTGTAGCCGTAGAGCCGATCGTGCGCGGCGTGAAAAGCCATCGCAACCGCGTCCATGTCACCCCGAGCTACAGCAGCGGAGTCCATCGGCACAGTGACCTCGTGGTACTGCTTCAGGTATCGCAGATCGAGTGACACCTGGTGCTCGACGCGCTCCGCGCCTTCCAGGTCCAGTTGCCGTCCACCCTCCGCAGCCATCTGCTCGACAAGACCGGCCAGCACCGAGGGCTCGATGGAAGCGAGGGGGCCCATGCAGGAGCGGACAAAGTCGTGCTGCAGGTCCGACAGCAACATCCCGGTGGCGCATAGTGTCGAAGCCGTGCGGGGCACGATCAACGTGGGGATCTCAAGCTCCGAGGCGATGGCGCAGGCATGCAAGGCACCGGCCCCGCCTGCCACGACCATGGGAAACTCACGGGGATCAAGGCCTCGTTTGATCGTGATCTCGCGTACTCCATAGGCCATGTTCGTGTTGATGACCGCGTACATTCCAGCCGCGGCGTCCTCGACAGACGAACCCAGGGGATCCGCGACGTGCTCCGCGATGGCAGCGCGGGCCTTGCCCGCGTCCAGGGGTAGCGAACCACCAGCGAAAGCGTCCGGGTCCAGGTAGCCAAGCACCAGGTCAGCGTCGGTACAAGCCGGGCGTGTTCCACCGCGGGCGTAGCAGGCGGGCCCGGGCAGTGCGCCAGCCGACTCCGGCCCCATGCGCAGCAGTCCACCAGCATCGATCCAGCCAACGCTGCCTCCTCCTGCGCCGATGGTAGCGATCTCAAGCATGGGCAGGGCGATCCGAAGGCGGTCAATCTCCCCTGCACTGCTGAGAGCTGCTGATCCGCTGCGTACCAGCGATGCGTCGAAGCTGGTGCCGCCCATGTCGACAAGCAAGCAGTCCTTGTGCCCCAACTCCGAGGCGTAGCTCGCAGCCGCACGAGGCCCCGCTGCGGGACCGCTGAGCAGAGTTGTGGCTGGTCGGGCACGCACCACTTCCGGCAGCGCCACCCCGCCGTTGCTCTGCATGATCAGCAAGATTCCATCGAAGCCAGTGTCGGCCAGGCGGCTGGTCAAGTTGGCGAGATAGTCGCGAAGTACAGGACCGACGTATGCGTTAAGTACCGTGGTGGAGACCCGCTCATAGAAGCGGATGGTCGGCAGCACCTCTGAAGAGACGCTCACCCAGGCCTCGGGCAGCTCGGCCCGCACCACCTCGGCGACAGCTCGCTCGTGCTTGTCGTCGGCGTAGCTGTGCATGAAGCAGACCGCCACAGCTTCGATACCCTGCTCACGGAACTCACGGGCAGCGGCACGGACCTCGTTGAGGGACAGCGGCTCGACCTCGGCACCTGATGCGTCAAGTCGCCCGGGGACGGGCCGTCGAAGTCGTCGCGGTACCAGCGGCACCACGTTCGTGTAGCGATTGTCGTATTGCCGCTCCCGGATACCGCGGCGCATCTCCAGCGCATCGCGCACCCCCTCCGTTGTCAGCAGGGCGGTGCGTGCACCACCACGAGTCAGCGCAGCGTTGGTCGTCACGGTGGTGCCGTGCACGATCAAGCTGGTCCGAGCCGCCAGCTCAGCGACACTGATCTCGCGGGACTGGGCGATAGCTTCGAGCCCCGCCAACACGCCCAATGAGGGGTCTCTGGGAGTAGAAAGAACCTTGAATGTCTCGGCATCTTGGTTTCCGGACCACAAGAACAGGTCCGTAAACGTTCCGCCTACATCGATCCCAATGCGATAGCTCATGAGGACATCGCCTCCTTGCCGACCTGAAAGGCCCGTCTGTTGGATTCACGGTGCTTGGGGGGTGAGCGCTGGTCGAGCTGGTCGAGGAGCGCTCTCTCATCGAAGGGAAGCCACCCTTGCCCAGCCAGAACACCTAGCAAGATTGCGTTGAGCGCTCGGGGATTTCCCGCTGTAGCAGCGAGATCCTCGCCATCAACCACTACGAGCTGCTCGACGAGCGGTCGAACCTGGTCGTAGATCTCTTCGAGATCTGGGTACTCATCCCCCTTCAGAGCCATAGGCGTCGGCACGATCCGGCCACTGCTAACGACCACTCGGCTTCCTGCGTGCAGCTTGGGGCGCGCTCGCAGCAGCTCGAGGGGCTCGAGCCCTAAGACCACATCGGCGCCCCGCAGTGGCATGAATGGGCTCTGGCCAGGACCGATCACCACCGTCGACTCCACGCTGCCGCCGCGCTGCGACATGCCGTGAATCTGGCCGACCCGCACTGGCATGCCGGAACTCTTGGCTGCTTCTCCGAGTATTCTCGCGGCCGTGATGGCGCCTTGCCCGCCGACGCCGACCACCAGCACAGACAGCGTTTGCGTCATGACACTCATGCTTGCTCTCCTAGGCTCGGAACGATGGCGCCGTTGGGGCAGATCGCTGCGCAGGCACCACACCCGGTACAAATCTTCGGATCGATCTTGATCTGTCCCCGCTCCACGAAGAAGGCCGGACAACCATACGTGTCGAGGCAAGCCCGACAGGAACCGCAACTGCCACAAAGCATGCAGCGTGCTGCCTCGGCACGGGCCTGCTGTTCTGTGAAACAACCGACGACCTCCGCCTGACCGATTCGCTGTTCCACGGGGAGCTCTACGGGGTGCAAAGGAGCCCGCTGGTCCGCCCGTAAGATCGGTAGTGAGGGGTGGGTGGCCTCGGGCCAGAGTTCCCCGACGGGTGGGGGCGGTGGCCTTCGATCGGCGCTCTCACCGCGCTGGGCCTTGTCGATGCCCCACGCCGCCCGTTTACCCTGCGCGACCGCTTCGGTGACGGTGCGCGGTCCTGGCGCCGCATCTCCGGCAGCGAACACTCGTGGGTCCGACGTGACGCTGGTGGTGGGATCAACAGAAACGGTCCCGCCTCGGCCAAGATCGAGCTTCGGGTCCGAGTCACGCCATAACTCCTGTTCGACCTCCTGCCCCACCGCGATAACCACGAGATCTGCAGGAACGTGTTCCAAGGCGCCCTCACCCGCTCCCACCTGGCAGCGCACGCCCCGCATGTCTCCCCCAACAAACGCCGTCGGTGATCGGCCGGGGAGCAGCTCGGCACCTTCAAGGCGCGCCGCGTCGACTTCATGGACCAGAGCTGGGATCTTCGACTCACGCTCGATCACCGAGACTTGGATGGCACCTGCTCGCAGGGCGCTGCGGGCAACATCAATACCTGCGTTGCCGCCACCGATCACCGCGACCCGAAGTCCAGCTGCGGCGCTACCGCTGTCGTGCAGAAAGTCCAGTGCATCGAGGCGGGTGGGGCTGTCGGATCCCTCGCTGGGAAGCTCAAGAGTTGAGGTGCGCCAGGCGCCAACCGCGATCAACACCCGATCAAATCGTTCCAGCAGCTCATCGAGCCACAAGTCCTTGCCCAACACCCGGCCGCCGATGAACTCTACGCCCAAGTCCAGGATCCGCTTCACATCGGTGTCGAGGGCGTGCAGTGGGAGCCGGAACCTTGGTATCCCGTAGCGCAGCAATCCACCGGGCGCGTCGGCCCGATCGAAGAGGGTGACCTCCCAGCCGCGCAGACGTAGATCGTGCGCAGCCGCCAACCCCGCTGGCCCAGCGCCAACGATGGCAACGCTGCCGCCGTGATCCTCATCAAGCTCAGGCTCGTAGCCGGGGCCCTGGTGTTCTACAACGAAACGCTTGAGGTCGTTGATCGCCACCGGTCCGTCAATGGGACCACGAGCGCAGGCGTCCTCGCAAGGTCGATGGCAGACCCGGCAGACGGTCTCTGGAAGCGGCAGGGCAGCGGCGATCAACTCAAGTGACGCCTCGTACTCGCCAGCGGCGATGTGCCCGGCATAACCCTGGATGCAGAGCCCCAAGGGACAGGCCACGCTGCAAGGCGAAACAGACTTGCCCTCAACTGTGGGCCGTTCCAGGTCAAGGACCCGGCTGCGTGCGTTGTAGCGCTGCGTCGCTGGAATGGTGGGCTGGTTGCATTCCAAACCACACCCGTTACGCCCACACGCCCGGCAGAGTGCCTGGTCGATCCGGTAAGCGGGTCCCTTGTACATTTCCTCACCGGTCTGAATGCGGTGATGCACCGGGCAGGCGGCCTCTGCGATCAGAACGCTGGTCCCAACGGCGTCCCGGGCTCGCTCGAAGGCGCCGACGGCAGTGCCCAGCTCCATGGGGTCAAAGACCTCCACGTGTTTTGCGCCCAGCGCGCGGCACACATCGGCGATGGATGCTATCCGCTCAGGCTGGTCAAAGACCGGCAAACCGGGGCTCTCTTGAAATCCTGTCATCGCAGTGACCCGGTTGTCGAGTACCACCGCAACCATGTTGGCTTCTTCCTTGATTGCATCCAGCAGCGGCGGCATGCCGGCATGAAAGAAGGTGGAGTCACCCAAGAAGCCGACGGTTCGCTTACCCGAGACCTTCGCTACCGCCGAGGCCATGCTGTAGCCCGCCCCCATACACAGCACGACGTCCCCGGCGTCCAAAGGCGCCGAAAATCCCAAGGTGTAGCAACCGATGTCGTTGAAGTAGAAATGCTCGTCGCCGAAGGCCGCGCGTGCCGCAAAAAAAGTGGAGCGATGGGGACATGAGGCGCAGAGTGTTGGTGGACGGGGGGGCGGCGGCTCGAACTCTGCAGCAACTCCGGGGGCCTCACCGATTTGCAGGGCAGCGTGCAGTCCCTGCTGAATCACATCGGGTGTGTATTCGAACTCCTCGGGCAGGTGTCCGGTGCCCTTGCCCAAGATTCGAGTCGTCGCGCCAATCTTCGAGGCCAAGGCTCTCAGCGCGTCCTCGATGAAAGGCGACAGCTCCTCGACGACGAGCACCTGGTCGACATCCTTGAGCAGGTTGCCGAGGGACAACAAGGGAAGGGGGTGTACGCAGGGCAGTGTGGCCAAGACCACCTCGGCGCTCGCGCCCAACTCCTTCAACACATCTTCGGTGGTGGCCGCTGGAACGCCAGCGGCAACGATCGCTGTCGTGCCACTGCCCGTTCGTCGAAACAGCTCATCCGAACGAACTCCAACGTCGGCCATCCGCCCCGTAAGATCACGGCGCATACGCCGAGCATGCGCGGGGATCGGCACCTTCTTCGTTGGGTCGCGGTGGAAGCCGGTGGGCTTCAACTGCTGACGCGCACCAAACTTGACCGGTGCCCGGCAGTGCGCAACCCGGGTCGTAGTCCGCAACAACACCGGCAACCGATGCTGCTCGGACAGTTCGAAGGCGATCCGGGTCAACTCCAGCGCCTCCTGGGGAGTGCTCGGATCAAGCACGGGGAAGTGCAGCATGCGGCCCAGGTGGCGCTGGTCCTGCTCGTTGGGGCTGGTCAGACAGGAAGGATCGCCCGCTGAGACCACCACCATCCCCGCCTCAACCCCCATGTAGGGAATCGTCGACAGCGGATCCCCAGCCACTAACAGGCCCAGGTGCTTCATGGCGCAGATCGAGCGCGCACCGGCCAACGAGGCCCCAAAGGCCAGCTCCAAACACACCTTCTCATTGACCGCGTATTCGAAGTGCACTCCGGCATCCCGATGTAACGCAGCGAAGGTATCGGTGATCTCGGAAGAGGGGGTGCCGGGATAGCCCGTGGCGAACCCGACGCCGGCCTCCAGCGCACCTCGAACAATCGCCTCATTGCCGAGCAGGAGCGCGACTGTGTCGGCCTCGTCCGTGAGCAGTACCGAGTTCATCTATCCGCTGACCTTCACGACGAGCGCCATAGCTGAATCGCCGGCGGCGCAGCCGGAGAAGAGGCCTACTCCACCACCGCGCAGCACCAGCTCCTCGCACAACTCGATCACCACCCGCATGCCCATGGGCGCCTGAGGGTGACCATAGACGAGGGGCGAGCCATAGTTGTTGACTCGCTCAGCTTCCAGTCCAAACTCGCGACAGAAGAGCACGTCGTTGACTGCAAAGGGGTTGTGCGTCTTGAAGGCATCGACCTGGTCAATGGTCAAACCAGCGTGCTTCAGGGCATCTCGGGCCGCAGGCACGACAGCAGCGGGCATGAAGCCCTTCTCGACCCGCGCCTCACCGTAAGAGAGCAGCTCGATGAGGACGCCATTCTTCGAGAGTTCCACCGCGCGGTCTCGATTGCAGACGATCATCCCAGCGTTTCCATCAGCCGGATGGGTCTGTGAGCCGAAGGTCACAGTGCCGCCCTCGACGGCAGGTCGCAACCCGGCGAGCCCCTCGGCAGTGGTCGAATAGACGCCCTCGTCAGTGTCCAACGTCTTGGCACGCTTGCCGCGACCTACCTGGACCGCAGCCATGTAGCGCTTCTGGAAGGATCGATCGTCAGCCAGCGCATCTTCGTATTGACCGGCACGGAGCAGCGCCATCGCGTCTTGCTCTTCCCGACTAATACCCTCGCGTTTCGCGACATTCTCGGCTGTCTGAACCATCGCACCGCCAGCGTGCGGGTCGAAACCGAAGTTGTCCATCACGGGATTCTCGTGGTCGCCCATCCCACCCGGCCCCTTGGGTTTGGGGTAGTAGATGTGCGGTCCGTTGCTCGTACGGTCACAAGCGACAGCGAGTACGCAGCTTCGAAAGCCCGACTCAACCTGCAGCGCGGCGGACGCGAGCTGTCTGGCCGAGGTAGCACAAGCCTGCGAGATAGTCGGTCCCGTCACGCCCTCCAAACCGATCATGCCAGCGAGCCAGGGCGCACCGTAGAAGCTGTGCTTCTGGCCGACAGATATGCCCAGCGAGATGCCGTCGAAGGCCGCGCTGTTCAGGCCGCGCTCATCGAGCACTCCCCTGGCCACCTTCGCAGCGAGCTTGATCGAGTGTTCACTGGCCAAGCTCCCTTGCCACCGAACGAAAGGAGTGGACCACCAACTGCCGTAGGCCAAACAAGACTTCTGCAACGCCATTGCCGCACTCCCATCAATGCGCTGTATTGAATTCTCAACCCGTCTTCTCAAAGTCGGGGCGGCGTCCAGCAAGAAATGCCGTGACGCCCTCTGTGGCCGCCGCCGTACATGCGCTGGCCGCGAAGGCCCTGTAGCCAATCTCCAGGGCCGTCTCAAGCCCATCTGCTGCAGCTGCCTCCCGGATCGCAGCGGCGATGATGTCGACCACTTCACGACTCAGTTGCTGTTTGCCTGCGAAGGGTTCGACGGCACCAAGTTCCTCGATCTCGACCGGCCCGATCGTGATGTGTGGCGGCGCTCCAGCAAGCTCGCGGACCCGTGCAGCAGCCAATGGCAGCAGCTGGTCATGGGCAGGCACAAGCGCATCGATCACGCCATGCCCGCGTGCATCCTCAGCAGAGAGTCTGGAAGCCGTACGCAGCATGTCGTGGAATACGCTCGAGGCGGCCGGCCAGCGACGGTAGGGAACCACCATCCCGCCAATGCCCGGCGCAATTCCCAGCGTGATCTCGGGGAACTGCAGGAAGGCGTTGCCCACCGAGACGATGCCGTGGCAGCGCAGGGCAAGCTCCAGCCCGCCGCCTAGTGCCATCCCATTGAGGGCAGCGACCACGGGCTTCGTCATCCCATCGAGGTGCACCAACAGGCGGCTGCAATCCCGGGCGTACTGGGCCGACTTGTCCACGTTACCGAGGTACTCGGGGAAGCGGCCGATGTCGGCCCCTGCAGAGAATGCTTTCGTGCCGTAGCCCGTGATCACAAAGCCGGTAACTTCGGGGTCGCTCTCGTAGGCCTTGATGGCCTGGAGCAGCTCATTGTTCACGCAGTCGTCGAGGGCGTTGAGCGCCTGGGGCCGCCGGATAGTCAGCACCTTCACCCCGTCGAAATCATCGACCAGGACATGGCGGGCGAAGTTGGTGTAGTCGGCAACGCTGCGCTTTGGCCTGGGCCCTCCGGTGCGTTCCAAAGCAAACTGCTCATCGACAGCACTCACACTGTCCTGACCTAGGCCCGCCATGACATCGAGTGGGCCCTTCTTGAAGCCCAGAGCCAGCGTACAGCCAAGCTCGAGGTCTTCGGGCGAGGCGATGTTTCGGTCGAGGATGTCGCAGCTCTGCGTGATCAATGAGCCCAGCAGTCGAGTGCGAATGTTGTCGGCGGTCGTTTGGTCAACGTCAATGCGCTTGCCGGGAGGCATGGTTAACCAACTGTCTACCGAACGGAAGACTGAAGCGGGTCGGTAGTGCTCTCCCTCCTCCATCTGCAGCGTGTTGGTGTGCCAGATGATCGGGTTGCCCTGAGCCATGTTGAGCACGAAAAAGGGACCCGCATGGACCCAGTTCTGGGCCACGCTGTCGACCTCCCGGGAGGTGGCCTTGTCCAGGCAGAGCGCCGCTTCGTTGCACCAATTGTCGAAGACGCGGTCGAGGGCGAAACAGAGGGCGTCATCGGTAACGAGTGGGACCTTGCCGGTGGTGCAGAAGAGCCAACGGAGCCAGGTCATGACCTCGGGATCTCCCTTGTCCCAGGCGATGACTTCGACCGCAGGGTTGCGCCACGCAGGTGCGAAGAAGTGGGTGACGGTGGCCCGGCCTGGGTTGCGCAGCTCGTTGAACATGCGCGATGCCGGCAGGGAGCTGGTGTTTGAAGTGATGATGGCCTCATCCCCGGCGGCCTCTGCGATCATCGAGAAGATGCGGCGCTTCAGCGGCAGGTCCTCGGTGGCTGCCTCGATGACCCAGTCACAGCCAGCCAGGTCGCCGTAGTCGAGGGAAGCAGTGAGGCGCTGCGTCACCTTCTCGGCGAACTCGGGCTTCATCTTCTTGCGGGCGACTCCCTTGGCAGCGTACTTGCCGAACCGAGCGACCGCGTCATCTAGCGCCTGCTGGTTCACGTCTACGAGGACCAGATCGAGCTCGGGCAAGGCGCTCTTGAGGTAGTACCCGATGTCGGGACCGATGGTCCCTGCACCGACGATGCCGACGCGGCTTGGCAAGCCTCGAGAGGGGCGAGCAAGGAGGGGGTTCTGCGGGGTCGAGGCAGCGGAAAGCTTCACACCATTCTCCTCATTTGCGGGGGGCTCTTCGAGTGCGGGAGTACAAATCATCGAAACGGCAGGCCTGCCAAGCCGCACCCAAGCCTGCTCGGATGAGGCTGGAAGTGTTCTGCAGATCCAGCGAACCAGTCACAGTTCCGCTGACTGGCTCTCGACGGCACTGGTGCTGTTTCGAGCGATCACCTGCAGCCGGCGGTGTCCCAGTATTCCGGCGCCCACAGCGCCCACGTACTGGCACAGTTCGTCGGGAGGCACGTTGACCTCGGACTCTACGCGATCTCGCACGGCCTGGGCCATCGTCGAGAAGCGCAAGATCCCACCAACCAGGGTGTATTCCGGCTGCGCCTTGATGCGCTTCATCAACTGCACCGAACGGCCTGTCAGCGACTCGATGGCTCCCTGCATGATGTCGCAAGGCGCGGTACCGATGGAGAGGTGGTTGATCACCTCCGACTCGGCGAAGACCGCGCAGACACCAGAGATCGGCACGGAATTCCGAGACGTCTCAAGCAACGGGCCGATCTCTTCGACCGTGTAGCCCATGTAGCGAGCGGTCTTCTCCAGAAACGCCCCCGTCCCCGCCGCACACTTATCGTTGAGGCGGAAGTTCTGAACGCGCGCGTTCTCATCGATGCGGCTGGCCTTCATGGTCTGACCGCCGATGTCGAGCACCGTCCGTGTATTCGGGAAGAAGTGGGCCGCGCCCCGAGCGCTGGCCGTCAGGTCCGTGACAGACAGGTCTTTGAAGTCGCACTGGTGTCGACCAATGCCAGTGGAGATGGTGTAGGCGATGTCTGAGTTTGTGAGGCCAGCGATGCTCAGGCACTCGTCGAAAACAGTTTGCGACATCTCGGTAAGCTTGAACCCGGTCTGGCGCATCGCCCTGGCGACGATGTTGTTCTCGTCATCAAACAAAATGGCCTTGGTGTAGGTCGAGCCAATGTCAATCCCAGCGGTGATAGTCATCCGGCCTCCTCGCCTGTTGGTGCGCGGCTAGCGTGAATATGGTCCATGGCGAAGAGGGCCGCTCCCAGCGCACCCATGTAGTGGGACTCATCGCTGATGTTGAGCTTCGTGCCGAGCCGCTGCTCCAGCGCCTCGACCATCGCTTCGTTGCGGCTCACACCGCCGCTGAAGGTCACCTCATCTTCGGTTCCAACCCGGCGCATGAGTGCAGCAGAACGCACGGCGATCGACTTGTGCACACCCCAGAGAATGT
>PVBE011087248.1_pt1 | contig 11904 bp, 11 predicted proteins | sample 1631181 | NCBI WGS metagenome assembly PVBE01 (sample SAMN08397723, study PRJNA350692) | Marine metagenome, whole genome shotgun sequencing project. | isolation source: water | place: Pacific Ocean | collected 2012-04 | reverse complement strand
TGGAGTGGAATCGTCGCTCAAGCTGGAGAATGAACAACCACAAGCTGTTTCGCCAGGGCTTCTGCAGCCCTAATCCCATCGATGCCAGCCGAAAGGATGCCTCCGGCATAACCAGCCCCTTCTCCAGCAGGAATCAGCCCAGTGGTGTTAAGCGACTCAAAGGAGTCATCCCTGGGAATACGCACAGGCGATGAGGTACGGGTCTCAACCCCAGTGAGTACAGCATCAGGATGCTCATAGCCTGGCAAACGCCTAGCGAAGGCCGGCAAGGCCTCTCTTAAAGCCTCAATCAACGGAACCGGCAAAATCTGATTGAGGTCAACCAGCGTGATTCCTGGCAGATAAGAAGGCGTCACCTCACCTAGACAAGTTGTAGGCCTGCCCGCAAGAAAATCCTCCTGGCGCTGAGCAGGGGCAAAATATCCACCCCCTCCAAGCTGAAAAGCCCTTCGTTCCAAGTCACGCTGCAAGGCAACCCCTGCCAGAGGATCACCTGACCAACGCTCAAAACTGCGCAAATCCTCATGCTCCAAATTCACAACCAAGGCACTGTTGGCATTGCGTTCATTGCGAGTGTGTTGACTCATGCCATTGGTAACCACGCAATCTGTTTGCGATGTAGCACCCACCACAACTCCCCCCGGACACATGCAGAAGCTATAGACAGAGCGGCCATTACGAGCGTGATGCACCAACTTGTATTCCGCATGGCCTAGTTGTGGATGGCCCACCATTGGACCCCAACGCGCTCGATCGATCAGAGGCTGGGGGTGTTCGATGCGGAGTCCTACAGAAAAGGGCTTGGCCTCAAGCTTCACGCCAACCCTTTCCAACATCGCGAAGCTGTCCCGTGCTGAATGACCCAGGGCAAATAACACATGCCGACTGCTAATTGTGCTGCCATCGGCAAGCTTCAGCCCTACCACATGCAAAGGCTTGCCAATCCGTGAATGATCTAAACCTCGCCGCAGCAGCAATTCATCAACTCGAGTCTCAAATCGAATCTCACCGCCAAGCTCCTCAATTCTGGCGCGCATTCCACGCACCACAGTGGCCAATTTATAAGTGCCAATGTGAGGTCGGTGCACCGTAAGGATCTCTGGATTGGCTCCACTGGCCACCAACTCTTCAAGCACCTTGCGGCCATAGTGTTCAGGGTCACTCACCTGGCTATAAAGCTTTCCGTCAGAGAAAGTGCCCGCCCCACCCTCACCGAATTGGACATTGGAGTCAGGGTTGAAAGGCCGCTGTCCCCTCCAGAAACCAAAGGTTTCTAGCGTGCGCTTTTTGATCGACTGACCGCGCTCCAACAGCAAAGGCTTGAAACCCATCTGTGCCAAAAGCAGAGCTGCAAAGTAACCACAAGGCCCTGCACCCACCACAACCGGCCGCTGCGTTTCTACTTGAGGGAAATCTGTTGGCGCCTTCGCGACTGGGTAATAGCGGGTCTCTGGAGCCTTACGAATCTTTTGATTGCCTGCGTGGCGTTTCAACAGAGCAGCTTCCCCTCGCACCGTCACATCCGCGCTGTAGATGAACTGGATCCGCTCATGACGTCGAGCGTCAATACTTCGTTTCACCAACCTGTGATTGATGAGCTGGACAGGGGGAATACGCAGCCGCTTAAGGATGACTGCTTCGATCGCCTCTGGCGAATGATCAAGGGGAAGCTTCAACTCACTCAACCGCAACACGTCATCACCTCACACGTAGAGCGCATCAGCTCCATCCAATCCTGATTCAATCGCAGCAGATTCGAGTCCTTCCTCAGCCAGGCCCCAAAGCAGAAACTCTAGTAATAACTGTTGTCCCAGAAGGTGTCTGTCCTGCTCGCAAAGCAAAACTGCTAGCGGCGCCCTCCAAACGCACTTGTTTGCCTTCGAGCCGCAAGCGCAAAGCTTTGCAAAGAGGCTGGGGTTCACTTTCTGCATCAACCCATCCAAGAGGATCAGCGCTTCCCTCTGCAGAAGCTAGAGAAGCAGACATGGTTGACAGCGCGATTATTCGAGCAGTATCAAAACCAGCCGCGGCCAACAAATCTGGCGCCTGCCCCCAATGCTGCTCAAACGATTCAGAAAATTTCTGCCAACCAGGCCCCCTTGAGGATTGCTTCAACAAGAGCTGCTCCCAGGCTTCTGGCCCGATATCTCTCGCTAAATCCGATGATGCAAGCCATACCCAGGCTGGATGTTGTGGTCCCCGCCCAAGCAATCCATCCATCTGAGCCTTTTTCAAAACCTGCGCAAGAGGACCTGATGGGCGAGACGCCAAGACAAGAGCATCAGGTCCTAGCCAGACCAGGTCCTGCTGCAAACGCTTGAGTCGTTCGCCATCGTCAGGATTCACGCTCTGCACCAACTCGGGCTCGTAGCTCTCCACCCTCCCACCAAGGATCTCAAAGGCTTCAATAAAAGATTTCGCTGCAGCAACACCAAGCTCAGATGGATCTCGCACCACCATGACGCGGCGCCAACCCTGCTCCATCACTCGCTGGGCCATGGCCTCAAGATCATCGCGAACAGGTGCCACCAAGAACCACAGGCGTGTACGTGCATCCAGCCCCCCGAGACTTCGTAACGAAGCGCCCCGCTGATAAGGCAGCACCACACTGAGATTGCGCTTAGACGCCAGAGCAGAAAAAGCACGAAGATCAGCAGCAGGAGGCGCCACGACCAACTTCAACCGCGGGTTACCTGATAAGGCCACAGCAGGATCATCATCCAGACTTAGAAGACGCAACTTCACAGACGCCACCGCAAGGCCGCAACCTCTTACCTTCTCCTCTCCCAACTGGAAGCCCTTGAGGAAGGTCTCATTGGCACCTTCTACAGCAGAGCCCTTTGGCAACAGAACCACCACAGATGGAGACAGCAACCCACTTGCCGAAACCGCCTGACAGCCAAGGAGACTGGCAAAGATCATCAACCAGCTCCGCCAGGGAGCCTTAAAGAACCTTTGCCTCCAAGACCCACTTGCAATGGAATCTGCAGCCAAAGACGAACCACTTACAGGGGCCGCTTGGGAGGGGGCCATGATCCTTAAGACCCAACGTAATCAGAGTAGGGCTGATGGATCAGACACCTCTGGCTTTATCACAAGATCTTTCTAGAGAAACAATTTGATCCTGCAGAGCCACTCCTATCTCAAGTCTGAGGCGAATCGCACGTTAAGCGACCTAAACCAGCAGTCGCTAGCCCTGCACTGAGATCTACATCGCTACCGATGGAGGTCACCCGCGCCAAAAGCACACCATCACTAGAACCTTCTGGGTGCAGATTGACCCGCCTGCGTCTGGGTAGCTCTGACTTCAACCAAGCCATTGCCTCCGCCTCATCAGATGGATCCACCTGCAAACAAGCAAGACGAACCGTATAGGTTCGGTTGTGGTCACCAACCTGGAGCAACGAGGAGCTACTCACACGCAGCACTTCTGCCGCCATAACAGGCAATGGTGCGATTGACAAAACAAGCAGAAGGCTTAGAGAAATCCCTTGTAGTCGTCGCATCAGAGAGAAACGCCACACTCGGGGCAATAAATGTGCTCATGGGCGGTGGTGGCGCCACAAGATCCGCAACTACGAGTGGTATCCATGGCAAGTTCAGGATGGGTAGGCAAACCCACCATCTGAGCGTTGCTCTTGCCGGGAGGGACCATCGGATAGCAATTCTCATCACGCCGCACATGCACGTCGATGAGCATCGGACCTGGAGTAGCAAGGGCCTGCTTCAACTGCGGCTTGAGATCCTTGCGGTCAGTGATCAACACCCCGCCAACCCTGAAGGCCTTAGCCAATGCCACGAAATCAGGCATACCGGGAAGCATGTCAGTGGCTGAATAACGATCTTCATAGAAACTTTGCTGCCACTGACGCACCATGCCTTGCCAGTGGTTGTTCACAATCACAACCTTGGCAGGGATGTTGTATTGAGTCAGTGTTCCCAACTCCTGAATATTCATCAGGATGCTGGAGTCACCTGCAATACAAACAACCTGTTCGTCTGGCAAAGCAATCTGAACACCAATAGCAGCAGGCATCCCAAAACCCATGGTGCCTAATCCCGCACTACTGATCCACTGCCGAGGTCCATTACGCAAGTATTGAGCAGCCCACATCTGATGCTGACCCACGTCTGTTGTGACGTAAGCCTCAGGAGCCAGATCCCTAATCGCCAAGAGCACCTCCTGGGGATATATCGAACCCTCCTTAGGCGGAGTCATCAATGGATAATGCTGCTTCCAGCGTTCAATACGAGTGAGCCAAGCCGAAGTCATCGGCTCCACAGACCTTTGCTTACTCAAGTCCAATAACTTCACCAAGCTGACACCAACGTCACCCAATACCGCAACATCAGGGCGTCGGTTCTTTGCTACTTCCGCTGGATCAATTTCAAAATGAATCACTCTTGCGCGGGGTGCAAAAGTATCAAGCTTGCCGGTGACCCGATCATCGAAACGTGCGCCAACAGCGATTAACAAATCGCATTCAGTAACAGCAAAGTTGGCATAAGCCGTGCCATGCATACCCAGCATGCCCAAGGCAAGGTGATCTCGCTCATCAAACGCCCCCTTACCCATCAATGTGGTGGTCACGGGAATCTGGTGACGTTCAGCGAAACCCTTAAGACTCTCGTGAGCTCCGGCAGAAATCACTCCTCCACCAACGTAGAGAAGAGGCCGCTGAGAATTCTCGATCAAATCGAGAGCCGCCTCAATTGCGGTGAGCTCTGGGGCGGGCAATAGTCGGTATCCTGAAGGCACCACAGTGCCTGGTTCGACTGGCAGATAGTCAAATTCCTCCTGCCCCACATCCTTAGGGATGTCGATCAAGACTGGACCAGGTCGTCCCGAAGCTGCAATAAAGAATGCTTGGGCAACAACCGAGGCCAGATCTGCTGGATCACGAACCACCCAAGAGTGTTTCACGATAGGCAGAGTGATCCCAAAAATATCAGTTTCCTGAAAGGCATCCGTGCCGATGCATGGTCGAGGGACCTGCCCTGTGATCACCACCAGGGGAACTGAATCCATCTGAGCCGTGGCAATACCAGTAACAAGATTGGTTGCTCCTGGCCCAGAGGTTCCAAAGCAAACTCCGACCCGACCTGTGGCCCGTGCATAGCCATCCGCCGCATGGGTCCCACCCTGCTCATGGCGGACGAGGATGTGCTTCAACCAACCCTGCTGCTCAGCTTTATGAACGGCGTCGTAAATCGGCAGGATTGCCCCACCTGGATAACCAAAAATGATGTCAACACCATGACGGCGAAGAGCATCCATCAGGGCATCTGCACCCGTAAGTCGACAATTCTCTAGTTGTGATGAATCCCCGAGAGCCGTGGTTGAAGAAGTCAAGGTCACGGCAGTGGCAAAGCATGGTCTGCTCCTAAAGATTAAGGGCCTGCCGTACAGATTGCCTATTGGTTCTTCACCATCACCGGCAAAATCAATCCGTCATTGAGCCTGCTGCCTGATGGCGAATGCCCCAATACAAATGGACACCGCTGAGAACAGTGATCCCACATACCAACCAACAACAAGAGTGAGACAACCCCTACCTAGCCAGCGCTCAGAGCAGACCTATAGCGTGCAAAGGGCCATGGCCACTGATCAGCTCCAACAAAAAAGCCGCAAAACCAAGCATGGCTAAGCGTCCATTCCATGCCTCAGAACTGGTATTCAAGCCCCATTCCCATCTCTCCTGGGGATAGAACTTCACTCGACCGACCAGCTTCGCAGCCTCATCGAGATTGATCTCTGGCCCCTCAAGACTAGATCCAACCAAATCGGCCAGGCCCTCAATGAATGTGGGGTAAGTATCGAGAGCAGGCACCCGCCTGAAATGAACAATCCCTGCTTCGGTAGCCAGCTCGCGGTATTCGATATCAAGCTCAGCGAGAGTTTCGATGTGTTCGCTCACAAAGCTGATCGGTACAACCACTAAATCGCGGGTACCAGCCTCACCAAGCTGCTCAATAACTTCATCGGTATAGGGCTGAATCCATTCCTCTGGGCCCACACGGCTTTGATAGGCAAGGGAATGAGGGTTGCCATAGCCCAGAAGGTTTTCCAGCTCAGCCATGATCAAGGTTGTACAAGCCTCGATCTCCTTCTGGTATGGATCACCTGCTTGTTCGACATAGCTCTTGGGCACTCCATGAGCACTAAAAAACACTTGAGCCTCTCCGGGCACATCACTCAGCCGGATCTGCTCAGCGATCAACTCCGCCATGGCACGAACATAACCAGGGTGGTCGTACCAGCTGCGGATACAACGTATTGGCAGCTTGCGGAAAGATTCATCAGTCTGTCGCAAGCGCTGCAACTCTCGAAAACTCGAGCCACTGGTGCTAATCGAAAATTGAGGGTATAGGGGAAGCACCACCACCTGATCAATCCCATCAGCTTTGATATCTGCAACAGCGGATTCTGTGAAGGGATGCCAGTAACGCATCGCCACATAGCTCGTGGCATCGATACCGCGTTGCCGAAGCAAACTCTGCAACTCCCGAGCCTGTTGTTCAGTGATCCGCCGCAGAGGTGAACCGCCCCCTATTGAGCGGTAGGCCTGCTCGGATTTACTGCTGCGCAGCGTGCTGATCAACCAGGCCAGAGGCCTCTGAAGAGCGGGGTTAGGCAGCCGAATGATCTCCGGATCGGCAAAAATATTAAAGAGAAAAGGTCCTACATCCTGGATACGTTCAGGCCCCCCTAGATTCATCAAGAGGACACCAACCCGGGCCATATAGAAGAGAGTTCTCTAGAAGGACTTGAGGGTAGCCGCCATCAACGCCAAGGTGGCACCATCCCTAAAGGGCCATGGACCTGAGCAACGAGCTAATCAACATCAACCGTGCCCTGGCTGACAGCAGCATCAACCTGAGAATTGAACAGCGAGGCCAGTGGCTCAATCTACGCGGAGCACTGCCCTGCCGTCATGGAACTGGATTGATCAAAACTCAACGAATCAGTCTGCAGCTTTTGGCAGAACAAAAAGAATTGAAAGAGGCGGAGCGAATTCTGCAACTGGTGCACTACCAACTGCAACGCAAACAATTTGACTGGTCCCAGTGGACGACCAAACCAACACGGAAACAGCCTGAAGAGATAGCGACTGGGTTGAGAGAAGCTTTGGCCAGCTTTGAAGAGGCATTCTTTGCTGATCCATATCGCCGACGGTCGCCGGCCGGTAGCCGCAGCACATGGACGTCCGCTTACCTTCCTTACTTACGACGACTCAGAGCCCTAGCTGTTAACAAGCAGGGCTGTTTTGATTCAGACCTTTTCAAAGACACTCTGGCCAGTTATGCAGATGGCAGCCGAAGCCGACAGCAATGCGCCACGGCCCTAGGTGCATTGGCACGCCACCTGGAAATGGCACTGCCGGAAGACTGGCGAGCAGAAGCGGATGGATATGGACTACATCAAGCGCGCTTTCGTCAACTGCCCAGCGATAAGCAAATCATCGAGGCGGTGGAGCGCATCCCCAACCCAGGATGGCGACTTGCCTATGGACTGATGGCCACTTACGGCCTGCGCAATCACGAGGTGTTCTTCTGCGACCTTGCTGCTTTAGCGAAGGGAGAAGATCAGGTCTTGCGCGTGTTGCCGAACACAAAAACCGGCGAGCATCAGGTTTGGCCGTTTAATCCAGACTGGGTCGAGCATTTTGAGCTTGAACAACTAGCAAACAATGCCCAGGCCCTCCCGCCGGTGAATATCGACCTGCGTCACACCACACTTCAACAGGTGGGGAGAAGAGTGTCGGAACAATTCCGACGCTATCAACTGCCCCTCACCCCCTACAACCTTCGGCATGCCTGGGCGGTACGCACAATCCACATCGGCCTTCCAGACACCGTTGCAGCAAGAATGATGGGCCATTCAGTGGCTATTCATACCCGCACCTATCACCACTGGATCACCCGACGTGACCAACAACAAGCTGTAGATGCAGCCCTAGCTCGAAAGCTCAGACCATGACCTCACCACTAAGAACCTTTGCCTACGAGCATCGCTGGTTCTATGACCTAGTGACAACCATTTCGGCCCTCAGCGTAGGGGGTGTAAAGCGGTTGAGGTCCTTAGGGCTGACTGCTCTTCAAGACAAGATTTCTAAAGGAGCACCAGTTTTGGATCTTTGCTGTGGGTCAGGCGAAACAGCAGCACCATGGATCGAGGCTGGTTTCGCTGTAACAGGTTTAGATCTTTCACCAAAGGCACTGGTACTAGCAGCTGAACGAACCCCCCAACTGCAATGCATCGAGGGCATGGCAGAAAACCCACCGCTGAACACCAACCAATTTGCTGCCATCCAAATAAGCCTGGCCTTGCACGAATTCAGCTCAGAAGAACGACGACAAGTGCTCAAAGCCTGCATGCGCCTATTGCAACCGGGTGGCTGGCTAGTGCTGATTGACCTCCATCCAGCAGGCCCATACCTAAAACTGCCCCAACAGTTGTTTTGTGCCCTGTTCGAAACTGAAACCGCTATCAAAATGCTCCAAGCAGACTTGCCCAAGCAACTTCTAGAGATGGGTTACACCACTATTGAGCAAGAACTATTAGCAGGCCGAGCCCTACAACGAATCACAGCCCGCCTCCCATAACCAGCCCAACTCAAAGCATGCTCAAGACCTTGCCAACATTTTGATGACCAACCCTCCACCTCCGCATTCGCCGCCTTCAACTGAACTCGATCACAGCGCAGAAGTTCTCGGCATAGGCGGGCATTTAGCCCCCGAAACCGACAAACAGGGCTACCGCAAACGCATGCAGCGCCGACAAGACGTTCAGCGCCAACGTGTAGGAGAACGAGACAAAGAGAAAGGCCTAATCCTTGTGTTCACAGGACATGGCAAAGGCAAAACCACAGCAGCGCTAGGGCTTGCCTTACGCACCCTTGGCCATGGCGAGCGTGTTGCAGTCGTGCAATTCATTAAAGGGAGTTGGCAGCCAGGCGAAGCAAAAGCGTTAAAAGTTTTTGGTGACGCATTGAGCTGGCATGCGTTTGGAGAGGGCTTCACCTGGACAACCCAAGACCGGGAAAGAGATCAGCAATTGGTATCAAAAGCCTGGCAACAGGCTCTGATTTACCTCCACAGCAACAACCACAAACTTGTAGTGCTTGATGAGGTCAATGTGGCGATGAAACTTGGATACCTCAAGGTAGAAGAAGTACTAGGGGGGATCACGGGAAGGCCACCCCTAACCCACGTAGCACTCACTGGCCGGGGCGCACCAAAGGAGCTCATTGAACGTGCAGATCTGGTCACAGAAATGACCTTGGTACACCACCCCTTCAAGGAGCAAGGCGTCAAAGCACAAGCAGGCATTGAGTTCTGAAGCAATCAATCATCTCACCTCTAAATCTGCATCCAATAGCTGATCTGTAGCAACAAAAACCGACAGACCGTTCACCAGCAAAGCTCTATGCACAATCAGCTCGCTCCAACAAGAAGGATCCTGTCTGATGCGTTCAAGCGCTCAAAAGGTAAGACGGGCCATCACATCGCTGCGACAAAGCACGTTCTCTCGCATCGATCAGGAATGATCACTTCATCCAAGCGAACCAGATAATCGACAACCCTTCAGACCATCCAGCTCAAGGACTATTAGGAGAAGGCTTGCTACTCTCATCGGGATCTGGACGATGAATGGCCTACGCGCGAGTCCTTCTAAAACTCAGCGGCGAAGCGCTGATGGGCGATCAGAGTTATGGCATCGATCCAGCAATTGTTCAATCCATCGCAGAGGATGTAGCCAAAGTGGTGGCCAAGGGCACCCAATTGGCGATCGTGGTGGGTGGTGGCAACATTTTTCGAGGCCTAAAGGGTTCTGCCGCGGGCATGGATCGGGCCACAGCCGACTACGTCGGCATGTTGGCCACAGTGATGAATGCCATCACGCTGCAGGATGGCTTAGAGCGAGCAGGGGTACCCACCCGGGTACAAACTGCAATCGAAATGCAAGAGGTGGCGGAGCCTTACATACGTCGGCGAGCTATTCGTCATCTAGAGAAAGGCCGAGTGGTTGTGTTTGGTGGAGGCTGCGGTAATCCCTTCTTCACAACTGACACCACGGCCTCACTTCGGGCTGCGGAAATCAACGCTGATGTGGTGTTCAAAGCCACGAAGGTGGATGGGGTTTATGACCGTGATCCCAAACGCTTCCCTGATGCAAAGCGCTACGACTCACTCACCTTCCAGCAAGTGCTAAGCGGCGAGCTGGCGGTGATGGACAGCACTGCCATTGCCCTATGCAAAGACAACAATATCCCGATCGTTGTATTTGACCTCTTCGAACCTGGCAACATCGGCAAAGCAGTGGCTGGCGAAGCAATCGGCTCCCGTATCAGCAATGCAACCTAAACAGGCCATCCCAACTCATCCCTTCACCCAGCCTTCGCCTCTCTGAAGCCATGTCGAACCAGGATCTCAAAGACAACATGCACAAATCAGTGGAGGCCACACAGCGCAACTTCGCCACCATCCGAACTGGACGCGCCAACCCATCACTACTTGATCGAATCAACGTTGAGTATTACGGCACCGAAACGCCCCTGAGATCTCTGGCAACAATATCCACCCCTGATTCACAGACGATTGCCATACAGCCCTTTGACAATGGATCAATGGGCCTGATTGAAAAAGCCATTGCCACTAGTGATTTGGGCTTGACACCCAACAATGACGGCAAGATCATTCGCATCAATGTGCCGCCGCTAACTGAAGAACGCCGCAAAGAGTTCTGCAAACTGGCAGCAAAATATGCCGAGGAAGGCAAAGTAGCCCTGCGCAACATCCGTCGCGATGCAATTGATAAAGTGAAAAAGCTAGAAAAAGATGCTGAGCTCTCTAAAGATCAGAGCCATGATGAACAGGAAGGGATACAAAAGCTCACCGACAAATTCATCACTGATATCGAAAACTACCTCGCCGAAAAAGAAGCCGACATTCTCAAGGTTTGAGCACTCGCGATGTGCTGGTCATCGGAGCAGGCGCCGCTGGATCTGCGGCGGCTTTCCATCTGGCTGCAGCCGGCCAACGCGTCACACTGCTCGAACAGAATGCACACCAAACGATCAAACCCTGTGGTGGGGGCATGGCAGCTGCAGTGCAGGAGTGGTTTCCATTTGATTTGCAATCGGTCGTCGATGAAGTCATTGAAAGGGTTGAGTTCAGCTGGCGGCTTAGTGACCCAGTCGTGGCCGACCTACAAGGTTCCGCCCCGTTTTGGATTGTGCGGCGAGAGAAGCTTGATGCCCTCCTAGCCAGCCATGCGATTGATGCAGGCGCCGAACTGCTCCAGCCCTTTACGGTCAAGAGCTTGCAAAGACAAAAAGAACGATGGCAAGTCACAGCCGATGACGGCAGACAACTTGAAGCAAGAGCGGTAGTACTGGCCAATGGCTCCCTTTCAGCTTGGCCTGAAGCCTTGGGATTGGGACCAAAAACACTGCATCACGCGAGCACCATGTCTGTGCGCCTGGAGGGTCGCGGCAACCTCAAAACTGGTTCAGCCCGATTTGAATTTGGGCTGGTTCATCATGGGTTTGCCTGGGCTTTCCCCTTGGCAGGAGGCGTGAATGTAGGCGTAGGTACGTTCATCGGCCGCAATGCAGCCGATAGTGATGCAGTACTGGAAAAACTGCTACCGAGCCTGGGATTTGACCCGCAAGCAGGCAAACGACAAAAAGCATCTTTACGGGTCTGGAACGGCCATCAAGCACTGCATGGCGATGGTGTCATCGCCATAGGAGATGCGGCATCACTATGCGATCCGTTCCTGGCAGAAGGTCTGCGCCCAGCATTGATGAGTGGATGCGAAGCAGCCCGCTGCCTTAACCATTGGTTGAACGGTGATACCAACAACCTGGCTGATTACAGCCAAACCATGCGACAACG
>PVBE010294560.1_pt1 | contig 11907 bp, 8 predicted proteins | sample 1631181 | NCBI WGS metagenome assembly PVBE01 (sample SAMN08397723, study PRJNA350692) | Marine metagenome, whole genome shotgun sequencing project. | isolation source: water | place: Pacific Ocean | collected 2012-04 | reverse complement strand
CTCAGTTCCAGTCCCAGAGGCTTGAAGATGGAGCCGAGCAGGCCCTCGGTCTGGCGCCACGGCAGAGTGAAGAGCACACGCAGAGTCAACGCGGTCTCGATGGCCACGTCCGAGTAGCGTCGCTGCCCGCCCCGCAGTCCTTCTGCGCGCGGCTACCAGGCGGAGATCGCCTCCGTTGTGAACCAGATCGTCAGGTCACCCCGCCGAACGAGCGCCTTGTCGTACTCCGCCCAGTTGCGAACGCGATGGCGGGCCTTGTAGTTCGGATGGACCCTCGACCGGCTGTTCTTCGACATGGACGGCTCCGCGTGCTGATCATGAGACCGTGGGAACCTTGCACATCCGAGGGCGGGGGGGGGCTGAGCCCGAAGACCGATCCTTGCACCAACGCCCCTGCACGGCTGGATCGACGACTGGCCCGACGACGGCCCCAAGGGGCTCAGCTGGGGGTGCGTGGTGATGCACAACGAAGACATCTCGGCGATCTACGACGATGTGCCGATCGGGACGATGGTCGTGTTGTTCTGAGTCAGGGTCCGACCACGACCTCGTAGCTCGTCCCCGCCGGCGCCTGGACCAGCAGCGTGCCGTCCTCCAGCAGGTTCCATCGCGCTCCCGTGACCTCGATCGAGGGGTCGTCCCCGAGGTGGCGCAAAGGCACCCAGAACTCGCTAACCTCGTCCGTCGCGGCGCTGACCGTCGCGGTGAACAACCACCGGTCCAGGTCCCAGGCGAAGACGTCGAGGGAGCCCGCCACCGCCCGCGGCTGCGCCCGCACGACGTCGCTGGCCCACTCCGCCTCGGTGCCCGCGCCGTCGAACACGGAGAAGTCCTCGTCGTTCCAGAAGGTGTCCGACTGGCTCGCCTCCCACAGCGCTCCATGCGCGTGGTGCTGGTCCAGCAGATCGAACACGCGGTCCAGGTACTCGCCTTTGGCGGCGTTGCTGTTGGGGGCCCCGAACTCGCCGAGGATCACCGGAACGTCCCAGCGCTCGGCCGGCTCCAACGTCACGCCGATCTCCTCGCCGATGCGCTCGTGGTCGACCGTCTCGATGCCGAGGAAGATCGCCGCCTCATAGTAGTGCGGCGCGTAGACGTAGTCGGGCAGGTCCGGCTGGGCCAGGTCGTTCGGCTCGCCGAGGGCATCGCCGGCGCCCCCTCCGCCAAACACCACCGCACCGGGCGCCTCCTCCTGGATCGCCGCACCGACGCGCGCGAAGAAGGCGGGCAGCACCTCGGCCTCGAACTCGGCGCTGGGGATCGAGCCGCCCGAGGGCTCGTTGATGATCTCGAACCCGGCCACGGCGGGATGATCGGCAAACTCGGACGCCATCACGCGCCACATGGCGACGAGGTCGTCCTGCAGCCCGTCGGTGTTGTTCCAGAGCCGATCGAACGCCTGGTTCACCTCGCTGTCGGGGTCGAAGTACGGCAGCGACCAGCCCGGCACCCCGCAGTCGTAGTGGGGGTCTCCGTGGGGGATGTCGTCGCCGATGGCCCACAGGGGGAAGCCGTCGCCGCAGAACGGGGACGCGAACACGTCCTGGTGGAAGTCGACGATGACGCTCAGCCCCTCGGCGTCGGCGGCGTCCAGGAGCATGCGGTACTGGGCCAGGTAGGCGGCGTCGATCGTGCCGCGGGTCGGCGCCAGGGCTTCCCAGCTGAAGGTCAGGCGCACGAGGTTGGCGCCCAGCGTCGGGAGTCGAGCGAAGTACTCCGCCGCGCGGGCCGCCTCGTCTCCCGGCTCCGCTTCGAACGGCAGGAAAGGCGGCATCTTGGCGCGCCCGCCGGCGTTGAAGCCGCGGAGGATGACGGTCCGACCGAGCTCGTCTCGGAGCAGCGGCCCGTCCACCGTCAGCGCCCGGCTGGTGATCGCCGCCGGCTCCAGGCTCGGGTCCTCGCCCTCGGTGGGTGCGCAGCAGACGAGCACCAGGCAGAAGAGCAGGCTGGCCCTCATCGTCGGAACTCCGTCCACGCCTCGCGCGTGATCAGCCACCGCTCCGCGTGCGCCTCCCCGCTGTGGTGGGCCAGCTCCTCGGTGCCAAGCCACTGCGCCCCGGTCTTCTCCTTGATGCGCCGGGAGCCGGGGTTGTTGATCGCGTTGAGCACGAACAGCCGGGGCACGCCCCGCTCGAAGAACACCCAGTCCTGGAACGCCGTCACCGCCTCGGTCATCAGTCCGCGCCGCTGGAAGTCCGCGGCGATCCAGAAGCCGCGGTTGTCGGCGTCGTCCGAATCGTCGATGCGCCACTCCAGGATCCCGATCGCTTCGTCCCCGTGCTCCTTGAGCGTGATCGCCCAGAGCATCGCCCGCCCCGCGGCGACGGCGGGCTCCACGTAGGTGCGCAGCCAGACCTCGGCCCCGTCGTCCGGGTAGGGCCACGGCACCGCAGTGGTCATGTTCTGGATGATCCGCCAGTCGCCGAAGTAGCGCTGCACCGCCGGCGCGTCGTCGCGACGGACGGGCCGGAGCACCAGCCGTTCGGTCGTCAGGGTGGGCGCGTCGCTCACTTCCAGTAGGTGACCCACGTCTGGAGGTTGATGCTTCCGCCGAACGCCGGCTCGCTCCAGTTCGTGCTGTAGCTGAGCTCCGCGGTCTGGCCCGGCGTCACCTGGTCGGTGATGTCGAAGACCCACGGGTCGACCTGCTTGCCCGGGCACCACGAGCTCCGCTCGAACCACCAGGTGCCGTGCTGATTGGGCACCGTGCCGTTCCCAATCTGGTTCAGGCAGCCCTCGCGGTCCCCCATCGCGGGATGCTCCGCGACGTACTCGACCCCGCCCACGGTGAACGTGTGCTGGTGGTCGCAGAACTCGGCGCAGTTGTGCTCCGAGCTCATCCCATGGCCCGTCAGCGTCACCGACAGGTGCACCCGCGTCGCGTCCGACGGCACGTCGATCGTCATCGGCGGGTGGTCCTCGTTGTAGGTCTCGCCCCAGCCGCCGCCGGTCCACAGCGGCTCCATCGCGTACGGCTCGGCCCCCTTGCCGGTGTTGGCGAGGAGGAAGCGCACGGTGATGTAGTGGCCGCCGCGGGCGCCGTTGTACGAGAACCGGTGGGCGCCGCCGGCCTTGAGTCGGGGCAGCGCTTCGGAGGCGTCGACCAGCCAGCGGCCCTCGCGGTGGTAGGTCGTGATCCAGCGGGCGACGAGGTCGTCGCAGACCTCCGGGTCGTCCTCGCTGCAGAGGTGGAGGCGGTTGCCGGCGTCCCACGCGTCGCAGTTGCCGAACTCGCGCTGGTTGGGGTCGCAGACGTGCCGCAGGTCGACCAGCAGGGTGTCGAACCCGGCCATGGTGTCGGCATCGGGGAGGTCGACCCAGACGCGGTTCTTGCCCGTGGCGCGCACGTTCTCGTCGTAGAGCATGTACCGCGTGGTCCAGTCCTCGGCGTCGACGCGGTCCTGCAGGTCGGAGCGGTAGTTGTAGTAGAGGGCCTCGTGGGCGACGTAGGCGAGGTTCGCTTCCCAGGGCCAGGCGCCGGCGTTGTTGAGCGCGGGGCTGTAGCGGTTGACGTCGGCGAGCTGGCCGATGCCCCGGATCCGCTGGAATCGGTCGATGCCGAAGCCGGGGCCGCCGGCGTTCATCGCGTCATCGACCCAGCCGCTGAGGTCGTCGACGGACTCGGTGACCACATGCAGCCGCTCGGCCCACCAGTCCCCGTCCTCCCCCATCGCCTCGATCGCGGCGTCGACCCGATCGCTCATGCCGTCGACGAACCCGTCCGCGTCGAACTCGGACAAGAAGAAGTAGTGCACGTTCGTCGGGCCGGTCTCGATCAGCTGGATGAGGTCGTCCTCGGACTCCAGCAGCGGCGTGCTGTCCAACGGGGAGACATCCATGCTGTCGGAGATGAAGAGGTAGCTCTCGCAGCCGGTGAAGCGCTCGAGGAACCAGAACTGGCCGTTGGTGGTGTCGAAGGCGAAGTCGTCGGCGACGTCGCGACGGAGGTGGCCGAAGCCGCCCTCGGTGATGAAGGGGCGCTCGGTCCAGCCCATCTCGGAGCACCACGACGGGGGCACCGGTTCGGGCTCGGTCTCCCCGGTGGGCGTGCAGCCGACGGCCGCCAGCAGCGCGAACAAGACGATGACGGTCGAGCGCATGAATCCTCCGCGGGCCGGTACCCTGACGCGCATCGTAGCGACCCGCACCCGGAGCCGGCCCTGAACCTGCGACATCTCCTCTGTTTTGCCCTCCTCCTCGGTGCTTGCGGCCCCGAGCCCGAGCCCGGCGTCTGCGGCGACGAAGTGGTCGACGAGGGCGAAGCCTGCGACGACGGCAACCTCTGGGGAGGCGATGGATGCACCCACCTGTGCACCGCCGAAGCCGGCCCCGGCGAGTCCGAACCGAACGACGATATGGAGGACGCGCAGCCGCTCGACGGCGGTAGCGCCCATGGAGCTCTGACCCCGGGCGACCGCGACTGCTTCGCGATCGACGTGGCCGAGGCGGGGGCCGTCCGGGCGTCGGTCAGCGCCGCCGACGGCGGGGCCTGCGACTTCGATCTGCTGTTGGAGCTGGTCGCCTCCGATGGCAGCCGCGCCACCTCGGCGCTGCCCGCCGCCGACGGGGACTGCCCCAGCATCGACCCCGACACCGACACCTGGGCCCGGTACCTGACCGAGGGAACGTACGCCGTCTGCGTCGAGCCGCTGCTGGACAGCACCGTCGCCTCGTACTCGGTGACGGCCTCGACGGCCGACAGCTGCACCGACCTGGAGCCGCTCGATCCGGACCCCAGCCAGGACCTCGAGGGCGACGGGATCGCGGATGTCTGCGATCCCGACGACGACAACGACGGGGTCGACGACGACGTCGACAACTGCCCCGAGGCCCCCAACGGCCCCGTTCAGCCCTTCGCCTGGAGCACGTCGGACGAAGGCTTCGTGCGGATCGGCCTGATCCTCGGCCCGTTCCTGACCGGCGTGACGCCGGCGGACTGCGAGCCGTCCCCGGACTCGTTCACCGGCGAGGACGACGCCGACGCCGCCCCCGCCCTCACGGACACCGTCGACGGCCTCCCCTGGTTCGCCCACCACAGCCTCCCCGGCGACTCCGCGGTGGTGAGCTTCACGAACTGGTTCTCCGACGCGGCCCCCCGCGAGGCCTACGCCTTCACCTGGGTCGAGTCCCCCGACGAGCGGGAGGCGTCGCTGGCGGTGGGCTCGGACGACGGCCACCGCATCTGGCTCAACGGCGTCGAGGTCGGCATGAACAGCGGCTGCCACGGCGTCGGCACGGACAACTTCATCTACCCCGTGACCCTGGAAGCGGGCTGGAACCGCCTGCTCGTGAAGGTCTACGACGGCGGCGGCGGCTGGGGCTGGATCGCGCGCTTCTACGAGACCGACGACGAGACTCCGATGGTCGATCTGGGCCTCAGCATCGGCGGCGCGGCCCCCTGGGAGGACGACCAGGGCGACGCCGACGGCGACGGGGTCGGCGACTTCTGCGACCTCGACCCCTAAGGCGTCGCGAGCACGTCTCCCCCGATGAGCAGCGACCGCATCGAAGGCTTCGACGTCGCGCGCGCGTTCGCCGTGCTCGGCATGGTCGTCGTCAACTTCAAGGTCGTGCTCGGGGTCAGCGACGGCGAGCCGTCCCTCCTGCACACCGCCGCCAGCCTCATCGACGGCAAGGCCGCCGCCACGTTCGTGGTGTTGGCCGGGGTCGGTGTCTCGCTGATGACCCGGACCCCCTGATCCGGGCCCTCGGCGCGGCCGTCGGGTTTACCGTGCTGTCCGTGCTCTTCGCCGACCGCTGGCGCCGCCGCTACGCCCGGGGCCTCCTGGAAGCCCTGATGCGCAAGGCCGCGGGAGGAACCGACTCGAGCGCCACGCCCGCGCCTCCGCCGCCCTCGATGCGCTGACCGACACCGAACTGCGCGACCGAATCGCCGCCGCCACTCCCCTGGGGGCCGGGATCGGGGGCCACCGCGTGCTCCTGGAGGTGGACGGGACCCCGGTCTTTGCGAAGCTCCTGGCCCTCACCGCGCTGGAGCGCCAGCCGGAACACGCCGGCTCGACGGCCAACCTCTACGACCTCCCCATGGCCTGCCACTATGGCGTCGCCTCGCCCGGGTTCGGCGCCTGGCGAGAGCTCGAAGCCAACCGCATCGTCACCGACCGCGCGCTCGCCGGCCGCACCGCCGCCTTCCCCCTCCTGCTCCACGGACGCGCGCTCGACCTCCCCTCCGGGCCCCTCGCCGATGAGCTCGCCGACATCGACGCGTTCGTCGCGCTTTGGCACGGCTCGCCCGCGGTCCGGCGCCGGGTCGAAGCCCTCGCCGAGGCGCCCGCCTCCCTCGTCCTCTGCTTCGAGTACAGGCCCACGCCGCTGGAGCGCTGGCTGCAGGAGCGCATCGAAGCGGGCGACGCAGACGCCGCGATCACCCAGGTCGATCGGCAGCTCCGCGCCGCGTTCGGCCTCCTCGGCGACGTCGGCCTCTTCCACTTCGACGCCCACTTCGGGAACCTCCTGATCGACGACGGAGAGCTCCTCATCGCCGACCTCGGCCTCGCGACGTCGCGGACGTTCGCCCTGTCGCCCGCCGAGTCCGCGTTCCTGGACGCCAACCGCACCCATGACGTCGCCCACGTCCTCACCCGGCTCGTGGATTGGGTGGTCTCCCGGTTCACCGACGCCGTCCACTGGCACCCCCGCAACGAGCTCATCCGGGCCTGCGCCGACGGGGCTCCCCTCCCCGCTTCGCTCCCCCCGGGGGCGGCGACCCTGGTGCGGCGGTACGCCGGCGTCGCGGTGCTGCTCAACGACTTCTACTTCCAACTCCACGGGCACGATCCGACGGCGCAGTACCCCACCGAAGCGGTCGGCCGCGCGTGCGCCCACGCGGGACTGCCCACGCGCTGAGGGCGAGGCCGATGGTAAGAGGTCGCCCCGGAGGGTTCCCATGTCGCTGCTGATCCGTTTTCGCCTGCTCGCCATCCTGCTCGCCCTGTCGATGGGCTTCGCCCTCACCGGCTGCCCCGACGACGACGACGACAGCGTCAGCGACGACGACGACGCCACCGACGACGACGACGCCACCGACGACGACGACAGCGGCGACGACGACGATGTGACGGACGACGATGACGCCACCGACGACGACGACGCCAGCCCCGTGGACGAAGACGGCGACGGCGACCCGGTCGAGACCGACTGCGACGACACCGACGCGGCCCTGAACACCCTCGACCTCGACGACGACGGCTTCAGCACCTGCGACGACCCGGCCGACTGCGCGGACGACGACGCGGACCGCTTCCCCGGCAACGACGAGCTCTGCGACGGCGTCATCGACAGCAACTGCGACGGCCTCGACGACGAGTTCGAGGCCGATGGCGATGGCGACGGCGAGTCCGTCTGCGATGGCGACTGCAACGACGCCGACGACGCCCTCAACAACGCCGACGACGACGCCGACGGCCACACCACCTGCGCCGGCGACTGCGACGACGACGACGACGCCAACTTCCCGCTCAACCCCGAGGTCTGCGACGGCGGCGACAACAACTGCGACGGCAACGTCGACGACATCGACGTCGACCTCGACGGCGTCACCCTCTGCGACGGGGACTGCGACGACAACGAAGACGCCGCCTTCCCCGGGAACCCGGAGATCTGCGACGCCGGCATCGACAACGACTGCGACGCCACCACCGACGAGAACGTGGATGCCGACACCGACGGCCAGACGGTGTGCGAAGGCGACTGCGACGACGACGACATCGCCAACTTCACCGGCAACGCCGAGGCCTGTGACGGCTCCGACAACGACTGCGACGCCACCACGTCGTTCGAGTCGGTGCTGTTCGACACGGGCGAGGCGTTTGTCTCCGAGGAGCCCAGCCAGGGTCCCGATCGCTGGCGCGGCAACGCCTACCGGGTCGACGCCGACATCACCCTCGCCTCGTTCACCCAGCAGCTTCAGATCGCCGCGGGCGAGTCCCTGATCTGGACCATCTACGAGAGCACCACCGCGCCGGATGTCGGCTACGCGATGATCACCAGCGTCACGACCACGGTCGGAGCCGCCGACGGCGCCGTGATGACGTACCACGACTCCGGTCCGCTCGACGTCGTGCTGACGGCGGGCCGCTACTACGTGCTCGGCGTCTACTGGGCGGCCGACGCCATCTACTCCGGCAACGAGACCGTCCACACCATCATCCCGACCCCGTTCGGCGCGCACACCGCGGGCATGCAGGCCAGCGGCTTCGGCGGCGTGCCCCAGGGCATCGACATCGACGAGTCCAGCAAGACCTTCTACCCGCAGGTCGTGACCGTCGCGTCCGAGGGCGACTTCGACGGTGACGGCGCGCTCGCTTGCGACGACGACTGCAACGACGGCCAGATCGACACCTTCGTCGGCGGCTCCGAGATCCTGTGCGACGGTCAGGACAACGACTGCTCCGCCGCCACCCCCGACTGCGACGGCGGCCTCATCGTCAACGAGATCTTCGCCAACGCGTTCGGCTCGGACTCCGACAAGGAGTGGTTTGAGGTGCTCAACGTCAGCGGCGTCGACATCGACCTGAGCAACTTCCTCATCCGCGACCTCGACAGCGACGACCTCTGGCTCGGCACTTCCGTGGTCGTGCCCGCGGGCGGCTACGTCGTCTTCGGCGAGACCGACGACACGACGCTCAACGGCGGCGTCACCGTGGACGTGCCCTACGGCGGCGAGATCAACCTGAGCAACGGCAACGACGAGATCGACCTCATCTCCCCCACCGGCGAATCGGTCGATCTGGTCGCCTACGACGACGAGGCCGCCGACTGGCCGCTGCAGGACGGCGCCGCCGCCAACCTCAGCCCGGGCGCGCAGTCCGCCGGCGAGAACGACAGCGCGGAGAACTGGTGCATCTCGTTCGCCGGCCCGTTCGGCCCCGGCGCGGGGGTCGGAAGCCCCGGCGCCGCCAACGTCGGCTGCTCCGTGGCCAACTCGGGCACCGGCCCCGGCGACCTGGTCATCACCGAGATCATGGAGGACCCCTCCGGCAACGAGAACCTGACCGAGTGGTTCGAGGTCTTCAACGCCACCGCAGCCGACATCGACCTGCAGGGCTGGACGATCTCCGACGCCGGAACCGACTCGTTCGTCGTGCCGATCAGCGTCGTGGCGCCCGCGGGCGGCTACCTCGTGCTCGGGCGCGAGACGGACACCGCGCTCAACGGCGGCGCCCCCGTCGACTACGAGTACCAGTCGGCGCTGACCCTCGGAAACGGCGACGATGAGATCTACCTGACCAACCCCGAGGACGGCCTCGTAGACGGCGTCGAGTACGAGTCCGGTTCGGACTGGCCGAACCCCTCGGGCAACAGCCGCCAGGTCGACGGAGACAGCGTGCACGCCGACCTCAACGACATCGGCCTGGTCTGGTGCGAGTCCTTCGGCGCCCCCTTCGGGAGCCTCGGCGACGCCGGCTCGCCGGGGGCCGCCAACGACTCCTGCGGGGCGCTCGCGTGCGGCGAGGATCCCTTCGAGGAGTACGTGCTCAGCTCCGCCCACCCGACCTTCGTGCCGCCCAGCGGCGTCAGCGGCTGCACCTCGGCCGGAACGCCGGCCCGCTACGAGCGATGGGAGTGGCCGCTCATCGGCGCCGCCCCCCACGATCTGGTCGCCGACCTGTGCGACGCCTCGGACTTCGACACCGTCATTTCGCTGTACCAGGCGCCCGACGGAGGCCGCTTCCCGTTCGACGAGGCGGCCCCCTGCACCAACCTCGTCGGGTTCATCGACGACGACGCAGTCAACTGCGAAGACGGCACCGCCGCCCTCGCCGCGAGCGGCCTCGTGGTCGGCTTCGTCGACATCATCGTGAGCAACGCCGAGCCGGTGGTCGACGGCGACAACGACGAGTACGACGTCGTCTTCAGCAGCACCACCGCCGCCTGCGCGGCCGACTGGGCGACGTTCGACTAGGCGGTGCCCTTGACGCAATCCTGACAACGCCTAACGTCGTCGGATGACCCGACCCAGCGCGATCGCGACAACCCTCGCCTTGACGGTCTGCCTGACCTCGACGAGCGCTCTGGCCGCCGCCTCCCTGATCTCGGGGCTGGGCGGCACCTACGGCTTCGGCGAGGACACGCTCTACGTCAACGACGACGGCTACTCCACGGCCATCTCGGTGAGCTCCGCGTTCCCCGACGGGCTGAACTACTACGGCACGACCCAGTCGACGATCTACGTCAACAACAACGGCAACATCACGTTCGCCGGCGGCGTCTACAACTACACCCCGATCCCGTTCCCGGTCAGCGCCCAGCCGATGATCGCCCCGTACTGGGGTGACGTGGACACCCGCGGCTCGCAGCTGGGGCCGGGCTGGAACCGCGTCTACTGGGACATCGACACCCCCGGCGGCACGTTCACTGCGACGTACTTCAACGTCGGCTACTACTCGTCGGCGACGAACAAGCTGAACTCGTTCCAGGTGCGCCTGACGGACCGTTCGGCCGACTTCGACCCCGGCGATTTCGACATCCAGTTCCGCTACAACAAGTGCGAGTGGACCACCGGCAACGCCTCCGGCGGCAGCAACGGCCTCGGCGGCACGGAGGCCCAGATGGGCTTCGACGCCGGCAACAGCGTCGACTACTGGTCGCACCCGGACTCGCAGACCCCGGCCATCCTGAACCTCTGCAACACCACCAACGTCGGCGAGATCGGCGTCTGGGAGTTCGAGGTCCGCAACGGCAGCCTGTACGAGTGCGGCAACGGCCTCGTCGAGGGGCCTGAGCTGTGCGACGACGGCAACCTCATCCAGTACGACGGCTGCTTCGACTGCGAGATCGAGGTCGACGCCGACGGCGACGGCTTCTACGAGGGCGAGGACTGCGACGACGCGGACGCCAACAACTTCCCCGGCAACATCGAGGTCTGCGACGGGCAGGACAACGACTGCAACGGGCTCGCCGACTTCGCCGGCGGTGAGGACGACTTCGACGGCGACGGCTTCATGGAGTGCGACGACTGCGACGACGCGGACGCCTCCAACTTCCCCGGCAACGTCGAGGTCTGCGACGGCTTCGACAACGACTGCAACGGCTTCGCCGACTTCGCTGGAGGCGAAGCCGACTTCGACGGCGACGGCTGGTTCGAGTGCGACGACTGCGACGACGACGACGCCAACAACTTCCCCGGCAACCTGGAGATCTGCGACTTCCAGGACAACGACTGCGACGCGTCCACGGACGAGGAGCTGGACCTGGATGGCGACGGCTTCACGCTGTGCCGCGGCGACTGCGACGAGAGCAACCCGCTGGTCAACGAGGGCATGCCGGAGATCTGCAACGGCATCGACGACGACTGCGATCCGCTGACCATCGAGGACGTCGACACCGACCTGGACGGCTTCACCGGCTGCGAGGGCGACTGCGACGTGGTCGACCCCAACACGTACCCGGGGGCCGTCGAGATCTGCGACGGCAACGACAACGACTGCGACGAGCTCATCCCCGAGGAGGAGGTCGACGAGGACGGCGACGACTGGCTGCTGTGCGAGGACGACTGCGACGACGCCAACCCCAACATCTTCCCCGGCGCCCCCGAAGCCTGTGACGGGCTCGACAACGACTGCGACGGGCTGATCGACAACGGGCTGGACGATCTGGACGGCGACGGCTGGACCGAGTGCGACGGCGACTGCGACGACGAGGTTGCTGACACCTACCCCGACGCCGAGGAGATCTGCGACGGCCTCGACAACAACTGCGACGACTACCTCGACCTGACCGAGCTGGACTCCGACGAGGACGGCTTCATGCCGTGCGAGGGCGACTGCAACGACCACCAGGTCACGGCCAACCCGGACCACCCCGAGGACACCGTGGAGCTGTGCGAGGACGAGCTCGACAACGACTGCGACGAGCTCTTCGACGCCGAAGACCCCGACTGCGAGG
>PVBE012840949.1_pt1 | contig 11908 bp, 10 predicted proteins | sample 1631181 | NCBI WGS metagenome assembly PVBE01 (sample SAMN08397723, study PRJNA350692) | Marine metagenome, whole genome shotgun sequencing project. | isolation source: water | place: Pacific Ocean | collected 2012-04 | reverse complement strand
TTCCTGGCCTCGGACGAGTCGCGCATGATCCACGGCGCCACGATCCCCGCGGAAGGCGGCATCTCGGCCTACTGACTTCGCTCCGACCCGAGTTGGGCGTCGATCCGGAATCTGGCCCGGCCCTGGCTGAGCGGAGCCCGGTGGTCGAAGATCAGTCGTCCGATGGGACTGCGAAGCGCTGCTGATAGCGTGCGAAGTGACTCCGCAGCGCGTCTGCGCTCGCGCCGAGACCATCGCGTGGGTAGACGTGCTCGCCGAGTCGACCCACCGGGTTCTCTTCGAGCGCGGCGCGCATGGCCGATTCGGCCCGACTCGTCCATTCCATGCCGAAGCGCGCGTAGAGCAGCGCGATGACCTCGAGTGGGTCCTTCTGGAAATCCCCGAAGCGACTGTGATGCACCTCTTGCATGGGAATCGCACCTGAGTCGCTCCAGTCCACCAGGCGATCGAATGATCTCCGGTATCGACGCACATGGGAACGGGCGATCGCCTCGACATCGACGGCGTCGCTATGCGCCCAACGCAGATTGCCGATCAGGTCGGTGAGGGAAGCGAGCAGCGTCAGCGGATCGCGATGCGTAATCGCCACGCGAGCGTCCGGGTAGAGCTCGAAGAGCGTCGGGAGGGAGTGCAGATGGACGGGGGATTTCAGGACCCAGGCGCTGGACTGGCGGCGACGCTGCAGGATCTGCAACACCAATCGATGCATCCGGTAGGCGGGCGTCATGTCGACGCTCTCGAGCCAGCGCTCGTAGCTGGGGACTGCATAGCGCGCCGTGAACTCCTCGGACTGGAACTCGAAGGACATCGCGGAAAGACATTCCTTGGGCTTGCGACCCCCGTATTCATGAATCGAGAGCAGCCCGCTAACGACCGTCTGCGGCCGGACCAGCTCGCGATCCGAGAGCCCGATGCGTGGATCGGCCGCGAAGAGCGCGGGATCAGGCGATGGCGGCGGAACCGGTCGCAACAGCTCCCAGCCCTCGGGCACGCGGTGCCGCGGATCCGCGGCCAGCAGCGTGTGGAGGATCGTGGTGCCGGTTCGCGGGGCGCCCGCCACGAAGAGCGGAGCGCTGATGGCCTCGCCCTGGACGCCGGGGTCTTGCCTGAGGTAGGCCATCAGCTGGAGTCGGACCTCGAGCAGACGCAGCACAAAGCGCCGGGTCATCCAACGACCCATCAGCGTGAGCTGCGCCTCGGCTTCGATGGCGTCGAGGAATCGATCCAGGTTCTCGATCACGGACTCGGCTTCGAACTCCGCCCAACCGAGGGCCGCGGCACGCTCCCGCGCCGATGCACCGCTTCGACCCTGGAGCGCCGCAGCCTCCCCGATCAGCGCGTCGCGCGTCAGCGGCAGTGCGGCCTCTTCGGCGATCGGCACGACCTCGCCCGCATTGATGGCCCGGACCCATGCGGGTCGTTCGGGCGGCGTCCAGCTCATGGGAGCCCTCCGCTCAGGTCCGGAAGCGCCACGCCAGGTGGCGCTTGCGGCTGCGAATCTCCGCCCGGCGCATCGGCGCGTCGATAATCGGTGTATCGGAGGGCAGGCAGCCCGCCAGATCCGAGCTGCGCACGACACGCGAGGTCGGCGTCGGGTCGGCCTCTGGCCAGAACCAGCGATACGTCAGCAGGCCCTGCTCGTGGCCGCCGGTGTCGAGCCAGTTGGGGACGCCCGGATCGTCGTGGGCCAGCACCAGTCGGATTCGGCCGTCGCTGCTCGGGATCGCCTGATGTTGATTGATCGACGTGATGCGATGAATCGGGTCGACCTGCTCGAACCAGCCCAGGGTCGCCAGCTGCAGCCCCCAATAACGCGCCCTGGGCACGTCGGTCTCGATGTAGAGAGCTTCGTCCGGGCCGAGATCCCAGAAGAGAAAGGCATAACGGGCATCACTCAGCCCCTTGGCGACCGTCATCTGCTGCGCGAAGGCATTGTCGATGCCGCGCGCACGATGCTCCTTCATGTAATCGTTCCAGCGCAATATCGAGCTCTCGACCTGCTCGAGGGCGTCGTCGATTTGGGCCGCCAGCTGCTGCGGGCCAGGGCGAGGCGGCGGCGGCACATCGTCGACACATTCGATCGTGAAGATGGCCGGATCGGTCGCCTGCCAGTCGACGTAATACTCGCGCAGGGAGACGGTCGTCACGTCTTCGGGGATCGGCGTCCAGTCGGGATCGGACCCGTCGCCCCCGAGCAGGATCTCGAAATCGTCGCCGGGGCCGATGCCTCGATCGACCGAGGAGATCGCCGCCCTGGTCCCCCAGGCCTTCATGTGCATGAACCCGACGCGCAGCGTCATGACGAAGTGTTCGCAGCCGTGCATGCGTCCACGGATCCGGTAGCGAAGCCTCGGATCGATGCGCGCGTGGTGGTAGGCGTTGTCCTGATTCGGGCCGCCCCACTGCGTGAAGAGATCATTCGAGCGCTGGAAGAAGGGCGCCGTCGTATCGGAGTGCGCGATCGACCACCCGAGCCAACACGAGACCTGGTCGGCCAGGTGCGCGATGCCCTCGGTGCGATCCGCGGCGTCGCTGGGGAAGTCGTCCGCCAGGATGCGCTCCCCGAGCGCTTCCATGCGCTGACAGAAACGCTTCCAGGCCTGCACCTCAGCGGACTGGCTTGGGTCTTCAGGTCTCGGGGCCTTCGCCGACACGCAACGGCCTCCTTCTATCTCAGTGCTATGTCCATCTCTGTCCTATGTCCAACGATCGACATGGATCGAGCTGTGTCCGGCGGCCTCAGCACCAACGGCGCCCGACAGCGAGTCAGGCACGCATGATCCCGCCGCCATCGACCATCAGCGTCTGGCCCGTCAGGTATTGGCTGGCATCGGAGAGCAGAAAGGCGACGGCGGGCGCGATATCGGCCTCGGGATCGCCGTCGCGGCCGAGGGGATGGTCCGCGTACATCGCGGCAAAGGCTTCCGCCCGAGCGCTGTCGCCGCCGTCCTCGCCAAGGGGCATCCGGTGTGCGACGGACGCCGGGCAGACGCAGTTGACGGTAATCCCGAACTCGCCCCACTCGCGCGCCGCGGTGCGCGTCAGGGATCGAACGCCCTCCTTGGCCGCCGAATAGGGGCCATAGCCGGGCGCGCCGGTCACGCCCATCGCCGAGCCCATCGTGACGATCCGGCCGCGCCCCTGGGCCTTCATGTGTGGCAGCACGGCCTGCATCAGCCACAGCGTTCCCTTCGGACCGGTTTCGAGCACCCGATCGAAGTCGGACTCGCTCACGTCTGCGAGCTTCGTGACCGGTCGAAACGCCTGCGCATTGGCGACCAGCCCATCGATCTTTCCAAACGCGTGGGCGGTCGCGTCTGCGACCGCCCGGCTCGTTTCGGGCCGGGCGACATCGGCCTGCATCGTGCGATGGGGGATGCGCTGCGCGCTGAGCTCCTCCGAGAGCTTCTCGAGTCGCGACAGCTTGCGACCGGTAATCATCAGCTCGGCGCCGGCGCGCGCGAGCACCCGGACGATGCCGAGACCGATACCCCGGGTGCCGCCGGTCACGATGATCGCATGGCCTGCGAGGTTCGTCGCGATTTCCCGGTTCACGTCCATCGCGACACGATAGCGAGATCAGGGACGGGCATCACGGCGATCAGCCGCAGATCGACGAGCGACTCGTCGATCTGCGAGCGGATGGTGTATTCGAGGACCGCCAGGTCAACGAAGCTCGTAGATCATCGGGTAGGTCATCGTCATCGCCTCGGCGTCGAAGAAACCCCGACCGACCGCCTGAATCCGATTCATCCAGGCGTATCTCGGATCGCCCGTCTGAAAGGTCGGCGCGGAGTAGGCGAACCCCGTCTCCAGATTCGTCCGGCCGCGATATTCGACAAACACCAGAGCTCCATCATCGGTCTCGAGAGTGAGCCGCACGTCCACCGCCGCGGTTCCGTCGGAGGCGACGTTCAGCCAGTCGGCCGCGGCGTGCCCACGCTGGCTGGCCCTGAACCGGTCTCCCTCCCAGCGAGAATCTCGAAGCTCACCGATCATCAGAGTGCCGAAGGGAGCGCCCTCGACCACGACCGTCTCGTGCACCGGAATCAGCGCCCTGCAAATCGGGATCAGCTGCAGCTCTTCCATCACTCCCTCCCCCTGGCTCCGGTTGACATCACATCGGGCATCGGAGATCGCGGGCGCCCGCGCGATCACGCGGGCGCCGAAGCCAAGGTCTTCCGCTAGATCATCCCGGGCGTACCAACCCCCAGCTGCACCTGCCCCACCCGCTCCCAGGTCTCTTCGCTCGGCACGATGTGCTGAGCACCGGCCTGGATATCGCGAAAGCAGCGCTGCAGACGTTGATCGCGATACAGCGCGGCCCCGCCCGCCGCGCGGAAGGCGAACTCCGCCGCCTCGACCGACACGTTGTAGGCGTAGGTGGTCGCGGCGGCGGCGTCCGCGCGCTGCGCGAGACTGAGCGGCTGACCCGAAGTATGTGTACTCCACATCGCACCGTAGCTTTCGAAGGCCAGCAGCCGCGCAGCACGCAATCGCGTCTGCGCCTGGGCGAAGCCATTCTGGAACACCGCTCGCTGCGCCAGCGGGGACGCGCTACCGAGCCGCTGCCTCGAGAGGGCGAAAACACCGATCTCCTCGAGGGCGCGCTTTCCAACACCGAGTGCGAAGCCGCTATGCGGAAATCCCGCAATACTGAGGGTCGGCAGCGAATAGAGCGGCGCGCCGCGTCGAGGGGCGTCGCGCTCGATCGAAAAGGAGAAATTCGCCGGAACGAACTCGTCGTCGAGGGAGTAGTCGCAGCTCGCCGTGCCCTCGAGGCCCGCGGCGTGCCAGTTGTCGTGGATCACGACGCGCTCGCGCGGCACGCAGAACGAGCGCGTCGCCGGCAAGCCGCTCTCCGCCTTCAGGGGCTCGGCATCCTCGAACTCGATGCAGCTCAGCACCATCCAGGCGGCGTGGCGGCAACCACTGCCGAAGCGGAAGCGGCCGCTCACCCGATAGCCGCCGTCGACTGCATCCGCTCGGCCCTGGGGAGGGAAACCGCCGGCACAGATCGTGGTCGGGTCCTTGAAGACGGTCTGCGCGGCTTCGGTTTCGAGCATCGCGCTCGCGATGCCCGAGATGATGCCGCCCGTCCCGACGCACCAGCCCGCCGAGCCGTCCTGCCGCGCCACCTCCTCGACCAGCTCGATGAGCGTCAGCGGATCGGCCCCGACGCCGCCCAGCTCCGCCGGAAGGAATGCGCGAAACACCCCGGCCTGCTTCAGCGCCTCGACCGTCGCGGGGGTCAGGGTTCCGTCGCGCTCGGCCTGCTCGGCATCTCGCTCGACGATCTCCGCCGTCGCTCTCGCAGCGGCGAGCAGCGCATCGCGTTCGGGGCTGCGGGGTCCGTGCATGGCTCTACTCTACCCGATACTCGCCGCCCGGGGTGCGCCGGTGGGAGTCTTGGCCGAGAGAATCCAGCGAGCGGAGAAATCGAGCTGCCGTAGCAGCGTCTGTGTTACGAAGGCAACACAACCCCGAGATCTCGGACGCGACCCGGCACCCGATCGTGTGGGACGATCCGGCCCGGTTGGTCGGTCTGCGCTAGACCGCTGGCAATGTATTGGCTAGTCGCCTTCCCTCGGGGCCTGTCGATTCGCGATTCGAGGCCGATCGTTTGGGGTAGGCTGACCCTTGCACTTTCGGCCGAGCGCCGAGCCCGGCTCGGTTGCAAAGTAGAGTAGAGAGCAAACCAGAGAAGGTCGGAGAGGAAATTTCATGGCTGTTGTGGATGGTGGAGAGCTTCTGATTCGGACGCTGGTGCACGCCGGCGTCGATCGACTCTTCGCGCTGTCCGGAGGGCATCTCGACCCGATCTTCATGTCCGCTGCCGAGCATGGCCTCGAGATCATCGACACCCGACACGAGGCGGCCGCCACACACATGGCCGACGGCCATGCACGCGCGACCGGCAAGCTGGGCGTCGCGGTGATCACCGCGGGACCCGGCGTGACCAACGGCATCACCGGCGTCGCCAACGCCTTTGCCGACGCGAGTCCGATGCTGGTCATCGGCGGGCGTTTTCCGCTTCGCGACGAGGACCGCCTGGCACTTCAATCGATCGATCAGATCGCCCTGATGAAGCCGATCACGAAATTCGCGCGAACGATCCTGCATACGGATCGGATTCCCGAGATCACGTCGATGGCAATCCGGCACGCGCTCTCGGGACGACCGGGGCCGAGCTTCCTGGATTTTCCACTCGACATCCTCTTCACACCGGTCGAGGAGTCTGACGTTCCGACCTTCGAGCAGCCCCTGCCCCAGGGCAAGCCGGCGCCCAATCTGAGCAGCATCGATCGAGCGCTTGCGGCGTTGGCCCGGGCTGAGCGACCGGTCATCTTTGCCGGCGGGGGCGTTCGTTTCTCGGACGCCCAGGAGCCGCTTCGGCAATTCGCCGAACGCGCCCAGATCCCCGTCATGGCCAGCCCCAAGGCCCGCGGCTGCGTATCCGAGCGCACGCCACTGGGATACGGCGGCTTCGGCCTCTCCGCTTCGCGGCTCGTGCACAAGGCGGCGGGCGGTCCCCCGGACGTCATCATGCTGCTAGGCGCTCGCGTCGGGATGTTTACCGGTTCCTCCGGTGGCGGCCGCTCGATGATCCCTGCCGAGGCCACGGCCATTCAGGTCGACATCGTGCCCGAGGAGATCGGACGCAATCGCGACGTCCAGATCGCCCTGGTGGGGGATGTCGCAGAGACCTTGAAGCTGCTGAACGAGCGCTCGGGGGAGAGCGTCTTCCAGGACCACCGGCCCTGGATCGACGCGCTCGTCGCCGCGCGCGAAGCCTTCCGAAAGACCCACGAGAGCCTGATGTTCCGACCGGATCCACCCATCCACCAGGCCCGTGTGTGTCGCGAGATCGCCGAGTTCCTGACCGACGACGACATCCTCGTTGCCGACGGCGGCGACACGTCCAACTGGATGGCCGAGCAGGCGATTGTCGGCGAGATGGGACGCTATCTCAGCCACGGCTACCTGGGCTGCCTCGGTATCGGATTGCCCTTCGGCCTGGCGGCGCAGGCCGCGCATCCCGATCGTCGTGTGCTGATCCTGATGGGCGACGGCACGGCCGGCTTCAACTTTGCGGAGTTCGAGACGGCGATCCGCCACCAGCTACCCGTCGTGGTCGTGATCAACAACGACCAGGGCTGGGGCATGATTCGACACGACCAACTGAAGCGATATGGCCGCGTGGTCGGGAGTGAGCTGGGACTGGTGCACTACGAGAAGGCCGCCGAGGGCTTCGGCTGCCATGCGGAGTTCGTCGAAGCAGCCGACCAGATTCGCCCCGCCCTCGAACGCGCCTTCGCCAGCGGCCGAGCCGCCTGCATCAACGTCATGAGCGACGCGACTCAGCCGCACGCTCCGCCCGGCAAAGGCAAGTCGGGCGAGGTCCCCAAGAAATCGGCGAGTGAGGTCGGCAGCGAAGTGGCGCTTCCATACTACGGAAAGCGTAAGCTCAACAACTAAGACAGTCTGTGAATCTGTGAATCGGCCGATCGATCGATCGGACCAGAAGGAGCATGGTATGGAATATCGGAAACTCGGCGACTCGGGACTCAAGATCTCCCTGGCAGGACTCGGCTGCAATAACTTCGGGCTGACGATCGACGAGGGCGGGACGGAGAAGGTCGTGGGCGCTGCACTCGAGGCGGGCATCACCTTCTTCGACACGGCGGATTGCTACGGCGGTGGCAACTCGGAGGTCTTCCTCGGCAAGGCCCTCGGCGAGAATCGGCACAACGCGATCATCGCGACCAAGTTCGGCGTGCCGATGGGGCGGGGACCCCTGATGGGCGGCGCTTCCCGGCGCTACGTGTTGAACGCGGCAGAGGCCAGCCTCAAACGACTCGGAACGGACTACATCGACGTCTACATCCTGCACACACCCGATGCGGAGACGCCGATCGAGGAGACCCTGGATGCGCTCAACGTGCTCGTCGACCAGGGGAAGGTCCGGTACATCGGCTGCTCGAATCTGGCGGGCTGGCAGATCTCCGATGCGGTGTGGCAGGCCAGGAGTCGAGGACTTCGCGGCTTCGTGACCGCTCAGAACGAATGGAGTCTGCTCGAGCGACAGGTCGAAGCAGAAGTCGTGCCCGCCTGTGAACATCACGGGCTCGGAATCCTGCCCTATTTCCCGCTCGCATCCGGGGCGCTGACCGGCAAGTACAAGCGCGGCGAGGACTTCAGCGCTGACAGTCGTTACGGCGGCAGCCAGAGCGAGATGTTCAGGAATATGTATGGGCGTTTCGTCTCGGACGAGAGTCTGTCGACGGTCGAAAGACTCGAAAAGGTCGCCACCGAAGCCGACCTCAGCATACCGGGGCTGGCCTTGTCGTGGTTGGCCAGTCAGCCGGTCGTCTCCTCGGTGATCGCGGGTGCGACTCGGCCCGAGCAGGTCGAGGCCAATGCGAAGTCGACTCGGGGCGATCTCGGGAGCGACTTGATGGAGGCCGTCGACAACGCACTCGGCGTCGGAAACTGACCCCTCTTCCGGAGATACACCCGAAGACATGCGTCCGGAGACGTGAAGACCAGAGGTGGGCGCAACACAATGCCAGCTGGTTCCGATGCGACGCGGGTCGCGGCCGAGCGCAGCGTCCTATCCGCGCGCAAGCCCGGGCCGCAAACAAGCCCGGGCCGCGAGCGACTCCAGACACCGCCGCCAGAAACCAGCCGAGGAGCGCAATGACCTTCGAAACGATTCTCTACGAGGAAGACGGTCCGATCGCCCGGGTCACCCTGAACCGGCCCGACGACGGCAACATGTTTACGCAGCAGATGTGCCACGAGCTTCGGGATTGCTTCAACGAAATCCGGCGGGAGACCCGAACGCGCGTGGTGGTGCTGACCGGAACGGGAGATCGCTTCTTCTGTATAGGGGGCCGCAAGGACGATCTGCTCGATACGAACCTCTACGCGGGCGTGCTGCCGACCCTCGAGATCTACGAATCGATCGACCGCCTGCAGAAGCCGGTCATCGCGAGCGTGAACGGGTACGCGGTCGGTGGTGGAAACGTGCTTCAGATGGTCTGCGACCTCACGATCGCCAAGCAGAGCGCCGTCTTCCGCCAGGTCGGCCCGATGATGGGCTCCTTCGATGCTGGCTACGGCACCTGGTACCTCGAAGATCTGGTCGGAAAGAAGAAGGCCAAGGAGATGTGGTACTGCAACGAGCGGATCAGCGCGGAAGAGGCGCTGCGGATCGGATTGATCAATCGCGTCGCCTCCGACGACCAGCTCGCCGAGGCGACGACGGCCCTGGCGCTGCAGGTCGCAGACCGCGGCGGCTTTGCGCTGGCGTCGATCAAGGCGGCCTTCAACGCCAGACACGGCGGCGTATCGGGTCTGGCGCGAATGGCTCATGATCTGCTGCTCCCGAACTATCTCAGCTCGGAGGAGAGCCATGAGCTCTCGACTTCCTTCCGCGAGAAACGCAAGCCAAACACCGAGAGCTTCGGCCATTGAAACGAATGACCTGTGCGGGCGGTGCGCCGCCACGCGGAGGATGCATGAAGATCTTCGAGCAGATCGAGCGCCGGCGCAGCTGGAGCGACGAAGAGCGGGCCGTCCTCGCCCAGCTGCACCGGGTGGCCGACGAAGTCATCGCGCCGAATGCCGCGCGCTACGACGAGACCGAAGAATTTCCGTGGCGCAACCTGAAGGCCCTGAACGAGATCGGCCTGAACGGGATCTTCGTACCCGCCGCCTACGGTGGCTCACCGATGTCCTACGCCCTGTATCTCGAAGCCGTGAAGCTCATCTCCGAGGCCTGTGCCTCCACTGGAATCATCTTCGCTACGAATTTTCACGGCATGAAGCCCCTGATCGATTTCGGGAGCGAGCAGCAGAAGCATCGCTTGCTGCCCTGCATCGCGGAAGGCGGGCTCGGCGCGCTCGCGATCACCGAGCCGACGGCGGGCTCCGATGCCACCGGCATGAAGCTGCGATTGCGCCCCGACGGCGACGAGATCGTCATCGACGGTTCAAAGATCTTCATCTCGAGCGGCGATGTCGCGGATCGCATCCTGCTCTTCGGAAAATGGTCGGAGATCGAGGGATCCAGGGAAGCCATCTCCGTGCTCGTCGTCGAGAAGGGCGCAGCGGGCATGTCGGTCGTCTCGAAGGAGCGGAAGATGGGCCACCGCGCCTCTTCGACCGTGAGCCTGGCCTTCGAGGGCTGCCGAGTCCCACGCCGGAACCTGATCGGGCAGCCGGGCGCGGGACTTCCGATCCTGCTCGCGTCACTCAACAAGTCCCGCCCGAGCATCGCGGCCCATGCGCTCGGAATCGCGCGGGCGGCCTTCAATGACGCGATCGCCTACGCCAACGAACGCGAACAGTCGGGCAAGCGCGTGATCGACTTCCAGGCCAACCAATTCACGATCGCCGATCTGGCGGCGGAGCTCGCCCTGGTCGAGCACTGGCTGGACTACGTCGCTCTGCTGGTCGACCAGGGCAGCCAGGACTTCGCCCTGGAGGCGTCGATTGCGAAGCTGCGCGCCTCCGATCTGGCGATGAAGATGGCGACGGAAGCGGTCCAGATCTTCGGGGGCTATGGCTACATGGCGCAATATCGCGTGGAGCGCCTGATGCGTGACGCGAAAGTCACTCAGATCTGGGAGGGCACCAATCAGGTGCATCGACAATTCATCGGCAGGAGCTTTCGAAGACGATGACCCGCATCGAGAAGGTCGCAGTCTGTGGCGCGGGCGGAACCATGGGGTCCGGGATCGCCATCGTGGCGGCACGCGCAGGCTTCGAAACCCTCGCCTACGACCTGTCGCAGCAGAGCCTCGAGCGGGCGCGCTCGGAAACCGAGGGGTTCTTCCAGAAATCCGTCGATCGAGGCAAGCTGGCCGCGGCCGAGCGAGATGCGGCGCTGGCGCGACTCAGCTCGACCACGCGCCTCGAGGACCTGGCGGATTGCGATCTCGTGATCGAGGCGGTCTTCGAGGACCTCGAGGTCAAGCAGCAGCTGCTCCGCTCCCTCGACGCCCTCTGCGCTCCGCAGACGATTCTCGCCTCGAATACCTCGACGCTTTCGATTACGGAAATCGCCTCGGCACTCGAGCGGCAGGATCGCGTCGTGGGCATGCATTTCTGTCTGCCCGCGCAGCTCATGAAGCTCGTCGAGATGTCGGCGGGCGCGAAGACCTCACGCGAAATCTTCGATGCGGCCTGGGCCTGGACCCAGGCGGCCGGCCAGACGCCAGTCGAAACCCAGGACAAGCCCGGCTTCATCCTGAACGCCTTCGTCGTGCCCTTCAACAACGATGCGATTCGCGCCGTCGAGGCGGGCGTCGCTGCGCCGGCGGACATCGATCGGGCATTGAAGGTCGCCCTGGGCTATCGCATGGGGCCGCTCGAGCTGCTCGACATGATCGGCCTCGACACGCAGCTTCGACTCTGTGAGTCGTTCTATCCGGTCACCCTCGATCCGCGCGCCGCAGCCCCTCCACTGCTTCGTCGCATGGTGGCAGCCGGTCATCTCGGTCGGAAGACGGGGCGCGGATTCTATGCCTACGCGGGCGGAAGCATGTTTGGGAGCTGAAAGCATGCAGTACAGCGTCGTGCAGGCCGGAGACAGCCGCTCCTTCCCAATCGGAGATCCCTTCTTCGAGGGCGCGAGCTCTGATGGAGATGTCGTCGTGTATCTGGGAGCAGCTCTCGTCCCCGATGCCAGCCGCACCGCGATCCTGGTCGAGCTGGGCCCCGAATGCCTCGGCGTCCACACGGGCGAGTCCCTGGGCAGCGAGGGCAGCAACGTGTTGGGCTTCGCGCGCTACCGCAATGGCGACGATCCGCCGTCGGGGCTGATCGAGCTGGTGCGCCAGCCGCAGACTGCAGAGGGCGCGATCGCTGCCGCAAAGGCGATCTTCGAAGCGGCGGGGCT
>PVBE012760293.1_pt1 | contig 11908 bp, 11 predicted proteins | sample 1631181 | NCBI WGS metagenome assembly PVBE01 (sample SAMN08397723, study PRJNA350692) | Marine metagenome, whole genome shotgun sequencing project. | isolation source: water | place: Pacific Ocean | collected 2012-04 | reverse complement strand
TTGTTTGGAGGTACCACATCCGTTATCGAATTTATTCTTCAAAAACAAGGCGACACTCTTAGAAATGCATTAGAAACATGGCAAAAAAAATCACTTCATAAGGCAGTTGGTGATTTTGGATATCATATGGCGGTAACAGATTTTAATGATGATGTAGCTAAAGAAGTAGTGCAAATGATTGAGCAAGAAGGAATCACTTCTTTTAAAACCTTTATGGCCTATAAAGGAGCATTAATGATTGATGATGGGCAGATGGTCCAGCTTATGAAGGTGGTAAAAAAGCATGGAGGTATAGTTACTGTACATGCTACTAACGGAGATATGATTGATTCTTTAATTGCGAAAAACTTAGCGGTAGGTAATACTAAACCTATATATCATTATTTATCACAGCCAGAAGTAACCGAAGCAGAAGCATCAGGTAGGTTTTGTGATATGTTAAATTATACTGGTTGTCCTGGTTATATTGTTCACCTTACTTGTGAAGGTGCATTGAATGCTGTTAGAAAGAGATCTCTTAGAAATCAAAAGATTTTTGTTGAAACTTGCTCTCAATATCTAATGATAGATGCTTCTTTATATAAGCAGGAGGATGGAGCTAAATGGGTAATGAGTCCCCCATTAAGGGAGAAGAAAGATCAGGAAGCTTTATGGAGTGGGATTAACCAAGGAATGGTTCAGGTGGTTGGGACAGATCATTGTCCATTTAATTTGGATCAGAAAGATATGGGTAAAGATAATTTTGCTAAGATTCCTAATGGTCATCCAGCTATTGAACATAGAGTTGAGTTTATGTATTCTGAAGGTGTTGTAAAGAATAAAATCTCTCTTAATAAGTTTGTTGAGGTATGTTCCACAAATGCTGCTAAAATATTTGGAATGTATCCTCAAAAAGGAACCATTGCAATTGGAGCAGATGCTGACATAGTGATTTTTGATCCTAATAAAAAGCATGTGATTTCAGTTGACAATCATCACATGAATTGTGATTATTCGGGATATGAAGGATGGGAAGTGACTGGAAAAACAGAAACAGTTTTGCTAAGAGGAAAAATAGCTATTGAAAACAATGAATGTCATTTAAAACCGGGTGATGGGAAATTTATTTCCAGAGGAAAATCATCCATGGTGATTTAATAATTTAAAAATTAAGATATGCCAAGAAAAGTAAAATCAGGATTAATACAATTAAGCCTTCCAATGACTGAAGGAGAAGGAACTATTCAGGAGATATGTGAAGCTATGTATCAAAAGCATATTCCTTATATAGAGGATGCTGGAAAACAGGGTATTCAGATCTTATGTTTACAGGAGATTTTTAACACACCATATTTTTGCCCAGGACAGGACAGGGCATGGTATGCATCTGCTGAGGCAGTGCCTGGCCCTACAACTGAGAGGCTACAGGATATAGCGAAAAAATATAATATGGTTATTGTAGCTCCATTGTATGAAAAAGAGCAAGCAGGTGTTTTGTATAATACTGCTGCAGTTATTGATGCAGATGGTGAGTATTTAGGTAAATATAGAAAGAACCATATTCCTCATACTACAGGTTTTTGGGAGAAATTCTTTTTTAAGCCAGGTAATATGGGTTATCCAGTTTTTCAGACAAAATATGCAAAAGTGGGTGTGTATATATGTTATGATAGACATTTTCCTGATGGAGCAAGAGCATTAGGTTTAAATGGAGCTGAGATCGTTTATAATCCTTCAGCTACGGTAGCTGGATTGAGTGAATATTTATGGAAATTAGAACAACCAGCTCATGCTGCTGCCAATGGATATTTTATGGGTTGCATCAATAGAGTAGGTGAAGAAAAACCATGGAATTTGGGTAAATTCTATGGGCAATCTTATTTCGTAGATCCAAGGGGACAAATATTTGCTGAAGCATCACGTGATAACGATGAATTACTTGTAGCTGAATTTGATTTGGATTTGATTGAAGAGGTTAGGTCTACTTGGCAATTTTTTAGAGATAGAAGGCCTGAAACTTATGGAGATCTAACAAAGCTTTAATTTACGTGTTCACTTTAGATTAAGATATTTATGGCTGAATTTAAAAGACCTAAGAACGAAGAAGAGTTTAATAGCAACTTTAAGCTTAAAAAGCCTTTGATGAATAAAACTCAGGCTTATTATGAAAGCTCTAGGTGTTTGTTTTGTTATGATGCCCCTTGTATGAATGAATGCCCAGCTGATATTGACATTCCGCTATTTATTAAACAAATCCACACTGGGAATGTTGAAGGGGCAGCAAAAACAATTTACGATTCTAATTGGTTAGGTAATGCTTGTGGTGTTGTGTGCCCAACTGGAGTTCTTTGTGAAGGAGCTTGTGTTTATAATGAACAAGAGGTGTTGCCCTTACAAATAGGTAGATTACAAAATTATGCTACTAGATCTGTAATTGATCCTGGAAAACATTTATATAAGCCAGGGATAGAAAATAGTAGAAAAATTGCTGTTATTGGAGCAGGTCCTGCTGGTATTGCATGTGCTTGTGAATTACGAATATTAGGTTATGCTGTAGATATTTATGAAGCTAAAGACAAACCATCTGGTTTGATGGTTTATGGTATTGCGCCATATAAAATATCCAATAAAGAAGTTTTAGATGAAACTAGCTATCTTCAAGAGCAATTAGGGTATAATATTATATATAATAAAGCAATTTCATCTAAAGAACAATTGTTAGATCTTGAACAGAATTATGATGCTATATTTTTAGGTGTTGGGATTGGCTTAACTGCCTATAGAGGTCTCCTCGGTGAGGATAAAAACGGAGTTATAGGCGCTGTAGAATTCATTGAGGAATTAAGAATGAATCATTCCAATACTAAGGTTGGAGATAAAGTTATTGTCCTTGGTGGAGGAAACACAGCAATGGATGCAGCTTCTGAAGCTGCCAGAATGGGAGCAACAAATGTGCTGTTAGCTTATAGAGGGCCCAAAGAGAAAATGAAAGCTTATGGGTTTGAATATGAATTAGCTATAAGTGTTGGTGTTAATAGTGTATTTAATGCTTCACCTGTAGAGTTTATAGGTAATGATGCTGTAGAAGCTGTTAAATTCAAAAATGAAAAAGGAGAAGATTTAATTATAGAATGTGACATGGTTATTAAAGCAACTGGACAAGAGAAACAAGGTGCTTTTTGTGACCTAATTGACGAATTAGAAGTTGATTCTGACACCAAGATCATCGTGAATGCCGAAAATAATCAAACCACTAATCAAAAATATTTTGCTGGAGGAGATGTGATAAATGGAGGAGCTGAAGTTGTTAATGCTGCCTTTGATGGAAAGTTAGCAGCCAAAGGAATCCATAAATGGCTAAATCAATAAAAAATTAACTATGGCAGATCTTTCAATAAACTTTGCAGGAATTAAAGCTCCAAATCCATTTTGGCTTGCTTCAGCACCACCTACAAACTCAGGTTATCAAATAATGAAGGCATATGATGCTGGTTGGGGAGGAGCCGTATGGAAAACATTGGGAATGCCAACTATTAATGTTTCTAGTAGATATGGATCTACAAATTATGGAGACACTAGAATGGCAGGGTTCAGTAATATAGAACTTATAAGTGATAGACCATTGGAGGATAACCTTAGGGAAATGCGAGAGGTGACTAAGAGATTTCCAAACCATGCTACCATTGCATCATTGATGGTTGATACAAGAGAACAGTGGATAGATATTATTAAACAAGTTGAAGATGCAGGCGCAAAAGGAATAGAATTAAATTTTGGTTGTCCTCATGGTATGTGTGAAAGAGGTATGGGGTCAGCTGTAGGTCAAGATCCAGTTGCTTTAAAAACAATTGTGGAATGGGTGATGGATGCTGCTAATATTCCTGTTATTACTAAACTTTCTCCTAATATTTCTCACATCACGGATCCTGGAATGGCTGCTGTTGAGGCTAAAACAGATGCTATCTCATTAATAAACACCATTAAAAGTATAGTTGGAATAGATTTAGATTCTTATGCTCCATATCCTATTGTCGATGGGAAGGGGTCTAATGGTGGTTATTGTGGTCCTGCCGTTAAGCCAATTGCATTACATATGCTTAAAGAATTAAAACAGCACCCTGGCATAAAAGATACTCCTGTTTGTGGTATAGGAGGGATTGAAAACTGGAGAGATGTGGTAGAATATATTCTATTGGGTGCAACTTCAGTTCAAGTATGTACAGCTGTTATGCATTATGGCTTTGGAATTGTAAGAGAAATGGAATCTGGATTGGTTAAGTTTATGGAAGAAAAGGGTTATGATACTATTTATGATTTTGCTGGATTGGCTCTGCCAAATGTAACTGAATGGAAAAACCTTAATCTTGAATATAGTGTTAAAGCTAGTATTAATGAAGAAAAGTGTGTTGGTTGTGATCTTTGTTATATAGCTTGCGATGATGGAGCTCATCAGGCAATAGAGTTTTTATCAGAGGATAGTAGAATCCCCAGTATTATTGAGGATAATTGTGTGGGATGTAATCTTTGTTCATTAGTGTGTCCAGTAGAAGGGTGCATTACTATGGTCCGCAAAGATGATGGGAAAAAAAATAAAACATGGGATGAATTAACCAACTCAAAAGAGATACCTAATTCTTGGAATGATGATAGGGCTGGAGGGAAAGGTCACTTTGTTCCAGATCCAAAAGATGCTTTGACATCAAAAAGAAAAGATAAATCAGGTAAAAGAGCTAATAACTAATTTTATAATATTCATTTTTTATGGATGATTTCATGCAGATGGCTATTAATGAAGCCAGAATAGGTTTATCTGAGGGAGGCATACCTATTGGCTCTGTTTTGGTTAAAAATGGAAAATGTATAGCTAAAGGACATAATAAAAGGGTTCAAGAGCAAAATCCTATTCTGCATGGTGAAATGGATTGTTTGAATAATGCAGGTCGTATTGGAAGCTATAAAGATACTGTGATTTATTCTACATTAATGCCTTGTTTTATGTGTGCTGGAACTATTGTCCAGTTTAAGATACCTAAAGTGATTGTAGGTGAATCAAGAACATTTTCCGGTGCAAGGGAATTTATGGAAAGTCATGGAGTAGAGGTGGTTGATCTGGATAGTAAAGAATGTATTGATATGATGAAAGAGTTCATAAGTAAAAACACTGAGTTGTGGAATGAAGATATCGGTGAGTAGTATACTGGATTTTTTATAACGGAAGTCAATTATTTTTCAATAAGTGAGTTGTTTGTTTCATTAGGGAATATAACATTAGGTTCAAAGGTTTTAGCTTTTTCAAATTCCATTAAAGCGTAAGAAATAATTAGAATAATATCACCTTTGGCTACTTTTCTTGCTGCTGGACCATTTAATGCAATTTCTCCACTATCTTTTTCGCCAGGTATAACATAAGTTTCAAGTCTTTCTCCATTGTTGATGTTCACGACCTGTACTTTTTCTCCAGCAATAAGATTAGCAGCATTCATTAATGTTTGATCAATAGAAATGCTTCCAATGTAATTTAGATCAGCACCTGTAACTTGAACTCGATGAATTTTAGATTTTAACACTTCAATTTGCATTGCGCGAAAGTAAATAAAATTTAAAAAAAACTATTAGGATCAGCTTAAAACAAGAAAAATTGTTTTAGAAGCCATATTCTTCAAAATCTATAGAGAATTCTTCGTCAGGTATTTTTTTTCCAAACTTCAAATTATAGTATCCGTATTTCTCATATACCCCTATTTCATCATAAATTTCCTGTAAAACAGGGAGGTATGATTTTGTGTCTAGATATAAAACTGCTTTTTTTGCATAAGCATTTGTTATTTTTATTTCTTGACCAGATTTCAGTTCTTTATTCGGATCAATATTAGGGTTGAGCTTTTTAAGCTTAGCAATATTTAGCAATTTTTTTTCTGCAATTGTATTAAGTTTTTCACCTTTTTTTGCATTGTATTTAATAATCTTATAATCTGGATAATTTAAGATGATTTTATAGCAATTCATGTTTTTCCATTCTGCCATTCCATGGTATTTTGTGAAATTGAAAAAATCTTCTTTATAGTTTTCTCTGTATAGTAAAATCATTTGGTCTATGACTGAGAATCCCAGTAACTTTAATGTGTGATGTCCTCCAGCAATAAGTAGTTTGTTTTCTGGGTGTAATGATAGAGTAAGGTAGGGAAATGCATTAGGGTTTACCCAAGCTTTATTATTGTTTATACCTTCTAAATATAAGATTTCTGACCCTTTGTTAGGGAAATGATTTTTTAAATAAACTCTAAAAGGATTTATTGTTAGTTTTCCGTCAAAGCTGCCTTTTATGTATTCTTTTTCGTCTCTTTCTGACCTCAATAAAGTAAACCTTAAGTCCTGATATTTTAGTATGGATTGGTGCATTTTGTTTAGTAACGACTTTGTCGTTTCAGTACTTTGTCCGTAGTAGAGAGAGCTTGATAGAATACTTGCTATTATAATTAATCTTCTCATAAGCTTAAATGATCTTTATAAAATGTTTAGAATCAAATCTTACTTGATCGCCATAAACCCCATTTTGTGCTCTTTTCCCTGCGCTTATTACCATGGTGACCTGAGCTTTCCTTGGTAGGTTAAGTAATTTTTTGATTTTATATGAATCCATTCCTTCCATTGGGCATGAATCATAACCGTATGCTCTTAAAGATAGCATTAGGTTTTCACATGCCAGTGCAGTTGATTTATGTGCCCATGTTTTCATGTCATTATAGGATCCAGGTTCTCTTGGTGTTGGGTGTTTAATTCCTCTTAAGAAGACGATTATCTTTTTTAAGATTCCAAAAATTCCAAATGGCCCTTGATTGTAGGCAAGTGGGACAATTTTCTTATAATAAGTAATGGCTGAGCTAGGTACTTTATCACCTTTTTCTTTGAAAAGATCTAGCATTCTTTGTTGGTTTATTTTCCAATTATCATATCTAGCAACACATACTACAAGTTCTTGAGCAGTTGAAGCAGCTGGCTGATTTAGGCAATACTTTATTAATTTTTGTTTTTTGTTTTTGTCTCTTACCCAATATAACTCCCATGGCTGAAGGTTGGATGAATTAGGTGCTAATAATGCTAGCTCGAGGCACTCCATCATGTCTTTCTCATCAATAGGCTCTTCATTGTACTGTCTAACACTTCTTCTACTCTTAACTGTTTTGATGAATTCTTCTCTATTTATTATAGGTGCATTTTCTACATGATCATTTTTAGAGTTGAATAATTTGTTTAAAACGGAGTTTTCGTTGCTCATTCCATTGTTTTATATGAATACTAAAAATAAGCAAAGAACATTAATACTGAAAATTTAAATTAGTTTATGTAGATTTCTATTTCATCATTTTTTAGCCAGCTTTCAATAAAAATTTGATTAGTAGATAGTGGAGCTATGATAAAATCAGTGCTTTCTGTAAATGCAGCAGATTCACCTGCTAACTCTATTGTGACATTTATATCTCCCAAATAATTGGAGTGAATAAAAAATAATTCTTCATTTCTTTTTAATAAATAACCTACATGAGATGATAGTCCAACAAAGTATATACCCTCTTTGAGTTGTAAAATATCTTCTTTGATTGATGTGAATTTTTTAACATCTATATATTTTATTAATAATAATGAATCTATTGCTATGGATTTTGCTTCACCTATGGGACCTTTTTGAGCCAGTTTATACCTGTTTACGTTGAGTCCCATATGCTTTAATGTATTGGATACAAAATAGCTACAACCTACTTCTCCTTTATTTGGCACTTCTGAATACCCGCTATAATCCCATTTCATTCCATACCAATGAGGAATAATTGTGTTAACTAGATATTTTTCAAATTCTAGTCCAATTTCTTCAAGGCTTACTTTTTTGTTTTTATATGCATTATAAAATTGAAGTCGTTTATTTCTTATTTCTTTTTTTAATGTATTGTAATCTTTGTCGTTTTTTTCGATTTTAATATCATAGCTTTTATAATCGATTATTGTTGTTTCATTAGTTTTATGAATACCTTCTGTGGTAATTTTATTATCTGATTTTAAGGTAATTTTTTTTGTTTGTATTGTTTTTGTTTTTTCAGGGGATATGTTTTTTTTAATTTGATCATGACATGATGTGAATGAAATCATTAAGAGCATTGTAATTATTGTTTTCATGTTTCTTTTTTTTATTAAATGGAAGATCCTAAAAAAGAAACATCTATTTAGCACTTAAATAGATTACGTATTTCGTTAATATTTTAGCACAGTAATAATTTATGTTCCAGCATTTAATAATTACATTTAACTTCAAATAATCTTAAATGGAAATAGTCACTATTATATTGTTGTCAGTTCTTTTATTAGCAGTTCTTTTATTAGTAGTTGTTTTGTTGCTAGCTAAGAAAAAAGAAAATAATAGTGATCAGTCTCAAGAGTTGTTGGTTCAGCTGAATGCTGAGTTACGGAAGGAAATTCAGGGCATTAGGAAAGAAGTTAGTGATAATTCTGAAAAAGGAAGAAAAGAAATAGATGGTAAATTAAAGGATATTAATAAGGAGATAAATGATTTTCATAAATCTTCAAAAGTGAATATGCAAAAGCAATTTGCAGACTCAAATAAGGTAATCAAGGAAGTTACTATTGAACTTGAAAAGATCAAAGGAACTAATGAACAGGTCCTTTCTTTTGCCAATCAAATGAAAACATTAGAAAAGATTCTTGGGAACCAAAAACAAAGAGGTATTCTTGGGGAAATCCAGCTTGAGAATTTATTGGCTAATGTATTGCCACCAGAACTTTTTCAGATGCAATATTCTTTTTCTTCTGGTGAAGCAGTTGATGCGATTGTGAGAGTTGGAGATTACCTTATCCCTATTGATGCTAAATTTTCTCTTGATAATTATAATAAGATGATTGAAAGCAGTGATCAGAATGAGATCACAGGATTAGAGAAAAAATTTAAGGAAGATATTAAGAATAGAATTGATGAAACATCAAAATATATTAGACCTTCTGAGACTACAACAGATTATGCTTATATGTTTATTCCTGCTGATGGTCTTTATCAAGACTTGTTAAACAGTAGAGTAGGCTCATTGAAAATAAATTCAAAAGACCTGGTTTCCTATGCATATTCTAAAAAGGTAATGATTGTATCTCCTATGAGTTTGTTTCCAATGCTTCAAATTACTGTGAAAGCATTGCATAACCTTAAAGTAGAGAAGTCAATTGAGGATATTAAGAAAAATGTAGATAAGTTGTCTAATCACTTGAATGCTTATAAAACATACCATAGTAAGCTAGGGAATACATTATCTACCGCTGTCAATCATTTTAATAATTCTTCTCATGAGTTTAAGAAGATAGATAAAGATGTTATGAAAATTTCTGGTGGTCAGAGTCAGGTTGATTTTGAGGTGGATTTATTAGATAAGCCTCAATTGAATGAGGATGTGTGATTTGTTTTCATCGGAATAACGCCTGTTTATAACTAACAGTAAATAAAAGAACTTTTTTAATTGAATTGTAGGATCTTTAATGGGGGATTCTGTATGTATAAAAACTGTTTTTGTATTATGCAAAATGAAAAGTCAAAGTGTTGTGCAATAGAAGGAGAAATGCTTAGTGAAGTTCCTTTTTATAAGGAAAGTGTTCCTGCTGGGTTTCCTTCTCCTGCAGAAGATTTTATGGATCTAGACCTCAATCTTCAGGAATATTTGGTGCAGCATCCTTCAGCTACTTTTTGTGTAAGGGCAGCAGGTGAATCTATGATCAAGGCTGGGATACACAGTGGAGATGTAATGGTTGTAGATAGGGCTTTAGAAGCCAAGAATAATAATATTGTTTTAGCAGTATTGGATGGTGAGTTTACAGTAAAACGCATCCAAAAAAAGAAAGAAAAATTATTTCTTGTTCCTGATAATGATGGTTTTATGCCCATTCTAGTTACAGAAGAAATGAATTTTTGTGTATGGGGAGTAGTGACCCATGTTATACATAAAGTATGATCGCATTAGCTGACTGTAATAATTTTTATGCTTCTTGTGAGCGTGTTTTTCAGCCATGGCTGGAGAGTAAACCTATTGTGGTGCTTTCTAATAATGATGGATGTATTATTGCTAGGAGTAATGAGGCTAAGGAATTAGGGATTCAAATGGGTGCTCCAGCTTTCAAAATGGAGAAATTGTTTATTCGTAATAGGGTGCATGTTTTTTCTTCAAATTTTGCATTGTATGGGGATTTTTCAAATCGGGTAATGACTACTATGAGGGAAGAGGTGGGTAGAATGGAGGTCTATTCTATTGATGAATCATTTCTTGATTTTACAGGATTTCAGCTACCTGAAGAAAAAGCAATAGAGATAAGGCAAAAAGTAAAGCAATGGACTGGAATTCCAATCTCTATTGGTGTAGCACCTACTAAAGCATTGGCAAAGGTTGCAAATTCTGTTGCAAAAAAATATATTAAAAATGGAGTATTTGTGCTTCATGGTCATAAGCAGGTTAAAAGAGTGCTAAATAAAATCATGGTTAATGATCTTTGGGGAATAGGGAGACAGTATTCTAGGTTTTTACAGCAAAGGGGTATTCATACAGCCTTACAATTAGTTCATACTCATGAAGGTTGGATCCGTAAAAATTTAACAGTAGGTGGGTTGAAATTAGTAAAAGAACTTAAAGGGATCACTTGTTTTCCTATTGAAGAGAATCCACCACGAAAGAAAAATATTTGTACGGCACGTTCTTTTGGGATGGAGGTTCATACTTTTGAAGAGCTTAGAGAGGCTATAGGTGCTTATGCTACTACATGTGCAGCTAAGCTTCGGAAAGAAAAAAGTTGCGCAACCATGGTTAGTGTTTTTATAAACACGAACCCTTTTAAGTATGTGAGTGGGCAGCATAATGGACATCGAAAGGTGTTGTTAGATATACCAACTAATGATAGCATGGAAATCGTTAAGGCAGCTATGTTAGGGTTGAGGTCTATTTATCATAAAGGATATGCATATAAAAAAGCAGGTGTAGTCGTGTCTGGTATAGTTCCTCAACAGCAGGTGCAGTTGAGTCTTTTTGATAATATTGATAGGAATAAACGTAATCAATTAATGAGGTCTTTAGATCAAATTAATGAGCGTATAGGTAGAGACAAGGTTCGTCTAGCGGTTCAAGGGTTTGATCGTAAATGGAGATTAAAGCAAGAACGTTTATCTCCTTGCTATACAACAAGGCTTTCAGATTTACTTACTGTTTCTTTATGAAATTCAGTATTTTAATTGGATAAAAAAATAAAATTATGTTTTGTAGATTTATTATTTTTCTTTTTCTGTTAATTCAGTCGGCTGCTGTTTTTTCTCAAAAAATTGAGGGTTTGAAAATTTTATCTTGGAACATACACATGCTACCAGGAACCATTTATCATGCAACTAAAAAAATGAAAAGAGCAGAGTTAATTGCTGAAGAATTTATAAAAAGAGATTATGATATACTTGTTATTCAGGAAGCTTTTCATTTTAGAACTAGAAGAGTAATAAAAAGAAAACTAAAACATAAATACCCTTTTATATCCAAACCATTGAATTTTAGGTTCTTTAGCTTTAGAACAAATGGAGGAGTTTGGGTGTTGAGTAAGATTGAACTTAAAGAAATAGCTAGCATTAAATTTGATGTAGCAACTGGTTCAAGTAGATGGGCTCGAAAAGGTGCGATTCTTTTTCAAGGAGAATTTAATGAAAAGATATTTCAACTAATAGGAACTCATACCAATGGTGGTAGTGTAAATGATCATCAGTTTAAAATGATATATAATGAATTGATTTTGCCATATGAAACTAAAGGTGTTGCTCAGATAATCTGTGGTGATCTGAATTGTTCTTATGAAAATGAAACTAATTATAGATCCATGCTTTCTATTCTTAATGCTGTTGATACGCCTTTAG
>PVBE011725281.1_pt1 | contig 11908 bp, 11 predicted proteins | sample 1631181 | NCBI WGS metagenome assembly PVBE01 (sample SAMN08397723, study PRJNA350692) | Marine metagenome, whole genome shotgun sequencing project. | isolation source: water | place: Pacific Ocean | collected 2012-04 | reverse complement strand
GGATGAAAGGACGACGGAGCCGGACCAACTCCTAAACGCCCAAAACACAAAACAGGCTTTGTTGTTCTGAGTCCCGAGGGGCTCCACCGCGCTCCTCAAAAGAACAACCAATTCCACCCACGAATTGTTCTGAAGAACCAACACAACTGGCGGTTGGATGCCTGGATACATTCCCTTAGTGATCCAGTAGTCACGACGGTTCAGGGCGGCGGTTCTGAGTTGAACCACGACTTCGTTGGACGCCGGTGTCAGACTTGGGCGATCCTCCAGTACCAGCGGAGAGTTAATCTCTTTGAGTATGAGTGCTTTCATGTCGCTAGCTGCTCTCTCCAAGTGAATTCGTTTTTGAGGGCCCCGAATTTGCGGCCCCCCCGATCCAGATGACTTTTCGAAAACTGAAAGGCTGCGAGCCAGAAGCGCTTCGTGTGAATACGCAATACACCATACTATGGGAACACAGCATCCAGGCTTGCTTGACTCGCATTTCGGTGAGTGTCAAAATGAATGTCGTAGTCCGTGGGTTTCCAAAAACCAGTTTAACGCGATTGGAAACTAAAAGTGGAACGGGTCGCCCCGTTCCTTGTAACTCTTTTCGTTTTTTGTGTAAGGGGGATGCGCAATGTCCTTACGTTGGTTAACTTTGGTGGTTGTCTCGCTGGCCGTGACTGTTTCCGTTCACGCTGCCGAGAAGGAAGAGAAGCAGGCGCAAGGCGAACCGGCTGGCGCTCGAGGGAATGTCGTGGGAAAATTGTCCTGTGCGAAGTGCGACTTCAAAGCCACGGAGAAATGTTCGACCGCTCTGAAGTTGGCCGAGAAGCAATTCGTGCTGGTCTCTGGCAAGGCCGGTGAAAGTCTATTCGCTTCCCGATGCAGTGGTAAGTTGGTTCGTGTCTCGGGTGTCGTGACCCTCAAGAATGACGTGGCCACGATCACAGGTAAGAAGTCAACCGAGGTTAAGAGAAAGAACGCCACGCCCGGCCTCACGTTGGCTGGAAAGCTGGTATGCAGCAAATGTGATTTTAAGATCGGAGAGTGCGCCGCCGCCTTGAAGGCCGGTGATCTCCAGGTTGTGCTGGATGGCGATGCGGCCAAGGAACTGTTTAAGGCCCGGTGCTCTGGTGCTCCCAAAGTCGCGACGGGCACACTGACCAAGATTGACGACAATACCGTCTATCTGAAGGTATCCAAGATAGCCGATCCAAAGACTCGGGCTAGCGACAAAAAGAAGCCTGATGCAACCAACGCGAAAAAGGCCACCTGACTTGCGTCTTGGTCTTGAGAGCTTTGCAACAGGCGTGCTGAGATCTTCTGATTCAGCACGCCTGTTTCTGCTGGGGTCGTGTATTGGTCCCTCGACCAGGGGCGCGAACTTCGTGGCCGATAGGATGGTCGCCGCAAGCTGAAAGGACGCGAAATCCAAGACGTGTCCGTTCAGCTCTTCCCCACAACGGAGCGTGAGTCGCAGACCTTTCTGGAAGAAAACCGGGTCCTCGTCGTGAAAGCGGTTCGCGGAAAACCGGTTCTTCTCGACGTCAATCAGTTGACTGGAATTGGTGCCGCATTGTCTGATTTCATCACAAAGGGAAGCTGGAAGACGCTCCCTTGGCTGTCGCAGAAATGGAGACGAGATTCGGAAGGCTTCCGCCCGTGGCCGTCGGCCCAAAGGGCGATGAAGGCGGGGTTCGCGTTCAGCACGCGGCGGACATAGGTGTGGTTCATGAGACTGCCCCGGGTCATCTGCCGCGTCTTGGTCCATGTAGCGCCGCGATCACGGCTTGTCCACATCGCGAGTTCGCCGCCCGGATTGAAAGGCTGCGGCCCGCTCTCGGTTGGGCCGATGATTCGCCAGTCGTCCGCCCCCAGCAACCACAGTTCGCCCATGTCGTAGTTGTTGTCCGACGTGGTGACCGGCGCCGAAAGCCATCTCTCGCCGCCCCAGCGAGCAATGGTCCAGGTGCGAGGATCGTTCTTCGGTCCTGACTGGTAGCCCTTGCTCGTGATGTACAACAACACTGGATGGTCGTTCTCGTCAAAGCGGAGATCCTTGAGGTAAACGTTCAGGCCCGCCGCTTCATAATCGCGAACCAGCGCGTCGTTGTGATCGTCGGTGAGCGGCAGCGACAGTTTGCGGCCGTCAACCGTTTCCCATGTCGCACCGTTGTCTGCGGTTTCGACATAATACAGGTTCGTCCGCCAGTTGAGTCCCTTTCCCGCTGGGTGATAGTTGAACATCGAACCGGCCTTCAACTTGCCAATGCCGCTGACCTGGTAATGCCCATCGTCGATGGCCGCCAGCCGCTGCCAACGGCCCCAGTTAACACCGTCGGGGCTGTTCATGAAGCAGATCGTGCGTTTTGCGGGATAGCCGTATCGCGTAAAGAATGCGAGGAACCCGCGGCTTGGTTCATGCCACGCCTGCATATATGAGAAGTTCGTGATTGGCTTTCGCTGATCGCCGTCCAATCTTGTGGCCTGGACGATCTCGAACTCGTCAATGTTATATGGTTTGACGCTGCGGTGAATGTAAGAAGGCCGGGACGTTCCGTGGGATGTCGAGAAAATCCAAAGATGCCCTTTACCATCGATGGAAATCACCGGATTGTCGTGGGCATCATTTGTCTTTTTGTCGAGCAGGATCGTCGGACGCGGTACGGTGTTCGTAGCGTGATCGAAGTACGATACCATATGCAGCAATCGGCGGGCGCTGTCCTTTTTCGTACCGCCAAAGCAGAAAAATGTTTTGCCGACCTGCTCGCAATAGACGGCGAACGGTTTGTGTTTGGCGCAGTAGGTTCCCAATCCGCCGCTGTACTTGTAAACGTACTCGTCGTTCGACGGCTGGTTCATATACCAGATACCGCGATAGCCGTCGGCCTTCGTGTTGAGCGCAACCGAGGCGCCGGCTTGACCGAACACTGAACGGTTAGTCAGCAATACCAGGATGCACGCCACCAATAGATGCGTCAGGACAGGTCGTGTCTTCGATTTCGATAGGGTTGCTCGCGTCATAGTCTGCAGACTTCCTTGAATCCCTAATGCAAAGTCTCACATAACGTTTTAGAACTATCTTACATAGTAGTCCATGTACGATTCTCCCGCATTCGGTGCAGATAGCGACAGCATCGTCGACCGGCTCGAGTTTGACCAGATCGTAGCAAACTTCAAGGGGCCCCAGACCCGCAAGTTGCTGGATCAGTTTTGCTAGTCACGGTGACAAGGTACAATATGGCAGACTCGCCAAATCAAACAGGACACCCGCCGATGAAGATTTCAGTCACCGACCCCATCTCGCCAGCAATTGAACGAACCAAGTTCGTTCTGTTTCGACCATTCGATATCGGAAAATGGTTCAAACTTGGCTTTTGCGCTGTTTTGGTTTCGTTTCGTGTTCAGCCTCTGCTGCTTCCTTCTTGTTGCGTTGCTGGCGGGTGGCTGCTTGCTCATTGCGATGCCTAGCATCCAAGCAAAAGAGTTCGGATCTTCCGCGATGCTAGCGCTAGCCATCGGCATTCCGTTAATGGTCCTCTTTTCTCTCACCGCGGGGCTTATCAGTTTGTGCCTGACACATTTTGTCGTCCCGATCATGTATCTGCGACGGATAGGCGTCATGGCAGCTTGGGATGAATTCCGCCATGAACTGCTGGCCGACCGGGTCGGCACATTCGTTCTTTACGTTCTGTTCCAGATCGTCATTGGAATTGCGATCGGTGTTCTGGCGCTACTTGCCACATGTTTGACCTGCTGTTACCATCGTGCCTTATCTGGGCTCGGTGATCCTGCTACCGCTGTTCGTTTTCGCGCGTTCGTACCATCTCTATTTTCTAGAGCAGTTCGGCACCGAATGGACATTCTTCAGGGATAAACCGGCGCCTAACCCGGCGCCATCTATCAACGATTCTGTCCCTCCATATACCGGTCCGACGAATCCGTTTGACGATCAACCGACAGTGTAGGCAGAGGTCAGGAGGAGAATGCCCAAAGACAATACAGTCAAGGGGATTACTAACGCGTCGAATTCACCCATCGCAAGCATGGAACAATGATGTACGACAACAACCCAAACCGTGTCTGGGCGTTCACGATGTGGCTTGCTTGTCTTCTACTTATTGCGAGTAACGCTACTGCCGACGAAGTTGGACTCACGCTGTTTGGTTGGTCTGACCAACACGTCAAGACGAACGGCGACGTCTCGCATCTATTGGCTGCGATTGACGCGATGAACGAGCTGCGCGGGACGAGTTTTCCAAAGGCGGTTGGCGGAAAGGTCGAGGCGCCGGTATTCGTATTTGGTTGTGGCGACGTTACCGAATGGCCAACCAATGCGGCAGTTCGCGGCTACAGCAAAGTGATTACTGAACGTCTCAAACTCCCGTGTTACGACATCATGGGCAATCACGACGATGGTGGGAAGGCACCAAGTGACGCCATGAAGAAATGGATCATCGATCGTCACGGTGGTCTGTCGTACACATTTGACAAAGCAGGAGTTCATTTCATTGGCCTGTTCTCCCAGTTCGATCCGAATGCCGACAGTCCCGCCCAGCCGCTCACCAAGAAATCACTCGACGTCTTGCGCAAGGAATTAGCGAAAACACCCGCTGGTAAACCAATCGTTGTCGCAACCCATCTTTGTTTTGACGCGATTACCAATCGGGACGAGTTGGTCGATGCCTTTGGCGACGCCAATGTGATTCTCATGCTCGGCGGCCACTATCACAAAGCGACTGTTCATCGCTATCGTGGATTCAACTTCGTGCAGTTACCTTCGCCGCGCGATCAAACCGAAGTGACTGTGATCCGCATTTCGCCAGATCGACTTGTCGCAATACCATACAATCACGCCAAACAACGCTGGAGCGAGAATCCCAGAAAGATCCTTGACATTACAATTCAAGGTCCCGCGAGATCGATCAGCAATCCGTGAGTCATCTTGCTCCTGCGCGACGGGTGTGTATCCAGCAGAATGCAGCGACACCCAACGTACGTTCACAACCATCCATCGGGAGTTTCCAAAATGACGTTTCCTTGCCACACGATCGTTTCCGTTGCTGTCTGGGTCATTTTGCTGGCGTCGGCGCATTTTGCCGGCGGCGTTGTCAGTGGTGAAGATTGGCCCCAGTGGCGTGGACCTCACAGCGATGGCATTTCGCGCGAGACTGGGCTTTCAACCGATTGGGGCGAGAAGCTACCTCGCCTCGTCTGGCAACGTCCGCTGGGTCTGGGGTTCTCGTCCTTTTCGGTCTCCGATGGCCGGTTGTACACACTAGCGGCTTCCGATGGGGTCGAGTCTCTCTATTGTCTTGACGCGAAGAGCGGTGAGACTCTTTGGGAGGTCCCTACGGGAAAAACGTATCAGGATCGTCAGGGAGGAAATGGGCCGCGTAGCACGCCCACCGTCGTTGGCGACATCGTCTATGGCTTGGGGGCCGAAGGCGAATTGTTGTGCTTGGACAAAAAGACTGGTGAGCCCCACTGGCGTCGAAACGTGCTGGACGACTTCAAGGGCAAGAATCTTCGTTGGGGTGTCTCGACGTCGCCGTATCTGGATGAAGATCGGCTGCTGGTCAACGTTGGCGCAAAAGGCGCCTCGATCGTCGCCTTCGAGCCAAAAAAAGGCGACGTGCTCTGGCAAACCCTCGACGACGTGGCCGGTTACGCGACGCCGATTCGAATCGAAGTTGCAGGTCCGGAAGGGGAAGTTGTGCCCGAGCTTGTCTTCTTTTGTGGTCGCGCATTGGTCGGAGTATCTCCACAAGACGGTTCTGAGCACTGGCGGCACGAGTGGCTCACCACCTCTGACATGAATATCGCGACACCGATCTATGATCCAAAGACGCGGATACTGTTTGTTTCGGCAGCGAGAAAAACAGGGCGCTGCTCGGCGTACCGGCTAACCGCCAAGGATGGCACGGTTACTTCAGAGATGGTCTACACCAACAAAGAGATGCGCAACCATTACAACGGTTGCATTCTGTTGGGCAGCTACATTTATGGCTTCGACAATTCAATCTTGAAGTGCATTCGGCTAGAAACTGGTGAGGCAATGTGGTCGGACCGTTCGGTCGGTAAGGGTTCGTTGGTCGCGGCCCAAGGCCACTTGTTTGTTCTTGGTGAACGCGGCGACTTGGGTGTGATCGAGGCGACGCCCGCCGAATACCGTGAGAAGGGGCGTTTCACGGCGCTCAAGTCGCGTCGCGCATGGACTCCGCCTGCACTGGCCAACGGGCACCTTTACATCCGCGACTTGGAAAACGCTGCCTGCGTCGACATTTCGGCTCGGTGAGCAGAAGACTCACTGCCGGCCACGCAATGCGGCAAAAATCAGTCCGACGCGTATCTCCACTTTGACGGGACGACACGTGGTGTCGGCCAACGGCAACGGCTCCATCGACGTATGGCAACCTTGAGCATCGTGGATGCCAGAAGCATGAGTCGTCATAACGCGGGCAAAGCCCGCCAGGATCGAATTGAACGACGCCGGCTGGTCATCCAAACTCGCGATGGAGGACTCGGTTTCGAGATTGCAGTACGATGCAGTTCCTACGGACCGGAGATAATTTCAAGGCAAACACGATCAAAGACGGGAGCTGTCACGTGAAGCGAATTCTGCTGGTCGCCGTCGTATTGCTGGCCGGATGCGGCCCAAGCTTGAAGCCTGTTGCCGACGTGACGGTCGAGTCGAGCGGCGTGGAGATCACTGCATCAAACCTCACGGCGGCTGCCGACTCTGATTGGGCGTCATGGCGCGGGCCGTCAGGTAACGGCATCGCGCCCGATCAGCTAATCCCAACGACGTGGAGTGAAGACGACCACGTGATCTGGCAGGCCAAGGTGCCGGGCCGTGGACACGCGTCTCCCATTGTATCGGGCAATCAGGTCTTTCTGGCCACGGCTGACAAAACCAAACAGCAACAATCGATCGTCGCGTTCAGTCGAGCGGATGGCAAGTTGCGGTGGCAAACAACGGTTTCTAAAGGTGGTTTCCCTCGTTCATCACAGATGCACGGCAAGAGTACCCATGCGAACGGAACTTTGGCCTGTGACGGAAGTCAGTTGTACGCTGCCTTCTTAGGACATGATGAAGTCACGGCCGTCGCGTTGGATTTGTCTGGCAATCAGATTTGGAAACAGGTCATCTGCACATTCAATTCAAAATTTGGATATGCGCCGTCGCCGTCGCTCTATAAGTCTACGGTTATCTTCGCCGCCGATAATCGCGGGGGTGGCTGCATCGCTGCGCTCGATCGTAAATCGGGTAAGATCGCCTGGAGAAAGTCTCGCCCAGCGGTAGCGACTTACTCTTCACCGATTGTGGCAATGGTTGCAGGTCGAGACCAATTGCTCATGAGCGGTTGCAATGCTGTGACCAGCTGCGATCCGAACACGGGGAATGAGATATGGAGTTGTCGCGGCGTCGCGGAGGCTACGTGCGGTACGGTCGTATGGGATGATCGACACGTTTTTGCTAGCGGTGGCTACCCTGAGTCGGAAACGATCTGTGTGTCGGCTGACGGTTCAAGCAGAAAGATCTGGAGCAATTCCACCCGTGTCTATGAGCCGTCGATGGTCGTTTATGAAGGCCATCTCTACGCAGTAACTGACAAGGGGATTGCTCATTGCTTTGATACTGCAACGGGTGACCAAAAGTGGAAGACGCGATTGGGTGGATCATTCAGTGCGACGCCTGTAATCTGTAACGGCCTGATCTACGTCAGCAACGACCGCGGCAAGACATACGTCTTTCGAGCGTCACCGAACGCGTTCGTTCTGGTCTCCGAGAATCAACTTGGCAGCGACGCCTATGCCAGCCCGGCGATCAGCGAGGGCCAGATTTTCTTACGGGTCGGCACGGATGCTCCGAATGGGAGACAAGAGATGCTGTATTGCATTGGCGAACTGACCGCTGACGCACAGTAACGCCTGACGGAAGTCCAAGATGAATCTGTGTTATGCACACACCACTACAACCGCTTTCGCCAAGGCTGAACTGCAGGCGATTCACTTGCGATTCGCCGTGGATACTCGATAATCGGATTCCGGGGATGCGGCGTCGACCCCTAACGAATGATACGCACTGCTCAATCCATGCCAGCTGAGGAGTTCCTATGTTGAGATTTGTGATTGCGATTCTGTGTTTCGTGCTCTGCTGCTCTGCCCGCTACGTTCCTGCTGCCGATCGCCCCAACATCGTCTTGATCATGGCTGATGATATGGGCTACGAAGCGCTCAGCTCAAATGGAAGTTTGGACTATCAGACTCCTTACCTGGATGGACTAGCAGCTCAAGGATTTCGGTTTGAGCACTGCTACTCCCAACCGATCTGCACCCCGACACGTGTGAAATTAATGACGGGTCTGTCAAACCGGCGGAACTATGTGAGATTTGGAAAGTTACCAAGAGATCAACGGACGTTCGGCCATTTCTTTCAAGATGCGGGCTACAAAACATGCATCGCTGGGAAATGGCAGTTGGGAAGCGAGCGTGATGCTCCACAATATTTTGGTTTCGAGCAAGCTTTGCTCTGGCAGCATACGCGCGGACGGGCCGTCGATGGTTTCGATTCCCGTTTTCCGAATCCTCGTCTTGAACGAAATGGCGTAAAGCTCGATTTCAACATGGGCGAGTTTTCTTCCGATTTGTTCAGTGATTTCATCAACGAGTTCATGGAACAGAATAAGGACGATTCGTTCCTCGTTTACTATCCGATGGCTTTGACACACTGTCCATTCAGCCCAACGCCAGACTCGAAAACGTGGGATCCGACATCGCGTGGTTCGCGCGACTACAAAGGTGATCCGCAGTACTTCAAAGACATGGTCGCTTACGTTGATAAGACCATCGCCAAGATCGATGCACAATTAGAAACTCTCGGTATTCGTGAGAACACTTTGTTGATATTCATCGGTGATAACGGAACCGATACGCCGATTGTCACAAACACAAGTTTCGGCACAGTTGTCGGTGCAAAGGGCCAGATGATTGATGGTGGAAATCACGTCCCATGTGTTGTGAGTTGGCCAGGTGTCATCAAAGCGGGAAAGGTCACGCCGGACATTATCGATGTCAGTGATATGCTGCCCACCATGTGCGAAGCCGCTGGGATTGATCTTCCTCGCAACATTCCCTTTGACGGTGTGAGTTTTTTGCCGCAGCTCAAAGGCGAAAAAGGAACTCCTCGTGATTCGATCTACATGTGGTACGCCCGCAATGGTGGCCAGAATGCTAAGATTTTCGCCCGCAATCAGACCTACAAGCTCTATTCAACCGGCGAGTTTTTCCACATTCCATCTGACCGCCTTGAAAAGACGAAGCTCGCAAATGAAACACTCGATGATCAAACGAAAGCCATCAGGGCGAGGCTTCAGGAGAAGATTGATTCGTTCACAAATATCGAATACCTAAGTTCGACGACAGTCAAACGCGGCGAATCAAGAAGAAAGAAGAAATCCGGCGCCAAGAAAAAGGGAGTCTGACAGGCAATCGTTCTTCGGATGTGTCGAGAGCAGACCCGCAATGCCCAGTAACCGTTGGCGGCCATAGGCCGGCAATGGGATTCGATATCCTGCATCTTTCGTTTCACCAAGTCGTTTGTGGCGTGCATCCCGAATCTGAAACTTCAGCGATTCCGTGTTTGGCTCTTCAGTGGGATCTGCGCCTCGATCCGCTGCGAAAGTCGCCGGACCAGTTCTTTATTTTCGCCGGCGAGATTCATCTGTTCGTTGGGATCTTCCTGGAGATTATAGAGCCTTACCGGGATCTTATCCCACTGATGAACAGTGATATATCTCGTCGTATCAACGCCGTGACTGCGTAACAGGAGCTTCCAGTTTCCTTCAATGCACCAGCGATATTGAAGAGTAGAGGCGGGATCACCCGGCATCATATTGTGGATCGAGTAGCTGGCTCCGAAGATGGCGTCGCGGTTCTTTCGTGCGGTTTCATTCAGAAGATCGAGCCCCGGCAGATTGGCTGGTGGTTCGATACGGCAGGCCCGCAGCACGGTGGGCATGAGATCGATGCTACTGGCGAGTTCGGGGGCGCGTTTTGGATCGACGTGCCCCGGCCAGGAAATCATGATCGGCGTTCGGATTCCCTTCTCGAACGGCGAACCTTTCGAGCGTGGCGCGTAGTCGGGCCACCAGCCTTCCGGATTGTCCGCCGAGCGATCAACGGGAGCCCATCCGTTGTCGCAAACATACAGGATGATGGTGTTATTCGTGAGGCTCCGTCTGTCGAGATGGTGTAGCAACTCGCCACAGGTCTCGTCGAACCAGGTACACATGGCACCGTACTTTGCCACATTGGCCGCACGGCGGGGGGACTGATATTTCTCTAAGATTTTGCTAGGTGGATTGTGAGGTGTATGCGGCAGGAAGGGAGCATACCAGACGAAGAACGGTTTCTCCTCGGCCATTGCATTATCGATGAAGTCCAAAGCCGGCTTCATCCCGGTGCGACCGATCTTCAAACCTACGTCACCATGCCGGCCACCTTTGACTGGATCACCATGCGTCATGCCGTGCGTAAATCCGCCATCCCGCCATGAACCTTCCCACCATTTTCCCGACTGGAACGCGAGGTAGCCTTGATCGACAAGTGTTTGGACCAGACTGGTGTGCCGATGAAAACTTTCCACAACTGGCCGGTTTTCCTTGTCACGGGCCAACTTCCGCGCCGGACTGACATCGTTGGCACAGACGCCGTGCTGGTGCGGATGCAGACCTGTTACGATCGAAGCCAGCGAAGGCCGGCAGAGCGGCGATGCGACGTAGCCCCGCTCGAAGAGAAGGCTACGCCTGGCCAACTGATCGAGATGCGGAGTTTGAATTGTGTCATGGCCCATGAAGCCGTAGTCACCCCAGCCCTGATCGTCGGAGATAATGAGAACGACGTTTGGCCTGGTCGACTCAACCTCCCTGGAAAAGGCGAATGAAGTCGCAGTAAGAAAGGAAATTAGCAGCAGAGTTTTCGTGACACGTGATTTCATTACCAGAAGATTCATTGTTAGTTATCATTCATGAAGGGGTCGTGTTGTAAGTCGACGGGAGCTAACCACCTCGAGTAGTTATCAAATCGAATACGATTGCATTCAGCACTGCAATCGCCGCGGAACCCAAGAGCACAGCAGCCACGAGCGCGTAGCCGGCCGATGACAAGAGAAAGTCAAAAAAACTGTCGAACAGGGCGGAGATGTTCAGGGCTTTGCGACGCCTCACGGTTTGCGCGAATCCGATGCAGACCCCAATTGCGCTGATCGGCGCAAGAATATTAAATCCGCTGGCAGCGGTGGCTTCGCCGGCAGAGAAGGAGATGCCGACGGTCACGGCAACACCGATCAAGGTACCAACTGCATATCCGATGAGCGCACCCTTAAACAAAGACGGTTCATTGTCCAGTTGGTTCACTATCACATCCTCGCCGAAAAAAATCGCCAAGACCAGAAGCCATAGGATCAAATCGAAATAGTGATTGCGCAGTTCTTGTTGGACCGTCAGGCGAGCTTATTTCACGTACCCGGTGTCAAGTGGCGCATAACTCCAGCTCGGTTCCTCCGGCGGATATTCTCGGCTTGTCGTTCGAGCGTTTTTCAAATAGAGCTCAATTCGTTTTACAACGTCGCTGTGTTGATTGGCGATGTTGTGGCGCTCACCGATGTCAGTGCTCAGGTCGTACAATTCCAAGGGCAGATGTGGTTTGTCGCGCACGACTTTCCATTTTCCCCACCGCACTGCCACGGACCAGGGCGGACGACCACCCTTGTTCTGCGGCTTCGTTAGAAGAATCTGTGGGTGAAGTTGGGTTCCGGGAGCGCGCCGAGATTGTGATAGAGCGCGGTCTCGTAGGCTTCTTGGGTACGAAATCCGTAGGATTTTCTGGTGATCAGTTTTAGTTTGTTGTTGAATCCTTC
>PVBE010498584.1_pt1 | contig 11910 bp, 17 predicted proteins | sample 1631181 | NCBI WGS metagenome assembly PVBE01 (sample SAMN08397723, study PRJNA350692) | Marine metagenome, whole genome shotgun sequencing project. | isolation source: water | place: Pacific Ocean | collected 2012-04 | reverse complement strand
AGCGAGCTTATTCTGAAGCTCTGCGTTGTTGGCTTTCACTTCTTCTAATTCTTTTGGATCTTGTCCGTCTTTAAATCCGTGATGAGGGTTGGGACGTTCTTCCTTCTTGGGTTCTTCGTCATCATCGTCCTCTAGCTCGTCCAAAATGTTTTCGGCTGCTTCTGGGACATACTGGTCTGGGGTGTCTGCCGAGAGCATCTCTTTGAACACCTCTACCAATTCTTCCTCGTCAAGTTCTAGCTCATCACGCTCTAGTTCGTCAGGGTGATTTATTTCTTCATCAGCGCGATTGCCGGCAAGTTCTTCCTCGTCGAACCCAGGCTCAAGAGCAAGCTCTTCATCCTCAAGTTCGGGAATGCCTAATTCGCCAGCCATCTCTTCACGGTCCATTTCGTCTTCTTCTCCGGCTGGCTCTTCCTCGGCGGCTGCCATAATCTGGTCAAGATCGATTTCAATCACATCTTCTGCGCCCGAGTCGTGACCCATGGGAATGGCATCCATAACGGCAGCGTCGGGGAGTTCTTGTGCTCCCTCCTCGTCGCCCATAGCCATCTCGTCGCCCATAGCCATTTCTTCTTCTTCGCCACCGAGTTCTTCATCTTCTAAGGGATCTTGTTCTAGTAGTTTTTCTACTGCTTGGCGAACTTCGCCGGCATACTTCTCTACAATTGTAGACTCAGCATTCTTAATAGCAGCGTCCTTAAGTGCCTTTGCGTCAATAATTGCCTGCTCTAACATACTAGACATTATTTCTTTTCCCCTCGATGGAAGATGCACGAAGATAGTACATCGTATTAAATAGTTGTTTTGTGACTTAAATGACCAAACATCTTATACCGGATCTAAATATAGCCAATAGCAAGTGCCATTTAGCCAAATCGGAATTCTGTGGGATAGTGTACCCGCTGCATCTAAAGCAGTGGCATCAATTGCTTCCTCTGTGAACAGTTCTAGTGTCGCTAGTTCATCTGTGCCTGTTCCAGCCGAATCTTTAGATCCTATATAAATCTGGTCAGCAGTCAAGGCGGCTGGGGAGGTTCCATTCTTAATTGTTAAAACGCCTGCGGCGGTGCCGTCAAAAGTTGATGTTCCGATGCCGACATTACCTGCGGAGTTTATAGTCATCTGTTGAGCATTATTTGTCCAAAAATACATTGAATTTGCATAATCTCCACCATGTCTATAACCGATTCTTCCTATATCAGTATCGTCTGCATCTCCAAAATAAATAACCCCGCCGCTAGGGTCCAGCAAAGTTATCGCAGTACTGTCATCGTCTTCTATAATAATTCCGTTTGCCTGGTCCCCGGTAACTGTGACGCTTCCGGCAGACGCCTTCATAACATGAAGCGTTCCATCAGGACTAGGCGTTCCGATGCCGACGTTGCCAGTAACAGTTAAGTTACCCTTTATATCTCCAGCGCCGGGCTTAAACCCACCTCCTGATCCAAATCCCATGATTATTTCCTCCTATTCATCGATGCCTGCACCGCTAAGTACGGGCATATTTCCAGTTTCAATGCTGGTTAACTCAGCAAAGACACGGTATTCTAAGTTATCGGAACCGGAGTCGTTAGAAATGTATATTTCTTTGCACTTAACGTTCATAGTTATTGAATCCTCGTCGCTGTCTAGTTCAATAAAATGAAAATTGTCGTGAACATCAGCGTCAGCTTGCGCAGCGAAGGCAACACGAATGGTAGAACTGCTGTGATTTATTACAGTGACAGATCGCGTAACATACGGAAAACTAATTGTATGTTCACCTCCATAGTCCAGATTATTTGAACCAGTTATGTAAGGTGTCCCACCGACTAGGTAAGAATTGACGTTACCCAATCCTGCATCTCTATATCCCATGATTATTTTCTCCTAAAATTTCTCTTTTTGTCGAACTTGGTTCGCCCCATACCACTAAGTAGTCCTTCTCTGCGTTGATTTACTTTGCGGATCAGCCTTTCTTTTTCAAGTTTTTTTGCTCGGCGCTTTTCAGAATTGCTCACAAAGTGAGTTCGCATACGAAATTCTTCGATAATACCTGAATTTCTAACTTTGCGATTAAACTTTTTCACGAGAAATTCATTGTCGCCGTCTTTTGTGTTTTTAACTTCCAAGACTCCGCTTATTTCTTCTCGTTTTCTATAATTTTTCATTCCTTTATCACTTCTTTCCTATTTGGTTAGCGATGGTGCTCCAGTTTTGTACCCCTGGAATATTAGTTATGTCTACGCCTACGCTTGCGCCCCTCTCGGCTTCGTCCAGTGGCACTGTGCCTTCAAACAATTTAGAATTAGGCATTCTACTACGGGTTTCAGCATAAGGGTCATTGTTTTTGCCCATAGCTTCAATAATCTTAGAGCGAACACTTTCCCGTGGTGCCGGAGAAGGTGTTTGCGTCTTTTTCTGCTCTACCAAAGGCGCTGTGCCCAATCCTTGCGCCACTTCGGTTACAATTGTCCTCAAAGATCCCTCTTCGAAGACAACCTCCCTTACGCACTCCTTAATAAGCTCTTTTAGCTCAGACTTTCTCACTTATCCCCCAAAATATCATTTAGGGCACGATTAATACGGTCAGCTTTGGTTAAATGAGTTCTAACTTTACTTTCTGCGACCAAATAAGCCCCCGTAGTGCTTGGTTCCGATACAAGATCAAAGCAAAGCAGTTGAAAATCGTCTTCAACCATTGTTGTTCCTCTTTCCTGGCGAGTTGACCCAAGACCACGACTTGAGATGCCGAGTTGGACGCCGCCCTTGACTAAATCTTTGGCAATTTTGCCTGCTGGGGTGTCTAGAATTTTCATTTTACCCATTACATCATCACCATCCCACCAAACTTCGGTGACAAGATGACTTGCGTTCTTCAGTTCCACCACCGAACTGTCTGGGTGGTCTAGTTCTCCGATGGCTCTCCCCTCTTTCACAAGCTTCGTGTAATTCTTCATTTCCCGCTCAAGTATGGGCTTGGGGTAAATGCGTCCGTTGCCGTTCTTTTTGCCAGCGGATTGAATTTTCCCCGCCAAGACAAGATGAATCCCACTCTTGTTACCTTCTCGCTCCTTTTCGTTAAGGAGTTCGTCGCTATAATCTAGGTTCATGAACTCTTGTAATACATATTTCTTCATTTTATTCTCCTTTAAACCGCGGGCGCAACCCGCTCGATACTGCTACCCCTGCAACAACGTGCGACTGGGCGAAGCATCCACTTCTGTGTCCAAGTCCCTTCTAATTCTGTATTCATACCTTATTCCCTCATCTCCGAAAGTCATTGATAGAATATAACTGATTGCCGAACTAATGCTCCCCAAAAGAAGTGCATTAGTCACAGAAATTCTGTAAGTAAATAGTTCTGTAAATGGGTTTAGGAGCATCAGAAATACCCCCACCCAAAACCCCACACACACGGGACAACGGAAGAAATGGTGTTTTGGCCTTATACTGTCAAAAACTTTACCATAAACTAAGATGGAAGTCAAGCCATAGCAAGCAAAAAGAAAATAAAATAAAGACATTTTAGTAAACGTAGCCACCATAGTGCTGATGACGTGGGACTTGTTGTTTTTCCCTAGTCTCTTCTTCAGATGCTACTTCACCAAGTTCTGTTGATTCGTCGTCTTCCGGATTAATAAATCGATCTTCGATTTCTTCATCAAAGTCCTCGCCAAAGCCTTCCTCGACAGCCTCTTGTTTAAAGTATCGCTCAATTTCTAAAAGAGCAACCTGAACAGGGCTCACCTCTTCAGAAGTCGCTAGTTTGGCTTCATAAACCCCATAAATATTACCACCCTCCATTGCTCCAGAAAAAATTCCACGGCGAGATAGGGCGGAGAAGAAATCTTTTTGTTTATAATATACCTCTTCTCCGAAACCCGGATGAGGGATTGTCAAAACTTTATTTTTTGCGGGAATCAAAACTACGTCCATCAACTGGTGGTCACTAATAATAATGTTTCCATCCAGCGACTTCCTGGCTTTTAGTTTTACGGTTGCTTGAGGTGCAGCTACCTCTTCTACCTCCGCTCCACCGGGAGCATCTTTGTTTATGATTATTTTAATCGGCATTGGATTTATACTCGCTTACTAATTTTTGTAGTTTCATTATTTTCTTCAAGTCGTCCTCGGAGAGTTCTCTAGTTCGGAATTCTTCTATTAGAGAAAGAACTTTTTTTGTTGCCGTGATCATCTCTTCATCACTCTTGACCTCTTCCAACAGCAAAGATTCATTTACTGACTCCTTAATGCGAGATAGTTCTTCGTTTAAAAAAACCTTAAACTCTGTGCCGGTATCTCTTGCCGCCGTGATATAGTGAGTTAAAAAACTTCTTTGCTCTGGCAACAAGTGCTTGTATTCTTTGTTGAAGGTTTTTGTAAATTCCTTCAAGACAAGCCCGTCTACCTCTACTTCATCCGACAAAGCTACACCGGTTGTATCTTCACATATGCGAGTAATTATTTTTTGTTCCATCAAGACCTTTGTTTTAATTGGGGATCTGTCGTTGAACATATTTCCTATCGTAGCCAAATCTTTATAATTTGGAACATAGTTTGTAAATACATATTCGCCGAATTCTTTGTTAATGAAGTTTATAAGCCTAGTCTGCTCAGAGAATGTTTTTCTCTGGTCGAGGCTTTTATGTGTTTCCTTAACCGCCTTGATCAATTTTTCTGCCATGGCTGGTTCAACTTCTTTAGCTTCACTCAGCGTCCGGTAGCAATCCAACTCTTTACCCAAAAGAGTATCTCGTGAGAAAAACTCTTTGATGGTTTTAGCCAATCTTGCCTTTCGCTTGTTCTTCCCCTCTACAGCCGCACGAGTAAGTTCCCGTATTAGTGCTTCGTAAACAAACCCCATGTTTCTTTTTTTATTATGCTTCGTTGTCATTTTTGTTCTCCAACTGCTCGATTAATTTAGATATATCTTGCTTTGTATCAAACAATAGCTTTTCATCTTTTTCTAATGATTCTGAAACTCCTGCGCCCAAGCGGCGAAGATCATTGTACCCCTTGAACACATTACGCTTCGATGTAGACGCACTTTGCTGTCCGCCATGGGCAGCCATCTGTCTTTGGCGTGGGCCGCCGCCTTGTCTCATATCCAGTCTTGCTGGGTAATATACTTTTCCTTTAGCGCCGGGTGTTAGGTAGCCATCATCTCGTTTGCCTGGTTCCGCCAAGAGGGGACCTTCTTCGCCAGCCTCCTCTTCGCCGCCACCGAGGTCTTCGCCGCCACCGAGGTCGCCGCCCATTTCGCCGCCCATCTCTTCACCGCCGCCCTCTTCGGGTGGTGCGCCGGCTGCCTCATAGTCAGCGACAGCCAATTCAGCCGACTTCTCAATAATGGCATTAATCTTGGCGTCGGAATATCTTTCTTCGTTAACTCTTTCGATCTCTTGTTCGTCAAGCTTGAAGATATTCTTGTATACCCAGTGCTTAGAGAAGAACCCTTCGGTAGCTGCACCGGCAATATCAAACTTGGTACGCATATGTTCCAACTCCTGCAACTCGGCAATTTTAGATGGATTATTCAAAGACAATCTAAAACCAAGGAGATCTTCATCCCTAAAGCCCAGCGTATATAAGTGAACAATTACTATTTTTTCTAGTTCTGAAAGCACAACTCTTTGCAATCTTTGGATTGTTCTTGCAAAGCGAATATCCTTTTGAGCCAAGGTGGACTTATCCTCAAGAGTATCAGATTGAGCCAAATATCCTTTTGGCACCTTTAAGGCAGAAAAAAGCTTATCCCTTAGATACTGTACATCTTCGATAGCATTTGTTAATTGTCCTCCTGCCAATGTCTCTATTTTTGACGACTGTCCCGCGCGCACGGGAATATAATAATCCTCATCAATACTCATAGCGTTGTAGCGCAAGTCAACGCGACCCGTATCTGTATCGAGAATCTGATTTCTCTTCATCTGCGTCTTGACCTGCTCAATATATTGTTCCACATCATGCGGTGGGATATTCCCTACATCAATATAGAATACTCGTCTTTCTGGTGCGCGGACAACACGATAAGCCATCATAGCATCTTCTGCTAAAGTAAGCTGCCGCCATATCCGGCGGGCTGGCTCTAGGGCAGACGTCCCATAAGGAACATATTTGTCGCTTCCGAGTACACGGAAGTGGGCCATCTGCCAGTTTTCAAAAGTAACACCCTCGGTGCTAGCTCCGTTCCAAAAATATTGAATATAATTTGGGTTAGAAGGATCTTTCCCCTCTATCCTCTCGATCTCACGAATGGGCATTGGTATGACGTTGGTGATCCCCACCTCGTCATCAATGTCCAAGTACAAATAATAGTCACCAAATTTGCACATAGATCTTGCCCAACCAAACATATTTGACTCAACATTTAGAACCTTATAAAGAAGGGTGTTTATAATTTGTTTAATTTCTTGGTTCTGGCAATCAATAGCGATGATCGGGTTGAGATCCGAAGAAGTTGTAATCTCATCAGCATAAACATCTAGAGCAGAGGCAATTTCTGGCGTATACTCCATTTCTTCGAAATCTGTGTACCTCTGCACGCGATCCATAGTTGCCATGGCGTGTAATTGCATCGGCTGAAATGGATTATAATATTCCTTTTTCTTAAACTCTCTTCCTGTGTTCGTGCGGAAAGTATACTTTTCTACCGAACTTCCTTTTTGAGACTGGGTTTGTCTTTGTCTCCTCGTGACAATTGGCCCACTAAAAAGTCGTGTTAATCTCTTGAAAAGAGATGCCTGTGAGTTTCTTGGATTATTTCCGTCAAAGTCTGCCATGGTTTATCCTTTATATATCCACGAAATATCGTGTATTCTTCCGTCTGTTCCTACCATCGTTTTTTCTTGTTTTTGTTGTGCGGGGGCATATCCTTGCATCCCAGGAATCTTTGTATTCATTTTTCTTCCCCCTGCTGTAATTCCATTAATCATTGCTCTTCTATATTCTACATCTCTTTGGCTAATTGTTAAAGCCGTATCTCTAACCCAACACCCAATTGCTAAAGCAATAACCAAATCGTCGTTATATCCCCTCATCCCCTGTGGTCGGCCGTTGTGCCAAATAAACGTTTTAAACTCGTTGATCGTTCTCATTGAGTTTATTGTAAGTAGTTTGTTTCTGATGAACTCTTCTAGTTTTGCGATAACTAACGGTCTTGTTTTGCTTGACATAGTAAAACCCGCAACTCCGCCCATAGCTTCTGCTGTAGCCTGGTCCACATATTCATGGGTTGATTTAATACTGTAGTATAGATTATTATATCCCATTTCTTCAATTCGACTAAGCACTCCGTAATCATGATTATTCTCAATAACCAGCAGGGCGCTATTATATTCTATAGCCATATTCATCAAGATTGGGGCAAACATATCTGAAGCTAGTTTGCCCTGATATTCTGCGACCTGTTCCATCGTGTCTAACCGAATAACCTCGGCAACACTAAAGTCTGTCCCATCCCCTCTGGCCACATCAGAAGACAAAAGATATTCTACGCCAGGAACCGGCTCCTCCCATATCCAATAATTTCTATCAAACCCTGTTCTGTGTTTTGGTTCGCTGGCTGCATCCAACATTCGCTTAATATCTTCGCCGGACAAAACAGTCTCGCCAGAAGTATTAAAACTACACTCAAGCTCTTGAGCTATTTCTCTTCTCGACATATTTCTGGTTTCTTTTTTGAACCAATTTATATCTCTATCTGGGTGTACACTCCAGGGGAATTCTAAAAAACTAAAATCGTTCTTCTCCTCTTCCGCTTCCGTATAGGTTTTATGGAACCAATTGCCAACACCGTTAGGGGTAGACAACGCAATACAGCGACCACCCGTTGATAGGGTGGGGTAAAGTCCTGCCCAAAGTTCATCCATTCCCTCAACAAAAGCGGCTTCGTCTACAACCAACAAAGATAGAGCTTCTGAGCGACCTGCGTCGCCAGAGGTGGAGGAAGCCTTTACTTGGGAGCCATTACTCAATTCAAAAGAGGTTCTGTTGTTGATAGAAATCTCAGCTATCTTTAGCCAGCTTGGCAAATGCTTGTGTATTGATTTTACCTTCTTCACTAGGTTTGTGGCTGTTTGTAATTTGGTTGCCACAATAAGAACATTCTTTTCTCGGTGGAAAAGCATAAGCCAACAAATATACCCAGCGACAGTTGATGATATCCCAAGCTGACGGGCCTTTAAGATTACGCTAAACCTGTTCTCATTAAATACTTCTAAAGCATCTTCCTGAAATGGGTATAAGCGAAAGGGGATCAACCCTTTCATTGGTTCCGAGATTTTAGCATAGTTGTTGATGAAATACGCCGGATCTTTTCCAGACTTCAATATTTCCGACATTGCCTCACTCTTTGTGAGGGACATAGCTAGCTATCCGGAGTATCTGGATTTTTTGGTGCCGAGTTGTTCTCGGCTTTTTTATCCGTTGAAAGTTCCAAGAACTTCTTAAAGTTACCCTCTAAATCATCGCTGGACGGCTGACTGACATTTTCTACTCCATCTGAGCCGCCAAGGGAATATACCTTGCGTGCTTCGACCCACGAGCGAATAGCCGAGGTGCTATTAAGAACAACACTAGCGTTGCCGAGCGGAGAAAATGAAACAGCCTCTTTGCGTAGGCGCTTGTATTCTTTTTTAAGAAATTTGGCAATGTCACCAAACTTGTTCTCTATCTCGTTTTCAAATTTATTACGAGGATGGACTTCTTGAAGCATTACTTCTGCTGTATATTTTACGATCATCTGGTTGGCTGCAAAGCTAACCTTGAACCCATCCATTTGTGGGCGGTCATACATTCCCCGGTTTTCCTCCCTTTTGAGTCCTAGTTCAAGAGGTTCGCCGTTTTCGTCAAGGGCACCATCATAGGCGTTTGCTGCCGCTTGCGCTAATCCCGATATTACTTCTGCTACATTAGCCATTTTGTTTTCTCCTTTTCAGTGAAGCCTTGATTCTTTCTTGATCAGGCTGCCAGCCTTCTCGCCATCGATCTTCTCGCCCATCGACAAACTCAACATAACACTCAAAGCAACATTCAAATCTATTCATATATAGGTCATCTTTGCCGGAAAACGAATATGTTTTACATACAGGGCAAGATCGTTCTATTTTTTTGTTCAAGGCACGCTTAGAAACTTGGATTCCATCAATATTAATCTTCTCTGAATCTTTACCTGCACCCTTTTGGTTGAGAGACTTAAGCTGCCTCAAATACTCTTTCTCTTTATTCTTGTCCCAGTCGGATCGAAAGTTTCTAATGGACTCTTTTCCGTAGTCCTTGGCGAACAGTTGTTCTAAAGCGGCTAACTCATTTAGGTCCTTTTTTTCACTCATTACTGCCCCGGATAAACAGCTTTTACCACGGCGATTACAGCCAATGCACCGGAGACTATACCTGTTACAAAGCCAAGCGAACCCTTGTTCCGCTCAAACCAAGTATCCCGCTTGCGAATTATTTCCCTAAGCTCCTCGACAGATTTTAGGTGCGCTGTGACCACATGCTCACAAACTCTTTTGTCTACGGTGCAGTTTGCTTTTTCAGCGGCTCGGTCTATTACATCCTTAAGTACTTTTCGGTAAGACCCTTCACTGAGTAAGATTCCGATATAAGTATCTTCGCCCTCTTGGGCGGATGCAGGTCTATCCTCAAACTCCGTCACCTCCCCAGCCAAGACCGGGGAAGAAATAAGTATTATTGCTGGAAGTATCCATTTCATGAAGTCAACTCTTTCTTAAGTTGAATTAGTCTCTCTAGGCGAGCTTTTCTATCTTCTATCTTTTTTGAGTCCTCAAGAGACTTGAGATACACAGCTTTGACTGCATTTATTTTTTCTTTTTCTAAGCGAGATTCTAGCTCAGATTCCTTGACAGCGATTTCTAATTCTGTTATAATCTTATCTACTTGCGGAGACAGCGGAGAAGCGGGTCTTAAAAGTCGGTATAGATAATAGCCGACCAGAAGAGTCATTATGGAAGCGAGGGCGGCTTTCCACCACCACTCTTTGAGTTTCAATTTTAGCCAATTCATTTAAGCTCCGTGTTTCCACCTAGCCGCAATATCCGCTGCTCCTTGGAGCCCGATGTAAGCCAAGGAAATAGCTACCCACTGGTCGCCACTTACCTTATCGCCTACTAGCAGAAGTGTTCCAGAAACCCAAACCATGAGTTTCCTGCTGGCCCACTTGCCCAGCCAGTTGTCGATTCTCTCACTGACGCTCATATCAGCCGCCCTTCTTTACATCACCCGCGGATGGGTTAAGGTAGTTTGTAGAGCCAGTCTTGAGGAAGTCGTTGACTTTGCTCTGCGCTACACCAGATTTACCAGCTTGAGGCATACCACCTTGACGGTCGTTTTTACCCTTGGCTGCCTGGATCGTGCCAAGATTGGCTGCGAATAATTCAGCGGCAGCCTCTTTAGATGGCTCCGCAATTTTCTTAGCTTTAACTAAAATCTGAAGTACTTCGTCTGTGACATTTTCCATCACATATTTCTTAAGCGTTGCAGCGTTGGTAGCCATCAAGTCTGTGCCCTCAAAAGCCTTGGTGGCAACATTTCCAGCCGTTGCAGCAATAGCCAGTTGCATCATTTTGAGAGCGTCTTGTGAAGTTTTCATAGCTGGCCCGGAAACAACATCGACAACAACTTTGCCTTCTGGGTTTGTCATCATAACCTGAGACCAACGATGGTGTCCATCTAGGAGGTGGCTAGGTTTGCCGCCGGGAGGAGCCCAAACAAGAAGAGGAATATCACCTTCTTTTGAACCCATAATAATGTCTGGGGTCGCTGGTCCAGCCAAGCCCAGTGCTCTCTCTACGGCTTGAAACTGGTTTGTCATTTGGTCGCCGAGGCTAGCTTTAAAGCCGATTTCTAGCTGAGTTGCCTTAAGACTGCCGGCTGGCACCGATGTTTGGTCAACAGTTATAGCCTCATCAGCTTCGCCAGCGGCATCAGTCTTTCCGGCACCTGCTACAGCGCGGAATTCTTTATCGCCAGCGATTTTCTTTAGGAGAGCAACATATGAATTTAAATCAAGGTCGCCGGCTTTCTCAAAAGCAGCAACTTCTTTGTCCTGTTCTCTTAGCAGTACAGAGCGAACAGCCTTTCGAACAGCCTCGGTGAGCCGAGCCTTCTTTTTGTTCGCCCGTGTTACTTTAGCCACTTCTCTAGCGACGATCTCATTTAGACGAGTTTTAGTAATCCTTTTCTTAGCCATTGTTTTTTTATCTCCTTAAGATGTGAAATCCCTCTCAGGAATCAAGAATAAATAGTCTGTTTTTTCTTCTTTTTCCCAAAAAAGGAAAGAAGGATCATAGATCCCACTCACTGTCCCATCTGTTTTCATCTTTTTTTGGTTCGCCCGCATCTTCTCGGAGTGTTTCTACAATAGATAGTCCGGTAGGCAAACCAATTATCACAGAGAGTAACAATCCACTGAGATAAGGATTAAGCTCCATGAACCAATCAAGGACAGGCACCTTGGCTTATTTTTCGCCGAAAGAAAGGCGAATATAATCTATCACGAATAGAGCCTGCTCTACGTTCAAAAGGTTCTTCCACGCTGGCATCCGCCCTTTGCCTTCAAAAATACTTTGGAGCAACGCACCATCGGTCTTGGCGAGGATGGTCTTATCATTCACGAAGTCTGCTCCCAGTCCGCCAAGTCCAGTCCCGTCATATCCGTGACACGATGTACAGTACATTATATAGGTTCGTTCGCCGGGGTGTCTTGCGGCGTCGTGATGGGCGACTTTGAGTTCATAAGGCGGGTCGGTGGTCTGGGAGCACCCTATTAAAACTAAAAAGATTATTTTTTTCATTTGTTTCCTTCAGAATTTTAGCCGAGATATGTGTCTCGCCTTTATTAATCGCTTTTTGTAATCGGTGGTTTCCGTCAAGTATGGCCTGGAACTTGTCGTCTTTCGCTGT
>PVBE011509695.1_pt1 | contig 11911 bp, 9 predicted proteins | sample 1631181 | NCBI WGS metagenome assembly PVBE01 (sample SAMN08397723, study PRJNA350692) | Marine metagenome, whole genome shotgun sequencing project. | isolation source: water | place: Pacific Ocean | collected 2012-04 | reverse complement strand
TCCGACAGGTTGATGTTGACCAGCGCCTCGAGCTTGTGTACATCCCAATACTCGTACGGCCCGAAGAAGTTCCAGTTGGGGCCCCTGAGAAATGTTCCGAGGATGATCAGCAAGACCCAGAGAATCAGGAAACCGAACAGGAAGGTCACGATCTCCCAGCTCCGCTCCTTGAAGGTGTAGTACCCGTTTCCTTTTGGGTTTGTGTCGATGTATGGAATCGCGATCAGGCCACCGATGATCAGACCAGGGAAGACGACGCCGGCCAGCCATGGATCGAAATACACCAACATCTCCTGCAGCCCCAGGAAGTACCAGGGAGCCTTCGATGGGTTCGGGGTTGCCGCCGGGTTTGCCGGTTGTTCAATTGGCGCGAGAATGAGGATGGACCAGCCGATCAGGATGACGGTCAGGAGGACCATGCAGATCAGTTCCTCGTAAACCAGGTCCGGCCAGCAAAGCACCTTTTTCGCCGTCTCGTCCTGTTCGACGAGCGGCTTACCTTCTTCCTTTCGCTTATCGTTCTTGATCGCCTCCCGCATGGAAAACCAGGTGAAGAACGGTACCAGGAACAGCATGCCCACGATCGGCACGTTGTCGGGCTTTGTCACGATCAGCAGAAAATTCTCGTCCAGCATACTGACCAGCAGAAACACGGCCATCCCCGGGAAGAGGATCAGCGCAGCCTTGTTGCTGAAGAAGAACGTCCGGTACCTGACTGACACAAACAGCAGGAGGGTTGCCAGAGTGATCAGGATCTGGGGGATCGTCAGGAAGTTGATAAAATCTTTGATGAACTCCACGTATCGCCTCTTTCTAAAGTGGGCCGGAGATGCCGCCGTCACGACGGATCCGCCAGAAATGAACAGCCATCAGGAAACCGGCTACCAACGGCAGCCCTACGCAGTGGAGAACATAGAATCGAAGTAGTGCCCCCTCGCCAACGAACGTTCCACCCAGCAGTGCGAACCTCGCGTCGCTGGTGTTGTTGACGAGGTTGATATCACCCAGTCGCAGCAACGCTGCACCGGGGCCTTCGTGACCCAGAAATGGGGTCGCTCGTGCCATGTTCGAACCCACCGTGATTGCCCACATCGCCAGCTGATCCCAGGGCAACAGGTACCCGGTAAAGCTCAGTAGCAGCGTCAGCACCAGAAGAATCACGCCGACGCCCCAGTTGAATTCTCGAGGTGGCTTGTAGGATCCCGTCATGAACACGCGGAACATGTGGAGCCACACCGAGATGACCATGGCGTGGGCGCCCCAGCGGTGAATCTCGCGCATGATTCCAAGTGGGACCTGTTCACGAAGATCGATGATATCGACGTACGCATATTCCAGAGTCGGCCGGTAGTAGAACATCAGAAGCAAACCGGTGAACGTTTCCACCAGGAACAGAAAGAACGTAATACCGCCCATGCACCATGTAAAACGAAGTCGGATCCCCGACTTCCTGACTTTCACCGGGTGGAGGTGCAGAAACACGTTGCCCAGCACCACCAGCATCCGTTTGCGGTCGGAGTCGGGAATGCCGACCCTGAAAACCGAACGGTATACCTGGCTCTTCTGGATCGCTCCTCCCAGTGCCGATGGCGAAAGCTTCGATAGCAAATCTCTAAATTGACTCATAGACAACCTGAATATTTAGTACGGGTGGGCTGGGCAAGAATGTAGGCCGTCGAGCGCCCAGTTCCATTTCAATTCCTTCCCTGTCTCCGGGTTACAGTTCCAGGTACGCTTCGGGGCTGCTCCACTCACCCTTCTCTTCCTGGTACTTCTTGCTCCTGTCGACGACGATCTGCCCGTCTTCCCCCAGTGAAATCGTGTAGCGCTCCAGGGGCCGCGGCGCCGGACCTTCAAAATTGATGCCGGTCTTGTAGAATCCGCTGCCGTGACATGGACACTTGAACTTCTGCTCGGATTCCAGCCAGTTCGGAGTGCAACCCAGGTGGGTGCAGGTGGTCGAGAGCGCGAAGATGCCTTCTTCCTCGCGGACCAGCCATACTCCGAACCGGTCTTTGAACCTCTCGTCGACCTGTCCGATCTGGATCTCGTTTGGACTCCCGGCCTTGAAGCTCGCCGGGGGCTCGAACAGAACGTTGGGGAACATGAAACGCGCCGTCGCCGTACCGGCGGCCAGCATGGAAGCTGTGAAGGCGATCCACGCCACGCTCATCCAGGAAAGAAAAGACCTGCGCGGCACTTCCTTGCCTTTTCCGGCTGCGGGTGCCTTCGGCCTGGCCGGCGCTTTCGCGGCCGGCGGCTTGGGCGCCCCTTGAGGGTTCTCCGGGCTCATCAGCAAACTCCTCGTACAAGACCGAACTCAGTCGAAGTGAAACGGATGTTCCCGTCTCCCCGACTCCTGGTTCAATGATTACTACTGGTCAGTATGTATTCAGGGCTTCAAGTGCTGCGTTCCGCACGACCAGACTCTGATCGTTCCTACTCAACGATGTAATCTCTTCTTTCGCGCCATCTAACTTCAAAATACTCAGGCATTTAACAGCACTTACGATGGCGTTATCCTTCTCGTTCAGGGACATCTCCGAGAACTGGTCCAGATATTCTCGATTGGTCAGCTGTATCAGAAGGTCCGCTCCCGCCGCATCGTGCAACTGGGCCAAAGCCATCGCGGCATTCCATCTCACGTCGGCAACACCGTCGTTCAGAGCCACCTGAAGGTCGCGTATCGTGGACGGATCCTTCAGCGCTCCAAGAACGTAGACTGCCATTTTTCGTACCGCCGGATCGTCACTTTGAAGCTTCTTGACGACTTCGGAGGCCGCCTTCGGGTCACCGATCGTCCCGATCGCCCAGAGGGTCCATATCTGCGTTTCAGTAGTGCCGTCGTCCAAGCCCTCGGTCAACGCCGGGATCGCGGCACGGTCCCCAAGGTGTCCCAGACTGATAGCCAAAAACTGCCGAATTTGCGGATCGCCCGCCTCCGCGCTTTCGTATAGATCGAGAACATCCCCTGCAAAGGCAGTATTCCGCAATTCTTCCTTCTGTGAGGCGATGACCTTTGACAATTCGAACGCGGCTTGCCATCGCCGTGTCGCGGAACCGAGTCGGATTTCGTTCAGATAGGCCTGGGGTGATCTCTGTTCGTGGGTGATGTAACCGAACAGAAGAAACACTCCGACGCCGAACGCGATTACGATTAGGGGGAAGAGGAAAAACTGTGCCATCAGCAGTGCTGTTGGTTTCTTGACCTCAGTCAGATCCTCCTGCGGAGGCATGGAAATGGGATTACCGTTGGACACCATAAATATAATCGGTGGATAGAACTTTCCAAACGACAATAGCAGCATAGTGAAAGTTAACCAAGTCCGTCAACTCTTAACGAAGGCGGGAACCGTAAGTTTTTCAGTTCCTGAAAGTGCAAAAGGTACGTGGCTATGGTCTGATCGTTTGAATGTGTGATTCTTGGGGCAAGAAATAAAGCACCGGGAAGAGCTGATTCAAATGAACTATATTGTGCGGTAGGCGTGGTACATGCCCGATCCAGCGTCTTGGGTCCGTCCTGAAGCCCGGGCTCACGGAGGTTCACCACAGCCTGCTAGTGGTCCCCGCCAGAGTGAACGTTACTATCTCCGAAGGAGGTTGCGAGAGGACTGGTGGGTGAAGTCCACCGTGTGGTGTGTGTGCTTTCGACGGTGTTAATCGTTCGTGAGGGGCAACCTCCATCGGCCCTAGGGGTTCGGGCGGAACGGCACCGTCTTTGGAGTCGCTCCTCCTCGCAATGAAGAGCATTGGCTCGTTGTCGCTCCACCAAATCCGGCACCGTTGCACTCCGAAATCTAGCAACGCTATCTCTGGCGGGGACCACTAGGCTATGGGTCAGCGTGTCGGGGTGGTCCGCCGTGGCCGCCCGTCGGGCTTTGCCGGGCGTTAATCTGCTTAGCGTGAAGGTCTGCTTTCCTGGCGGGTGGCCGGGGCCGGCCACCCCGATGTGCTGATTGGAACTGGGCGGGGCGATCGCAGGCTCCTAGGTTTTCGGCTCCTTGTTTGCGAGCGCACCCGAACCAGACAGCCTGAGGATATCGGACTCTGTGTAGCCCAGCCAATCCAACACCTTATCGTTGTGTTCGCCGAAGCGCGGCGGTGCCTGCCGAAGTTCCCCCGGGGTCTCGGAAAGCTTGATCGGAATCCCCAGCATTTTCAACGGTCCATATTCGGGATGTGTCAGTTCGGCGACCATCTCGCGGACCTGAATGTGTGGGTCCTCCAGAATTTCACCAACCGTGTTGATCGGTCCCACAGGAACGCCCACCCCCGAGAGTCGTTCTGTGATCTGGGCCCGGGTCAGTTCCCGAAGTGTGGTGTCGATGACCGGCTTCAATTGCTCGTAGTTGGCGATTCGGTTCGGCATGGAATCGAACCGTGAATCAGAGGCGAGATTTGGGAATTCAAGGACCTCACAGAAATTCACCCATTGCTTTTGATTTGTCACCGCGATGTTGATGAAACCATCGCGCGCCAGGAACGACTCGTAGGGGACGATCGAAGGATGTCTGGTTCCCATGCGTTTGGGAGACTTTCCCGTCGTCAGGTAGATTCCCGCTTGGTAGGCCAGCGTGGAAACCATGCTGTCGAGCAGGCTGATGTCCACATGCTGGCCCTCCCCGCTTCGATGCCGAACAAGCAGCGCCAGCAGGATTCCGTGGAAGGCAAAGAGCCCGGTCACGATGTCTGCCAGCGACCCCCCGAGTTTAAGCGGCGGACCGTCGGGCTCACCGGTCAAATCCATCATTCCGGACTCACCCTGCGCGATGACGTCGTATCCGGGACGGTCCCTGTATGGACCGGTTTGGCCGAAGCCGGAAATCGAACAGAACACGAGGCGAGAGTTGCGCTTGGACACCTCCTCATACCCGAATCCCAGCCTCTCAAGGACTCCGGGGCGGAAATTCTCAACGAGAACGTCCGCGCGGTCGATCAGCTTCCACAGAACTTCCCGGCCCCCTTCGGACTTGAGGTTCAAACCGAGGCTATCCTTGTTGCGATTGATGGAATGGAAATATGAGCTGATCCCGCCGATAAACGGGGGGCCCCAGAGCCTGCTGTCGTCTCCGTGCGGCGGCGGTTCGACCTTCGTCACGCGCGCCCCCATGTCCCCCATGAGCATCGTGCAGATGGGCCCGGACAGGATCCGTGACAGATCGACTACAAATATGTCGTCTAACGGCTTCATGGGGCGGGAATCATAACACGCACCTGCGCGATTGTGCGGTCACAGACCGCACCTACAGGTTCCACTTCGTGTCTCCGTGTTGAAGAAGGTGGTGTGTCAAAACCGCTTACGCGAGTCCAGCAGCAACGTCACAGGCCCGTTGTTCGTTAGCTCGACATCCATCATCGCCTGGAAAACGCCCGTCGAAACCTTAACGCCATGTCCGCCGACTGCTTCGACAAATTGTTCGTAAAGTTCGTTCGCCTCTTCGGGCCTGGCAGCCCGTACGAAGGAGGGGCGGCGTCCCTTCCGGCAATCGCCCAGCAGTGTGAATTGCGAGACGGCCAGGACTTCGCCTCCAACGTCGATGACGGACCGGTTCATCTTGCCATCCGCATCTTCGAAGACTCGGAGCTCTACGACCCTTTTCGCCAGTGTCAGTGCGTCCTCGCTGGTGTCTTCCTGTTCCACGCCCAGCAACACGGCCAGGCCTTGGTCGATACGGGAGTGTTCCCTCCCGCCTATCACTACCCGGGCATTCGAAACCCTCTGAATGACGGCACGCATCGGACCTCCGAGGGCTCTACTTATTGGAATTCTTGAGGCTCTTCAAGAACTCACGTTGCAGGTTCTTGTTCAGAAGCTGTGTCTTGCGGGCGTCGATCTTCCATTTCTCGCACACTTTCGCCAACGGAATGATTGCCTTGGCCATGGAGCCATGGCCACCTGCCGAACCCAGGGCTCCGAAAGCATCCTTGACGACCTTGCCTGCCGCCCGGACATAGCCGACATTGCGAACCGACAGGATGACGTTAGCCTTGAAAATCCCGCTGACGACCACCCATTCGATGCCTTCAAACTGAAGACAGAAGTCGGCGATCTGGGGAATCAGATCTTCGCGCTCGACCCGACCCAGGTTCACGAACGCAACCTTGGCGATGACCTGGCGCGTCTTCAACGCACGGCTCAACGCATCCAGAGCGGCCGGCGGCAGTTCCGGCCTTTCTATTCTTCTCAGAAGGTTCTGATTCGAGCGTTCGTACAGGTACGAAAAAGCTTCTACGTCCCACTCGTTCGTCTCTCTGGCGAGCATAAACGTGTCGCTCTTGATCCCGTAGAGCAGTGCCGTCGCGAGTCGGGTGCTGACGTTATTTCCCATGCACAGCAGGTATTCGAGCAGGATCGTGGCTGTTGCCCCGTAGGCAGGCCGGACATCCCGGATGGCGGTGTCGTAGGTGAACTGTGCCGGATGGTGGTCGACGACCAGGTCGATTCGAGGGAGTTCGCTCGTGATGTGGGGCGGCTGCAGGTCGACCAGGGCGATTCTGTCGAAGTTCTCAAGAGAGGCTGGGGTGATCGTCTCGACCTCGATGTCGAGCAGCTTGACCATGGCGATGTTTTCCGGACGGGTTACCTGACCAAAACTGCCGATAGTCGCGGTTTGCTTCTTGCGTCCCAGTACCTGACGCAATGCGAGGCCGCTTGCGATTGCGTCCGGATCCGGATCGTCCTGCATCAGGATGAGGATCGAATCGGCGTCTCGGAAGTGTTCGAGGATTTCTTCCACCTGTCGGGTCGTCTTCGCCAGGACGGTGTGCCAGCGCAGGTTTCCTTCAAGGAGCTGGTGCATCGTGATCGAATGGACGAAGGGCGCCTGCTCGGAAACCTGGGCCTGATGCTCGGTAATGACGAGAGTGGGCACCCGATGGCCGTTTTCCTGAACCAGATCGAGGACCGCCTCGATTCGGTCGAGATCGTCGGCCTGCACAAGCAGCAGTTCGACCTGGCCGTCTGTAAGCTGCTTGCGGAGTGAGGAATTATTCCGTCCTGCGAGCGAAACCGTCTGTCCGTGGGAGGCGAGGTGGCGTTTAGCCGCCGTGTCGGTCACGATGTAGGTGGTCTCGCCGTTCCCGACGAAATAATCTTTGAGGAGACCCGCGAAGTAGTCTTCCTCGATGTAGACGACAGACCTCATATGGCATTAATGCCGGTCGTGCGCTGGTCCAATAAAAATGCACCTTCACCGAGGAAGGTGCCACAGCGCTACCGGTCGCAATCCTACGCACTGGCCAATCTTCAATTCTAGGTTTCGGATGACGGGATTGTCAAACGCGGGAAGTCCAAAGTCCAGGGTCCAAAGTCCAAAGTCCAAAGTCCAAAGTCCGTTTGCCCATACTTCCCGGCCGATGCCCGACGTCAAATGGTTGGCGGGGGCTGCTCTTCCCGGTCTTCCGACCTTGGACTTTGGACCTTGGACTCCCATCCCCACTTCGGACCTATACACCAATCCTTTCGATGAGCCCCGCTATCAACGCCGTTCTCCACGGCAACGAGTCGATCCTGATGTGTTCATCCACCTGGTGGGGGCCTAGTCCGATCGGGCCCAAGCCGTCCAGGGTGGGGATGCCGAGGGCGGCAGTGAAGTTACCGTCCGAAGCGCCGCCTGTCGACCCTTCTTCGAGGGGGTGTCCGAGTTCGTCCGCAACTCTTTGGGCAAGTTCGAACAGTTCGGCCGTGTGCTTCGTACGTTCCATTGGTGGTCGGTTGATGGCGCCGCGCACTTCAAGTTGTGAGCCCGGCAGCACGGGCGACAGGGATCGGATCTCGGTCGCGATCCGTTCCGCCTCATCCATCGAGGTAATCCGCGCATCGATCTCGATTGCGGATTCGGCAGGTACGACGTTGGAACGTGTCCCTCCCTTGATAACCCCGACGGTTACCGTTGTGCCACGTTCCGGTGCGTTCATCGATTGGAGTCTTAGAACCTGGTGAGCGATCTCTTCGATACTGTTGATACCATCGCCCGGATTGATACCTGCGTGCGTTGCTTTTCCGATCGTCTTGAGGGTAAAGCGCCCAACGCCTTTTCGCGCCGTCTTCAAAGTCCCCCCGGGCAACGATGGTTCAAGAACCAGGACGGCCTGTGCTTTCCGCGCTTCCTCTTCAATCAGCTTCTGGGAACTGGCCCCACCCACCTCTTCGTCGCTGGTCAACAACACAGTAACCGGACTGGACAGATGCCCCTTGATTGTGACGATGCTGCGAATTGCCATCCACATCATCGCGATCCCGGCCTTCATATCGAAAACTCCGGGTCCTCTGGCAATGTTCCGATCGATGCCGAACGGGCGCTTTGCCACCTCTCCTGCCGGAAACACCGTGTCGGTGTGTCCCAGCAACATGACAGGGCGATCTCCCTCCCCGGAGAATTCGACCCGCAGATGATCCCCGAAACCCTGGACCGGCGTGAACGACACCTGGCCTCCGATAGCTTCGAACCGACCCGCAACAAATCGGGCCAGCGTATCGACGAGCGGTTTCTCGAAGGTGGGCGATTCCATGTCGACCATCTGTTGCAGGAATTCGATCCCTTCGGGCATTAATTCTTCCAGAGTCGTCAGAACCTGCTTCATCAGTTATCCTTCCCTCGGCAGTTGACCTTCGGTTTTGAGTGTTTATAATGCCACGTCCTACAAGCGTATGAAGATTGCCATCCTGGGTATCCGTGGAATTCCCGCCAACTACGGCGGCTTTGAGACCTTTGCCGAAGAGCTTGCTCCCCGCCTGGTCGACCGCGGTCACGAAGTGACGGTCTACGGCCGGTCGAACAACATCCGATACTCTTCGGATGTGTACAAGGGAGTGCGCCTGGTCATCCTGCCGACAATACCGACCAAGCACCTCGATACGGTGGCCCACACCTTTATTTCCGTGTTTCATGCCTTGCCCGCCGGGTTTGATGTAATCCTGATGTGCAACGCTGCCAACGCTCTGTTTTGCGCTGTTCCCCGACTCGCCGGCACACCGGTTGCACTCAACGTGGACGGGATCGAACGGAAACGACAGAAGTGGGGCGTTGCCGGCCGGACGTACTATTGGATCTCCGAATTTCTCTCGACCATCATCCCGAACGTTGTCGTTACCGATGCCGTGGTCATTCGGGATTACTACATGGAACGCCACAAGACCTCGTCGGTCATGATCGCCTACGGTACGGATCTTCGACACAAAGATGAAACCGATTTGCTGGATTCTCTGGGTCTCGAAAGCCGAAAGTACATGCTCTACGTCAGCCGGCTGGAGCCGGAGAACAACGCGCATCTCGCCATCGAAGCGTACGCTTCTGTGGATACCGAGATGCCGCTGGTGGTGGTTGGCGACGCACCCTACGCCTCTGCCTACATCGAACGCCTGAAATCCATGGCGGATCCCCGGGTCCGTTTTACCGGCGCGATCTATGGAGATGGCTATCTCGAACTGCGTTGCCATGCTTACGCCTACATTCAGGCGACGGAGGTTGGCGGAACTCACCCGGCGTTGCTCGAGGCGATGGGTGCGGGCAACTGTATCCTCGCCAAGGACACACCCGAACATCAGGAAGTATTGGAAGAGACAGGCCTCTATTTTGAGGATGTCCATGGCCTGGCCGCGCTGTTGACGAAAGTACTGTCTGATCCGTCTCTGGCGCGAGCGTATGGCGAAAAGACCCGGGAACGCGCCCGCGCCGTTTACTCGTGGGAGGTGATCACCGACGAGTACGAGAACCTTTTTCGGCGGATGAGCGCCGGCGGGCATCTCCGGGAAGAGTAGATGATACAATTCTGGCTTCAGTCAGCAAGGGGGAGATTACTTATGAAACCAACAGCTTGTGGCCTGGTTCTGGCGTTGTTTTTTGTTGTGGGGCAGCCTCTGGAAGCCCAGGATTACGGCTTCAGTTCCGCCTGGCCCGAACTGAGTCCGGAAGAACGTGCCCAGGTGATGACGTTTGGTGAAGACTTCAAGGACTTCATGGGGCGTGCCAAGAGTGAGATGTGGTTTGTTCGTGAAGGCGTGGAGTTTGCCGAGGCCGAAGGGTTCAAGGCGTGGTCACCGGATCTTGCCGCCTCGGACCTGACACCGGGTTCCAGATGGTATGCCGTCAATCGGGACCGCACCCTCGTGCTCATCGTCATAGGCACCGAGGCGATCGAGAATGGGATGCGGATCGTCAACACCCATATCGATTCGCCACGAATCGAGTTCAAGACCAAGCCCCTGAGGGAACGAAACGGGGTCGTGGCTATCGATTCCCAGGTCCACGGCGGCATCAAGACTTATCAGTGGGTCAACGTTCCTCTGGCGATGATCGGCCGGATCGACAAGACGGACGGGACGACGATGTGGATTGAGATCGGGACGAAACCAGAGGACCCCATCCTACTGATCACTGATCTGGCGCCGCATGTCGACCGGGACTACAGGAACAGGACACAGAGAGACGTCATTCGGGCGGAAGAACTCGAACCCATCATCGCGTCACTGCCTCCGGAGAACGACAGCGACAGCAAGACCGCGACCGAGCGACTCCTGGCCCTGCTCAAACAGGAATACGACATCGATGGTAAGGACTTTCTCTCCGCTGACATCCAGATCGTGCCGGCTACGGTACCCCGGGATGTCGGGCTGGACCGGGCTCTCGTAGCCGCCTTCGGGCAGGACGATCGCTCCACCGGATACGTCAGCCTCCGTTCGATTGCTGAGATCGGCACGCCCGCATACACGTCAATCGCCTACGCGGTGAACAACGAAGAGACCGGCTCCTGGAACACCGGAGTCAACTCTCAGTGGTTTACCACACTTGTCGCCGAAATGATCGACACGCAGAAAGGCGAATTCAACGATCTGCTCCTCAGGCGGACCTTCAGAAACACGGAGGTGCTGGTCAGCGACACGACTACCGCCCTGAATCCCCTGTTCCCCGGCCCACAGAACCAGGACCTGACCTCGAGGCTGGGCTACGGCATGGTAGTGAAGGAGTATGGGCCTGGCCGCGAGGCCAATTCGGAGTTCTTTGCCAAACTGCGGGGCATGTTCGATCGCGAGGGCGTGAAGTGGCAGACTCATTCCTACAACTCCGGTTATGGTGGAGGCACCATCGCCGCGTGGTTTGCCGGCCAGAACATGGACGTTATCGACGTTGGAATCGGCATCGTGAGCATGCATTCACCATACGAGATGTCGTCGAAAGTGGATCTCTGGCAATTGCACAAGGGTTTTCAGGCGTTCTTCAAACAGTGAAGGATTGGGGGAGTCGGAAGTCCAAGGTCCGGGGTCGGGGAAGGGACGCCTCGGCGGTGCGTGGAATCAGGGGGCAGGTATCCGAACTGCCTGCTTAACGCTACTTGCTGATCGCGAAAAAAGGAAAAAACAGAAGTGAAAGGGATCGTTCTAGCGGGTGGGCTGGCAACACGACTGCGTCCACTCACCAAGGTCACCAACAAGCATCTGCTGCCGATCTATAACCGGCCGATGATCTATTACCCGATCCAGAATCTGGTTGATGCCGGCATTGAGGAAATCTTGATCGTGACCGGTGGCAACAACGCTGGAGACTTTCTCCGATTGTTGGGGAACGGCAAGGAGTTCGGGCTCAAACACCTGGACTATACATACCAGGAAGGTGAGGGCGGGATAGCCGACGCGCTGTCCCTGGCTGAACATTTCGCCGAAGGGGAACACATCGCGGTGATCCTGGGCGACAACATCTATGAAAAGAGTTTTCGTTCTTCGGTTGAAACGTATCTTGAGCACGGAAGAGGCGCGCGGGTGCATTTGAAGAAAGTCAAGAACCCCCAGCGGTTCGGTGTGCCGGTCCTTGACGGAGAAAGGGTTGTCAAGATCGAGGAGAAGCCGGAGTCGCCCCAATCCGACTATGCCGTAACCGGAATCTACCTGTACGACCCGCAGGTGTTCGATATCGTA
>PVBE010091436.1_pt1 | contig 11911 bp, 3 predicted proteins | sample 1631181 | NCBI WGS metagenome assembly PVBE01 (sample SAMN08397723, study PRJNA350692) | Marine metagenome, whole genome shotgun sequencing project. | isolation source: water | place: Pacific Ocean | collected 2012-04 | reverse complement strand
TCGGTCACCGGACCCGCCGCCAGCCCCGCCGACCCGTTGAAATCGCCCCGTACCGGGGCCTCTTCCCCTCGCCCCCTCTATTTGACAGAATGCCTACTTATCGGACCCAAGGAAAACGCAGCTTGAACTTCCTATCTGCTCGCGATCTTCGTAGGTGAGCTGCGCTTCGGGAGGGCGGCGGACGGAGAAGTATGGACACTTGGCACCACGAGGTGGGAAACTGAGGCGGTCCTGATGAGGGCTCCCAGTTCAAGACCACCCACCCACCCACCCGGAGATCGCGCTGCCCGTGAAGTTCATCCACGCGGCTGACATCCACCTCGACAGCCCGCTCCGCGGGCTCGAAAAATACGAGGGCGCACCGGCCGACCAGGTACGGATCGCGAGCCGGGACGCCTTCGAGAATCTGATCGCGCTGGCAATCGATGAGTCGGTCGCTTTTGTTCTGCTGGCCGGCGATCTCTATGACGGCGACTGGCCCGACTACAACACAGGAATATTCTTTGTCCGCCAGATGCATCGGCTGGAAGAAGCCGGCATCACTGCGCACCTTGTCTCAGGCAATCACGATGCCGAGAGCCAGATCACCAAACAGCTGAAACTCCCGAAAAACGTGACGCACTACGACCACCGCAAGCCCCAGACCGTGGTGCTCGATGAAGTTAGGGTCGCGATCCACGGGCAAAGCTTTCCCGACCGCAGCGTGCCCCAAGATCTGGCATCAGGCTATCCAGAACCGATCTCCGGCCTGCTCAACATCGGGCTGCTGCACACGAGCCTAGATGGGCGTCCTGGTCACGGTGATTACGCGCCCTGTAACGCCGACACGTTGCGCTCGAAGGGTTACGCGTACTGGGCACTGGGCCACGTGCACAAACGCGAGGTCGTTGCGAAGGACCCTTGGATCGTTTTCCCGGGCAATTTGCAGGGTCGTCACGCGCGGGAGACCGGCCCCAAAGGCTGCACGCTCGTCACCGTCGAGGGGGGTGCAATCACCGAGGTCGAGCACCGAGACGTCGACGTACTGCGATGGGCAGTGGTCAATGTAGACGTAAGCAACGCCATCAGCGGCCACGCGACGGTGGATTTGGTGCGGGATGCTCTCCAAGACACGAGCGATGCGGCGGGTGGCCGGTTGCTCGCAGCGAGACTCGAAATCGAGGGATCGTCCCCGGCACATACTTCTCTCGTCGGTGAACCCGAGCGATGGATGCAGGAGTACCGCGGGCAGGCGGTAACACTCGGGGGCGCAGGCGTCTGGCTCGAGAAAGTAAAGATCACTACCCGCCGGCCGGCAGACCTTGCGGAAGAACTCGACCGCGAGGATGCGCTTGGCGACCTGCTGCGGCTCCTGCACGAACTCGAAGCCTCACCGCCACCGGTTGAAGAGCTGGACGGCGAACTCGCGGAACTCAAGCGCAAGCTGCCCCCGGAGATCACTTCCGGCGAAGACGCTTTCAACCCAACCGACCCGCAGACTCTCATCGCATTGCTTCCCAACGTGAGAGAGCTGTTGCTCACGCGCTTGCTCGAACCGGGTAGCGGTTCGTGAGAATCCTCGAGCTCTATCTCAAGGCCTTCGGCCCATTCACCGAGAAGCGGCTGGCGCTCGACGACGCCAGCTCAGGCTTGCATGTTATTTTTGGTCGGAACGAAGCGGGAAAGAGTTCTGCACTACGCGCACTCCAGGGACTTCTCTACGGCATTCCCGGTCAAACCACCGACAACTTCGTCCACGAATACTCGCAGATGCGTATCGGCGCGCGCATCTCAGACCCGGACGCCGGCGATCTCTCTTTCTTGCGAAAGAAGGGCAACAAGAAGACGCTGCGAAGTTTTGACGACTCTGCTGCCCTGGCTGACGATGAACTCAACGCGTTCTTGCACGGCGTTCCAGAGGATGTGTTTCCGCGCCTCTTCGGTATCGACCACGCGGAACTGACCGACGGAAGCAAGAGCCTTCTTCAAGAGGACGGAGACCTCGGCCAGGCCCTGTTCTCGGCTGGCCTCGGGTCGGCCAATCTGCGAGACGTACTCACAGCGCTTAAAGACGAGGCGGACGGTCTCTTCCGCCCACGCGCCACGAACCCACCAATGAATGCGGCGATTGCCAGTTTCAACGAGCTCAAGCGAACCGTCCGAGAAACATCGCTCAAAGGCCGCGACTGGAAGCTGCAAGATCAGGCCCACGAGAGCGCGAATCGCGAACTGGTCGCACTATCGCAAGAGCTCGAACAACAACACAGCGCGAAGACCCGGCTGGAACGCATCCGAAACGCGCTGGTTCCGCTCGAGCAGCGCCGGTTGTTATTGGCAGAACTCGAAGAACTCGGCGACGCGCCGGCACTACCCGCGGACTTCGAATCGCGCCTGACTGCGGCGATCGAGAAGCAACGTAACGCCGAAGGTGTTGCGAGCCGATCGCGAACACAGCAGAAGATTTTGCGGGAACGTTTGGCCGAGCTGGGGCTGGATGCATCGATCATCGAGCAGCGCGACACCATCGAACAGTTGAAACATCAACTCAGCGCATACCAAAAAGCCGCCAAGGATCTCCCCAGGCTCGAAATCGAACGCAGCCATCTCGAGAAGAACGTAGTTCACGGTCTCAAGACACTTCGCTCCGATCTCACACCAGAGGGGCTCGACGAGGTGCGAGTTACCGTCGGGCGTCGCCGCGAGATTCAGGACCTGGCGAATGAACATACGGCCCTGAAAACCCGAATCGAAACCGCAAACGAGACACTACGCTCGGAACAGGACAGACTAAAAACATCGCGAGCACAGTTGGAGCAATTGCCAGCTACACGAGATGCAACGCCGCTGCGGCAACCGATCCAACTCGCGCGCGGCGCTGGAGAGATCGACGAGCGTGCCAACGTTGCACAGCGCAACGTCGATGCGGCGACCCGCGAGTGCGAAAGCGGCGCCTCCACGCTCGGCCTCTGGAGCGGAACGCTGGACGAGCTCGTGCGGTTACCCGTGCCGGAGCCCGAAAGCGTGGAGCGCTTCTCGGAAGAATTCGACGCATTCACCGCGCGGCGCGAGCGATCTCGCGGAGACGCGGACTCGGCCGAAGCGAGCGTTCGCGAATACGACGTAAGGCTCGAGACGCTACGCCGTGGTGGAGCGACGCCGATGGAGAGCGAGCTCGACACCGAACGCAAGCGGCGTGACCTCGGCTGGCGACTTGTGCGAAGGCATTGGATTGATGGCGAACCGATCCTGGACGAGATCGAAGCCTTCTCCGGTAGTGAAGCCCTGCCCGATTTCTACGAACGCAGTGTCGCTACGGCAGACGAGGTCGCGGACCGGCTTCGCCGAGAGGCGAACCGGGTCGCCGAGCAGGCGGAGCTCGAAGCTCTCCGACAGCAGGCCGACAAGGCGCGCGACGCGGCAAAGGACGAACTCGTTGCCCTGGAGGCAGAGGAGCGCGCGTTGCAGGAGAGCTGGATCGCGCTTTGGGCGCCTCCGGGAATCACGGCGCCCCATCCGCCGCGGGAGATGCTCGCCTGGCTGAGGCGACAACGACAACTCGTCGAGTCTTCGTCTTCGTTGCGCAGCATGCGAGACGAACTGACCGCGCTCGGCACGCGACGCGACCGCGCGGTCAACGCTCTACTCGCCGCTCTTCAGTCACTCACCTCCGATGTGCCGGAGACAAACGGCGAGTTGGCTCCGTTGCTGCTCAGGGCTGAGGAGATGTTCGAGGAAATCGAGGCTGTCGCTGGAAAGCGCAACCGCCTGATCGAAACGACCGGAGAGGCGGAAATCGCCGTGAAACGCGTGAGCGAAACGCTGCGCGACTCCGGGGCACGCCGGGAACGCTGGAGCGAGGAATGGAGCAACGCTACGGCCGGGCTCGGACTCACAGAAGACGCGCGGCCCTCGGCGGCACTCGATCGCCTCGAGTCAGCGAATGAGTTACTCGCCCGGTGGCAAGAGGCAGAAAACCTCGGTGCGCGAATCACGGGTATGCAGCGTGACATGGATCGCGTGACAGGAGACGTCGATGCCTTCGTCGCCCTACACGCGACCGAACTCGCGGAGCTGCCACACGAAGAATGCGTACACAGCCTTGGCCGGCGACTGTCGGAGGTTGAAAGACAGGAAACGCTCCGAGCCGAGATCACGCAGCAGATCAAATCCGCTGAAGACAGCGACGAGGAGGCAACACAGGCGCTGGCCGAAACGGAGCGTGAGTTTGAATTACTACGCAACTCCGCGCGGTGTGCAGAAAACTCAGATCTCGAGCCGGAACTCAACCGCTGGAAGACGAAAAACGAGCGCACCGGCACCCTCGCCGCTGTCTACAAACAGCTCTCGGATGTCGGTGCCGGCACTCCCCTCGCACAACTCGAAACCGAGAGCCAAGGCGTCGATCGAGACTCACTCCCGGGACGGATCAAAACCCACTCTGACCAAATCATCGGACTCGATGCACGCCGATCCGACTTGCAGACCGCGCGTGCAGAGGCGCAGGCAGAGCTGAAACGTATGGACGGCAGTGCTGTAGCCGCAGAGACGGCTTTGCGCGCGCAGGAAACACTCGCGAGTCTCCGTCGCGATGTCGAACGCTACGTGCAGCTGCGACTGGCTCATGCCGTTTTGCAGCGCGAGATCGAGCGCTACCGCGAGGCCAACCAGTCGCCCGTGTTGGAGCGAGCTAGCCGGCTTTTCACAAGGTTGACGGTGGGCTCGTTCGCTGGGCTTCAGAGCGACTATGACGAAGAGGGCGACCCATTGCTGATCGGTGTGCGGCCAAACGGTCGCAGACTACAGGTGCACGAGATGAGTTCAGGCACCCGTGATCAGCTCTATCTGGCATTGCGCCTCGCGACGGTCGAAGAATGGGTGGAGCGCTCGGGGCCGATGCCCTTCATCGTGGACGACATCCTCGTCAACTTCGACGACGATCGCGCCCGCGCCACGCTCGAAGTGCTGGCTCAGTTCGGCGGCAAGAACCAGGTGCTGCTCTTCACGCACCACGGCCGAGACCGACAGCACGCCAGCGAGCTGGGAATCCCGGTTGTAGATCTCGAGGAGAACTAAGGGTCCACAGCTCCCGAGCACAGGACCGGCGCCTGTCGACAACGCATAACTGCACACATCAGGCCAATTGACCCTGCCACATTCTTACCCGATCGGGCGAATCACCTTGCCCCGTGATCGCCCGCAGTGGAGGATGACCGAATGCGATTGTCGGACCTCGAACAAGCCATTCTCTCCGAGCTGAGAGCGACGCCGCGCCCCCTGAGTTCCGAAGAATTACTCGGCAACGTGGCTCGTAGCTACGGCGGCGCACTCTCGCTTGTCGAACTGACGCGTGCCCTTCATGGCATGGCGCTACAGGACGAGGCAACGACCTATGAAAACGGTTGTTGGTCGCTACGCGCGCGCCGCCCGTCCACGCCCGCCGAACAAGCGCCACACAGCCAACAACTCTCGATCGACCTTTCGAGCCAGAACGCAGAGCGCACGACGCCAGATGAGAGCGCGAGTTCGCCCACCACGGTGGAAAAAGTCAACGTCGCGCAGCAACCCCACCTTGTCGTCGAGCTCGATCACCGAATCAACTTCGCCATGCAGCAAAACGACGTGCCTGTGGTGAAGGAGATTCGCATCGAGAACACCCTCGATTCACCGTTACGCGAAATCCGATTGATAATCACGCCGGAGCCGGCGTTCGCTGACGCGCTCGAGATCCGCATCGACATGGTCGCTCCGGAATCGACTTACAATCTGGATGCGGTCGATCTGAAGTTGTCACCCATCTTTCTGAGCGAGTTGACCGAGCGAATTCGCGGGCAGATCCGTTTCGAATTATTCAGCGGCGATGAGCTCTGCACGACGGAGCTCCTTCCCGTGGAACTGCTGGCACGAGATGAATGGGGAGGCCTCAACTCTCTCCCCGAGATGCTCGCGGCATTCGTCACACCGAACCACCCACTGATCGATGAGGTTTTGCGCGAGGCTGGCGACCTCTTGGGCCAAGCTACCGGCGACCCGTCCCTTTCCGGCTATCAATCGCAGAATCCGAAGCGCGTGCTGCAAACCAGCGCTGCGGTCTACGCCGCGCTTCAGAGTCTCGGTGTGACGTACTCGAACCCACCGGCGAGTTATGAACTCGAGGGCCAGCGGGTTCGACTCCCGGCACGAATCGCCGAGTCGCGTCTCGCAACTTGCCTCGACCTAGCGCTTCTCGCGGCTGCGTGCTTGGAACAAGCGGGCCTTCACGCGCTGCTGGTGTTGGTCAAGGAACACGCGTTCGTCGGAGTCTGGCTCCAGGAAGAGACTTTCGGCGAAGCGGCCGTCACTGACCCACTGCGTCTCAGAAAACGGGTAGACCTTCGCGAGATCGCGGTCTTCGACCCGACCTGCATCACCAGCCCTTCGAGCGTCAACTTTGGAACGGCCACCCGCGAGGCCAAACGCAGGCTCGAGGAACCGGAAGACCTGCATTGCGTGGTTGACGTTTCCCGAGCGCGCAAGGGTCGCATACGGCCCCTGCCTGACCGAGTCGCGCGACGATCAGAAAACCCCGAACTCACAGTTACCAAGCCCGGCGGCACTGACATCTCATCCATCTCGGCCATTTCTGACATTCCGCTGCCGCCCCAGGTAGTGCACGTTGACTCGGAGCCGGAGACTGCAACCACAAGACTCGACCGCTGGAAACGTCGATTACTCGACTTGTCCATGCGAAACCGCCTCCTCAATTTTCGCGATACCAAAAAGACCATCCCGCTGCTCGTCGCTGACCTCCCTGGTCTCGAGGACGCGCTGGCAGCGGGCAATGCGTTCAAGCTGTTGCCTCGGCCTCAAGACATGGCGGCGGGCGACCCTCGCGACCCGGACGCGCATCGCCGCCGCACCGGCGATGAAGCCATCGTCCGAACCCTCAACGATGAGATGAAAGCTCGCCGCCTCCGCGCCGATCTATCGGATGATGAACTTGACCGGAGAATGATCGATGTCTACCGCTCGGCGCGGCTCGGTATGGAGGAAGGCGGTGCAAGCGCGTTGTACCTGGCGGTCGGCTTTCTCTCTTGGTTCGAGACTCCGCAGAGTGAGAAGAATCGTTTGGCCCCGATTCTCTTGCTTCCGTTGGAGCTGCACCGCCGCTCCGTGCGCGAAGGCTTCACACTCAAGCTGGGAAGCGACGACCCGCGTATCAACGTGACTTTGCTCGAGATGCTCGGGCAAGAGTTCGACATCACGATTCCCGGCCTCGACCCGCTGCCCGAAGACGAATCTGGACTCGACGTACCGCTCGTCCTTCGCACGTTCCGCGAGCGAGTGAAGGACATCGACCGGTGGGACGTGCTCGACACCAGTCGGGTCGGGATCTTCACCTTCTCGAAGTTCTTGATGTGGCGAGACCTCGCCGATCGGACTGAGGCTCTCAAGAACAGCGCCGTCGTTGACCACCTCATCAATCGACCCGACCAGGAGTTTGATCCAGACGGCACCTTCCCCGACCCGGAGCGGCTGGACGAAGAGCATGCGCCGAACGAAACCTTCTGCCCGCTGCCTGCCGACGCCTCCCAACTCGCAGCAATTTTCGCGGCTGCACAGGGGCGCAGTTTCGTACTCGAGGGGCCGCCTGGCACGGGAAAATCTCAGACCATCACGAACCTCATCGCACACTGCCTTGCCACCGGTAAGACCGTGCTGTTCGTGTCCGAGAAAATGGCGGCACTGAACGTCGTTTTCGACCGCCTCCAGAAGGTCGGCCTTGCGCGCCACTGCCTGGAACTACACTCGAACAAGGCACACAAAGGCGGTGTGCTCTCACAGCTCGGAGACGCGTTAGGTCAGTACGAGACTCACTCGCCCGAGCAATGGGAGGCCGAATCCGAGCGGCTGGCCAAACTACGAAGCACGCTGAACGCGTATGTCGACGCGTTGCACCGACGCCGCGAGACTGGCGAAACCGCATTTCAGGCGACTTCCGCATTGATCGGTCTGCGCAAGGCACAGCGCGTCCCGTTGGTGTGGCCGTCACCAGACTCCGTCAACGCAGAGGCTTTGGCGCAATTGCGAGATCTCGTGGATAGCGTCGCGACCCAGGCCGCAGCGCTCGGCGAAGTTTCTGGACATGCGTGGAGCGGGATCCTGCGGGCGGACTGGACGCCTGCGTGGCAGGAGGATGCCGGCTCCGAAATCCAGAGCACCCAACGAGACCTCGAGACACTGGACGCGGCGGCGACCCGGGCCTCGCTGAGGTTGTCTCTCGGCGAAGAAGGCTGGAGCCAAGACGAACTCGCCGCCATGGACGAGTTGGCGAAGGTTCTCCTCGATTCGCCTGCGCCGCCGGTGGCGATTCTCGTTCGGCCTGACTGGGATGAGATCCACGCTCAGATCGGCAGCTGGATCGATCGCGGCCGCACCCGAGACGCGCTCAGAAAAGAAGTCTTTGAGAGATTCTCTGAAAGAATTCTGACTCTGGAATTAGCTGCGTTGACCGAACAGCTCGACGCTGCGAACCAGTCGTGGTGGCCAGCATCCTTCTGGCGTCGCCGCCGAGTGATCAAGCCGCTCAAAGGAGTGAGCAACGACGGGAAGGCGCCGAACAAAAACGAACTTGCAGAGATTCTCGAGCGTGCGCAGACACTATCCAAAGAGGAGCAGGCGCTGGCTAGCGCATCGGATGAAGCCAGAGCGCTGCTTGGACGCTACTGGAAAGACGGTGAGCCAGAATGGGACGGGCTCGAGAACGTGCGCGACTGGGCCCGAAGCTTTCGCTCCCTCGCGACACGGGTCGCGGGAGATGACATTCAACGAGCCGCCCAACTTCGCGAAGCGTGGGCACAACTGGCCACCGAGGGCCGTGAACTCCTCCGACGCGATGGCGTCATCGGACGCGAGATGATGGAGTACCGCTCCGCCCTGGAAGCGTTCCTCGGAGCCAGACAGGCACTCGACGAAAAGCTCGAGGTGGATCAGGAAGCGAGTTGGGGACGACTCCACGGGGCCGACGCGCTCGGAACCGCAAGTCGAACTCTGCGGGGCTGGAACGAGAACCTCGCAGTGCTCCGCGAGTGGTGCGGATGGCGGCGCGTCAGAGCGCGCGCACTCCGAAAGAATCTCGGGCCCCTGATCGAGGCGTATGAACGCGGCGATTTCCGAAGCGATGAACTACGCCAGACGTTCGAGCGGAGCTACTACCAGTGGTGGCACACAGCGATCGTCACCAACGAGCCCGTGCTCGCTGAATTCATCAGCCCCGAACACGAGCGAAAAATCGACCAGTTTCGGTCGCTCGACGAAACCTACATGGAACTCACAAGCGGCGTCATTGCCGCACGACTAGCGGCCCGAGTCCCGGCATCCAGCGGCGACGAGCTTCGCACATCAGAAGTGGGGATTCTCAAACGAGAGGTCGGGAAGAAAAGTCGGCGAATGGCCGTTCGCCGACTCTTCCAAACGATTCCGCACCTGCTGCCACGGTTGAAGCCGTGTCTCCTGATGAGTCCGATGTCCGTCGCGCAATACATGGACGCGGACTATCCGCCGTTCGACATCGTGGTCTTCGACGAGGCCTCGCAGATCCCGGTTTGGGATGCGGTCGGCGCCATCGCAAGAGGGAAACAGGCCATCATCGTCGGCGACCCGAAGCAGCTGCCTCCCACGAGCTTCTTCGAGCGTGGTGATAGCGGAGAGGACGAAATCCCCGAGGACGGCGCGGTTGAGGATCTGGAGAGCATCCTCAAAGACTGCCTCAGCGCGCGCCTGCCGTGGCTACACCTCAACTGGCACTACAGGAGCCGGCACGAAAGCCTCATCGCGTTCAGCAATTTTCACTATTACGACAATCGGCTGCTCACTTTCCCTTCGCCGCAACGTGAGGGGATGGGCGTCACGTGGCGCCACATTCCCGATGGCGTCTACGACCGCGGCAAATCCGCCACCAACCGAGCAGAGGCCGATGCCATCGTAAAGGAAATCGTTGCGCGCCTATTGGACACGAATAGCAACGATTCCATCGGCGTCGTGACGTTCAGCCAAGCGCAACAGCGACTCGTGGAAGATTTGTTAGAATCTGCACGGCTTGCAGACCCGGCGGTCGACGAATTTTTCTCCGAGGAACAGGACGAGCCCGTATTCGTGAAGAACCTCGAAAACGTTCAGGGAGACGAGCGAGACATCATTCTGTTTTCGATCTGCTACGGCCCCGATTCGCTGGGGCGAGTTGCCATGAATTTCGGCCCGATGAACCGAGAAGGCGGAGAACGGCGCCTGAACGTGGCGATCACTCGGGCACGCAAAGAGGTACTCGTGTTTTCGACGCTTCGATCGGATCAGATCGACCTAGCCAAGACACGTGCGCGCGGGGTGAAGGATCTGAAGAACTTCTTGGCCTACGCGGAGCGCGGTCCATCATCCATCGCGGAAGCGACGCAATACGACCCGCTCGCCGATTTCGATTCGCCGTTCGAGAAGGAGGTCCACAGCGCTCTCGCCGATCTCGGTTGGGTCGTCCATCAGCAGGTCGGTTGCGCCCGCTATCGAATTGATCTGGCGGTTGTCGATCCGGAGGCACCTGGCCGGTATCTGCTCGGCATCGAGTGCGACGGTGCGAATTATCATCGGGCAAAAACGGCGCGCGATCGAGACAAGCTGCGCGAAGGTGTCCTGCGGGGGCTCGGATGGGAACTTCACCGCGTCTGGTCGACGGATTGGTGGACGAACCCCGAACGAGAGATTGAGAAGATGAACGCCGCTCTCGTGCGGGCGATGGAAGCGCGATCGAAGGGACCAGAGCGTGACCCGAGCGATCAGGACCCGGCGCCGGTGCAGGCATCGAGTACTCCGGCGCCGCCGGTACCCGCTCCTTCGCCGCGGCAGGAAGCGCCCTCCCCTCCGACCTACGAGCCGTATCGGAGCGCGCGTCTGTTGGGAACCCGCGAAGAGTTTTATATGAACGCGGCAAAGCGAGAGATTCGAAAGAAGATCGCCGAAGTCGTGAACCATGAGGGCCCTATCAGCGTCGGGCTCGTTGCTCGCCGAGTGGCATCACACTGGGGCCTCGAAAGAGTGCGGCAAAAGGCACTCGATCACGTTCGGTCGCTCATCCCTGCCGGCGAGGTCAAGGTTGATTCGACGCGTAGCGGAGTCTTCCTATGGCCAAAGCACATCGAAATCGAGCGATACCAAGACTTTCGCGTTCCCGGCAGCACCCCTGAATCGGCTCGCGATGCCATCGACATTCCGCCGCAGGAAATCGCCAACGCGGCGCAGTCATTGCTCCGCAATCACATCAGTGCCCCAAAGGCCGATGTCGTTCGCGAGACCGCGCGGCTGTTGGGATTCAGCCGAAGCGGAAGCCGAGTCGAAGCGCACGTACGAGCCGGCGTAGACTTGCTAGTCCAGAGAGGGTCCGCGGAGCTGAAGGGCGACGATGTCGTTCTGGTCAGCGACTAGGACTTTTTCGGTGGTTCGAGCGCGAGGGCCGGGCTCGCTCGCTGGTACCGGACAGGTTTAGCGAGCTTCTCCAGGGCACCTTCATCGACGAGACGTTGCAACCAAGCCCTCGCCTGAGTCTTCGACACTTGAAGGTGAATTGCGACTTCGGTTTCCGTCGCAGGCGGATAGGAAATTTAGACCGCGTTTCCGACACTACGTCCGATAACGGGTGTTCTGTCAACTACCCGAGGGGCCCCTGCACGGGAAAGGGCAAGACAGATGAGCAAAAAGATCGATATCGCGGAAATCCCCCCAAAGATCGGCACGCTGTATCCGCCCCCCCATCACCGCAACACCCGCGGCAGATAGGAAGTTCAAGCTGCGTTTTCCTTGGGTCCGATAAGTAGGCATTCTGTCAAATAGAGGGGGCGAGGGGAAGAGGCCCCGGTACGGGAATTAACGCGCCAGGGGGCGCTTAGGGGGAGTTGGAACTCCCCTCAGC
>PVBE012794457.1_pt1 | contig 11912 bp, 9 predicted proteins | sample 1631181 | NCBI WGS metagenome assembly PVBE01 (sample SAMN08397723, study PRJNA350692) | Marine metagenome, whole genome shotgun sequencing project. | isolation source: water | place: Pacific Ocean | collected 2012-04 | reverse complement strand
GATCAGTTTCGGTAAATTTCTTTTCCGAGCCAGCCAAATGGCATCAAGCGCCTCGTCTAATCGCGGAAATACATCTCCTGCAATTGAAACAGTTGGTGCGCTAGCCATCCCTTGCAAATTTTGGAAGGCATGCTTTGCATTCAGGATGAACTTTGGATTCCCAATCATCCATCCAAAACGAAGTGGACCCAACCCATATGTCTTTGTCAATGAGTTCACTGAAATCGCATTATTGGAACGTAAATACATCGGTCTATAGAATTCCGTACCCTTCGCAGCGTCAAGGTAAACCTCATCAGATACAATGTTGACATCCGCTTTTGATGTAACTTCGATTAACCAATCTTGATCATCCTCTGAAATCATCTCTCCAGTGGGGTTCATCACTGGTGTGAGTACAATCACGCCTACTTTTGGGAGGATTTCCATGACCTCCTCTCGATTCAAAGTCCATGGCCCTGAATTTGGTCCACGGTGGAATGGAATGACATCACACCCCAGCAGTCGTGCACATTGTGAAACGACAGCGAATGATGGCATTTCGACGCCAACAACTCTCGGGCCATTTTCCGGCAAAGCCGCCAAAATAGCCAATGATAGAGCTTGGCAGGTACCATGGGCAATGCAGACTTGGTCCAACTTCACATTATGGCGTTCAGCCACCCATTTAGCTGGATCTTCACCACTCTTCCAGAATCCAAGTAAACGTTCAGAATCGGTTTCAAAATCCCATGTGTGGGCAAATCCAGATTGGGAAAGGTCGTGGGGCCTATTCTCCTGTAAGCGTGGGACGTACCAAGAAAGGTAGTCTACCGGTGGGATATCATCTCCACTGACTGGGCCGCCAAGCCGTGGTTCCACATTCATCACCGGCGACTTTGCATCTTAGCGAGTAGCCTTAGCATTTCTAGATAAATCCATACAACCGTCACAAGAAGTCCGAAAACTGCTCTCCATTCGAGATTTTTTGGTGCCCCATTTTCTACTCCACGCTCGATGAAGTCAAAGTCTGCAGCTAAGCAAAGTGCGCCAAGTCCGATGACAAGCAATGAGAAACCGATTCCAATCGGTCCACTGCCATGTATGTAGGGGATTTCAGGGCCCCCGAATAACGAGAGCATGAGTGTAATCATGTATACAAGGAAAATTGCTGACATTGCACTGTATAGAGCGATTCGAAAATTTTCAGTCACAGGTATGATACCCATTCTGTAGATGACTAGCATGCCCCCAAATACTGCACCCGTCAACATGAACGCTTGAATTGCGATTCCATGATATGCGGCCTCAAAAAGAGTGGTTATTCCACCAAGGAAAAGACCCTGTAAAGCAGCATATGTCAGGACTGCATATGGGTTGCTAGACAAACCAGTAAACAGCATTACGAAGAAGAAAATGAGGCCTACTACCCAACCTACAATGCTGAGCATGAATGCTAAATCGGCATTTCCAGTCACAAATAATCCAGAAACGGATATGCCACTAATCAACATGACGAGGAATGTGATGAAGCCCTTTTCAGCAACCCCTTCAATGGTCATCTTGTCTTGAACAAGGTCCTGAATCGTGAAAACGGAGTCATTCAATGCAGGGTTACTGGTGCGATACATAGAGTTCCCAGAACTCGGTAGTTCTCAAGACTTCTCATTGCTGCGATTGATGGATTCAGACATTGTCAATAGTAGAGATTCAATCAATTCGTCGTTGGATATATCATATCCTAGTCGATCCAATGATGTTGTTGTCCCTGCACTTAGTCCACATCCATCAAGGGCCTCTACTCTGCCTTTTGGGGTTGCATAATTGATTGTAAATCCATGTCTGGAAACCCATCTCATGAATGCCAATCCAACCGAACTAATTTTGACACCTTCCACCCAAATCCCTTGCATTCTTTCATCGATTCCACCATTGATTCCAAGAATGGAGAGGGCGGAAATCACCCATTGCTCTAATTTGGATGTAATTCGTTTGACGTTTGCCTCATCATCAAGGTCCCATTTGAAAATTGGATATACAACGAGTTGCCCCGGTCCATGCCAAGTAATTCCCCCGCCCCGATCAACATCAGTGGTAGTGTAACTCGGTGGGACCACGACCTTGTCTCGACGGGCTCCTGGGCCAATCGTTACAACTTCCGGGTGGCTACAGAACAGCAGTGTATCCTGTATTTCACCGTTCAATCGTTGTTGCTGAAGTTCTCGCATGAGTCGTTCAACGACATCGTATTCTGTGTGGCCGAGTCGGCGCACGTCCACACATCTGCCTGCCGCCATATTATTCGGGGGGGGAGGAGGGGCATGAAGTAAATGGCTTCAATTACCTGATGCATAAACCAAGGAATATGTTGCCTGATACGCTGCACATGTTCGATAAGGAGGACCGTAAGGCCTACTGTAGAGTATTGGCAGCAGTGGCCCTTGCCGATGGCCGAGTCTCAACCGAGGAATTCGCGAACTATGAATCTCGAATGGGAATGGCCCTTCTTGCACCAGAAGAGCGCGCCATTTTACGCCAAGAATTGAAGCGAGGCAGAAGTTTTCTTGATGCTGCAGACCAAATGCACCCTGCTCACTTGCGAATCGCCCTGCGAGATGCATTGTTGATGGCGGCAGCCGATGGACACTATGATGCACGAGAGATGGATGTCGTCAAGGAACTAGCCCGAAAAGCTTCATTCTCAGAAAAAGATCTCGAGGAACTCTATGATTGGATTGATGAAGGTTGGAACTGGATGAAGAACGGTCGTCGCGTCCTATCACTACCTGAAGACATTCACCATTGGGGTACAGTTTACGACGATTAAGACGTGTGGATTGCATGCCCCAAAGTCTTGAGCACACCTTCATGGAATGATTCAGACATGGTGGGGTGTGCATGGATTGTTCCAGCAATGTCTTCGAGAACGGCACCCATTTCCAGTGCCAATGTGAATTCTCCTGAAAGTTCACTGATGTGACTCCCAGTTGCTTGAATTCCTAGAATCACATGGTCACTTTCTCGTGCGACTACTCGTACGAATCCTCCTGTTTTTTCTGCCTCCATTGTCAGGGCACGGCCATTGGCAGCTAGGGGGAACTTTCCTGTGATGATATTTTCACCTGCTTCAATAGCTTCGTCTGGTGTTAGTCCAACACAGATAATTTCTGGCTCTGTGAATACTATTGCAGGGATCGCAACAGGGTCAAAGGAACGCTTGTGTCCTGCAATAATCTCGGCAACCATCTCACCTTGGGCGCTGGCACGATGAGCTAGCATAGGTTCACCAGATACATCTCCAATTGCATATACTCCTCGCATCGAGGTTTTACACTGGTCATTAATTCGAATGAATCTATCTGAAGGGTCCATTCGAAGCCCCATCTTCTCAAGGCCCCAGCCTTTGGTATTGGGTTGCCTACCCACTGTTACGAGGACTTTATCGAAGGTTTCCGATTGCATTTGAGAATCCCCGTCCTTCCAAGTAAGTACAACCTTACCATCTATGATTTCCGCTCCTTGCGCTAGACAATTGACATGGGTTTTGACATCATTCTTACGCAACCATGTGGTCAATGGTCGTCGTAATTCATCGTCGAAAATAGCTAGGACTTTTTCCAATCCTTCAATCACAGTCACTTCTGAACCGAGTCGTCTTAGAGCGATTCCAAGTTCAAGGCCAATGTATCCTCCACCAATGACAGCGACTTTCTCTGGCAATGAATCAAGGTCAAGTGCACCAGTTGATGAGCAAATTAAATCTTCATCAAATTTCATGAAAGGAAGTTCAATCGGTTTTGAACCAGTTGCGAGGATTACATTTTCGGCTTCGATATTCACCTCACCATCCTTTGTTTGGACAGTGCAATGTTTCGCATCTTTGAAGGTGGCCCAACCTGAGATTAGCCGTGCACCAGCATTCTTCAACAGATGTTCAACACCCTTGTTCAACTTCGTGACAATTTCATCCTTCCATGAGACGAGTTCCTTCATGTTCAGTGACACATCCCCGTCGATCTTCATCCCCATGTGCCCATCCATATGTTGTGAAAGGTGATGCATCCGTTCCGAGGCATGTATCAGTGCTTTTGATGGAATGCATCCTCGAATTAAGCAAGTACCTCCTGCCTTATCCCCTTCAACGATAACAGTATCGAGCCCAAGTTGAGCAGATCGAATTGCAGCAACATAACCGCCAGGTCCAGCGCCGATGACCAAAACTTGGCAAGAGATATTCTCCATATTAAACACCTCAGAGAATTGAGATTGGATGCTCAAGTAGTTGCTTCAATGCCTGTACTAGAGCGGCCCCATCAGCCCCATCGACCACACGGTGGTCCCATGATGAAGACAAATTCATCATGCGTCGAATGGTAATTTTTCCATCTACTACAACTGGCCTATCAATCGCTTTGTGAACTCCGAGGATTCCTACTTCTGGATGGTTGATAATTGGAGTTGCACCCAATCCACCATCGCGACCTAAACTGGTGATTGTGAAGGTTGAACCAGTCAGGTCCTCTAGGCTGGCACTTCCATCTCTGGCTGCGCTAGAGACACGAATGAGTTCTTGGCCCGCCTCCCAGATTGTCTTTGCTTCTACATGTTTGACAACCGGCACATACAGTCCTCGATCAGTGGTTGTCGCAATTCCGATATTGATGGCTTCATGGAGAGTAAGTATTCCTTTTTCATCATCAAATGTAGCATTACAACCAGCATGTTTCCCATTGAACAACTTTGCAAGAGCCTGCATTATGAAGGCGAGGTATGTCAACTTAGGTTGATCTTCAGTTCGGTTGGAATTCATCCATTGCCTCAATGCTTCAAGGTCGGTCACATCGACCTCTTCAAAGTATGAGAAGTGCGGAATGGTCGTATACGACTTTGTCATCTGTTCAGCAATTTTTCTGCGTAGGCCAACAATTGGAACTTCTGTGGAACCTGTACGTTCCTGACCTGCTATTGAAACAGGTACTCCTCCAACTGTTCGTGGAGCGTTAAGGTGTGCATCAAGGTCAGCATGGGTAATCCGTCCTGCTGGCCCAGAACCTCTCACCTGAGAGAGATTCACCTCTTCTTCTCTGGCGCGTCTGCGAACAGCAGGGGATGCAAGTGGTTTCAGCGATTGACTCGAACTCACTTCAGGCTCCGGGTCCGGGGTCGGCTTCGGTGTTGCGACAGGAACAGGTTCAGGCTCCGGTTGAGGTGCCACCTCGGGCTCCGGCTCCGGTTCCACCTCAGGTTCCGGTGAAGGAGATTCATCTCCATCTACTTCAAATTCAATCAGAGGCCCACCAACAGCAATCATGTCACCGATGGCGCCGTGTAGTTTGGTGACTTCCCCGTCTACTGTACTTCCAATTCCAACTGTGGCTTTGTCGGTCATGATGTCAACCATTTCCTGATCCTCGACAACCATGTCACCTACAGAGACATGCCAAGCCGTAATTTCACCCTCGACAACACCTTCGCCAATATCTGGTAATTTGAATACATGTGTTCCCATAATTAATCCTCCAAGGTGGCCTGAATAGCCTCTGTAATTCTAGCCTGACTAGGGAAGTAATCCCATTCCAAACTGTGTGGGTAAGGTGTATCCCATCCTGTGACTCGTTGAATTGGACCTTCAAGATGCCAGAAACATCGTTCTTGAACTTGTGACATCAATTCTGCTCCAAAGCCGGATGTTTTGGGTGCTTCGTGAACGATTACACAACGCCCGGTCTTCTTGACGGAATCTTCAATCGCATCAATATCGAGTGGGACCAATGTTCGCAGGTCAATGATTTCAGCGTCGATGCCACTTTTTTCTACAGCAGCAGATGCGACGTGAACCATGGTTCCATAGCAAAGAATGGTAACATCGCCCCCTTCCCTAACAATATCGGCTTTACCCAATGGAATGTTGTAGTAATCTTCAGGAACGTCTCCTTTGGGATGGCTGTCCCACTTGACCATCGCTGCAGTATGATCTCCATCAAAGGGTCCATTGTACAGCCTTTTTGGTTCGAAGAAGATGACGGGGTCATTGGATTCAATCGATGAGATTAGTAGGCCCTTCGCATCGTATGGGTTGGAGCAAATGACAACTTTTAGCCCAGGAGTGTGGGTAAAATATGCCTCTGGAGATTGACTGTGATAATGTCCGCCCTTAATCCCGCCACCACAGGGAGTGCGGATGGTAACAGGGGCGCTATACTCTCCACCTGACCGATAACGAAGTTTTGCCAATTCATTGGTAATTTGATCAAATCCAGGGAAAATATAGTCGGCGAATTGGATTTCTGCAACCGGACGAAGACCATTCATCCCCATGCCGATTGCAATCCCCATGATTCCCCCTTCTGCGAGAGGGGTATCGAATGCCCGATGTTTGCCGAATTTTTCTTGTAAACCTGCAGTGCATCGGAACACACCACCATAAAAGCCGGCATCTTCTCCAAATGATACGACGGTTTCATCGCGCTCAAACATATTATGCAATGCGGAGTTGACCGCTTGGATGATACTCATTTGCGCCACTAAATCCCCACCTCTCCTCGTTGTTCTAGCAGATGCCAAGGTTCCTTTTCATAGACATCTTCGAACAGGGTCGAAACCGAAGGGAATGGCCCATCTTTGAGCGTTCCATGCTTTTCTGCTTCTTTGTATGCAGCGGTAATTTCATCCTTACATTCCGCCTCAAGTTTTTCGTGCCTTTCATCGTCCCATTCCCCGAGTTTGACAAGATGGGACTTGAGCCGGTCTACAGGGTCGCCAAGAGGCCATGTTTCGTATCCATCACCTGGTCGATAGATGGTAGGGTCATCAGAAGAAGAGTGGCTATCGCCACGATAGGTGTACATCTCTAAGAGTGTGGGCCCATGTCCTGCTCGGGCCCTTTCAGTGGCCCATTTATGTGCTGCATAAACAGCAAGGAAATCTTGCCCATCAACTCGAATTGAAGCCACATCATATGGTATTCCTCGAGCAGCAAACGAGGGTCCACCGTGTGCGATATTTCTATGCGTAGAAATAGCCCACTGATTGTTGACAACTACAAGGACACAGGGCGCTTTGTAAACGGAGGCGAAATTTAGCCCATAATGGAAATCACCTTGCGCAGAAGTCCCTTCCCCCAACCATGAGCATGCAATACTATCTTCGCCTCGGTAGGCAAAGGCCATGGCTGCTCCGACAGCCTGGGGGAATTGTGTCCCGACAGGACTTGAAATGGATACAAAATTGCCTTCTTTCCAGGAATAGTGGACTGGCATTTGCCGCCCCTTCACATTGTCATTGGAATTGGTGATGCAGTGACTAATCATATCGACAAGATTCCTTCCCCTGACAAAGAGTAAGCCCTGTTGTCGGTAAGATGGGATTACAATGTCTCGATTTTCCATCGCCATTCCAGCGCCGACACTAACTGCTTCTTCCCCCAAACACTTCATGTAAAACGAAAGTCGTCCCTGACGCTGCATTTTCATCATGCGGTCATCATAGGCCCGAATTCGGACCATGTGTTCCAAGGCTTCGCGTAGTGTATCTGCATCAAGGTCAGGATTCCAATCCCCTACTGCCTCATCATCATCGTTGAGGACACGAAGTAAACCGTATGCAAGTTCTCTGGTGTCTGAGCCAATGCAATCAATTGCTGGCCTATCATGATGTCCAGCTGGAATTTCATGAGGGGATGGGAAAGCAGTCCCACCTTCTCGATGAGGAGGGGCGGGAACGTGCATATGCGTGTTTTTTTCCTCGCCCATATCCTCACCACTCCAAAGTCGCTCATAGCGTTTCGCCGGTTGATGACTCACCGTAGGTGAGAGTCACGGGTCCACCTTTTGCCTCCTCGTAGAGGAGTCCGGCACGATAGGAAGAACGCACCAATGGTCCACAAGCAACGGCTTTGAAACCTAAGTCTCGGGCGATTTGATCCCATTCGCTGAAAATCTCCGGTTCTGGGAATCGGTCGACAGCAAGATGACGTGGGGAAGGTGATAGGTACTGACCAATGGTCAACAAATCCACATTTACCTCTCGAAGAAGACGCATTGCTTCTACAACCTCCTCATCAGTCTCACCTACGCCGACCATAATACTGGATTTTGTCAATATATCTGGCCGAATTTCTTTCGCTACTTTCAGAATTTTCAAGGATTGCTCAAATGAGGCCCTGTGGTCACGTACAACAGCGTCTAGACGAGGGACACATTCTACATTATGAGCGAAAACTCGCAATACCAATCCATCCAACAAAATGGATAGTGCATCGAGATTCCCATCTAAATCCGAGCAGAGGAATTCGAGTCCAACATCTGGGCATCGTGCATGGATTGCCTCCAAACAAGCCCGGTAGTGGCTAGCACCCCCATCTGCTAGTTCGTCTCGATTGACACAAGTGATAACAGCATGTTTGATTCCCATTAAATCGACGGCTTCAGCCAAATTTGAGGGCTCTTCAGGATCAAGATTTGGAGGATTTTTGACAGTACCAACAGCACAGAATCTACACGCTCGAGTACATTGTTCTCCTGCCACCATAAAGGTCGCAGTCCCTCGTCCCCAGCAATCGTGAATATTGGGGCAACGCGCCTCTTGACAAACAGTGCTTAGTTGATTATCCAATACATTTCCTCGAACATCATTGAATGCAATTTGCGCATCCCCGATAGGTAGATTTGTTTTGAACCAAGGAGGCAACCTCTTCCTGTTCTTTTTTCTCCTTTCGATTGCCGAGAGCGCCTCAACTTCCTGGACTATAGGCAATCGCTTTCCAGTCATTTTCACCACTCCCGTATGCCCTGAATCATCGGACTCGGTTAATCCTTTGTTCCCCGACCCTAGGGTCGGGTTCGGAGTGTTGAAGGGTGGATTGCCACTCCAAGTGGCATGGCCACCACTCTTGAGGATCGGGTAGCACTGGTAACAGGCGGCGCTACGCGCCTTGGGGCCCAAATTTGTCGCACATTGGCAAACGAAGGTGCAATTGTCGCAATCCACTGTCACAGAAGTTTGGCAGAAGCAGAGGATTTAGTAGAAGAAATTGAGATTGCCGGAGGGGAGGCTTTCGTAGTCAGGGGGGATCTCTCTGAGGAAGAAGATCGAAGTACACTTATTGACTCGGTAATTGATCGAATTGGTCGCCTTGACATCCTCGTAAACAACGCATCTATATTCGAAAGAATACCTCTTGGTGATATGACATCAGATGCTGCAAATATGATGTGGAAGGTGAATGCTGAAGCACCTCTTATGTTGATTCGATATGCTGCTCAACATCTTCAATTTGAAGGAGTCAATCAACCTGGTTGTGTCATCAACATGATCGACAATGCAAGTGGTAGAGGTGATTGGCCTGAAATGAGTCATTATTGTGCCTCAAAAGCCGCATTACTGTCCATTACCCGAAGTTTGTCGCAAGAGCTTGCTCCATTAATTCGAGTCAATGCTGTGGGTCCTGGTGCGATCATGTTTCAAGATTGGGAATCTGACGAAAGAAAGTCCGCAGTGTTATCATCTATACCAATGGGTAGACAAGGAACAATTGAGGAAATTGCGGAGACTGTTTTGTTCCTCGCCACGGGCCCTTCATACATCACTGGACAAATCATCGATGTCGATGGTGGTTGGTCCCTTCACTCATAGTAGCGTTCAAAACCCGAGTGCGGCTCAAGCGAGTCGCAGGGGTTGCCAAGCCCGGCCAACGGCACCGGACTTAAGCTCCGGGGGCAATGCCTTCGTGGGTTCGAATCCCACCCCCTGCACCAAAAATTCCCTTTTTTTGCATCTATGATGCAGGTAATCATGGTGACTCATCAATCAAGCGGGTCCTGCAAACCGTTTAATGCGACTGTAGGTCAGGGGTCACCGAAGGTGAGCGTATGCTAGGTGTGTCCCGGGGTAAGAGTTCAATGGCCATTCTGTTGGTTGTTGTCATGCTTTCCTCTGTACTCGGCAACTTCGTACCCGCCCCAACTGCACTTGAGGAAAAACCAATTCGCCATGAGTCAGATACTGTGAGTTATGACCTCTATTTCGCTTCAGCCCCAGGTGGCCATCCAACAGATGGCAGAATTACCACCGAGCGTCCAGACAGTGGCGGCCAAGAAGAAGAGTCCGCATCCGGAACTAACGTTGAATTTTCCACAGATCAAATGCTATCTGATTTGATTATTAGTGGGACCCCGAATGGCAACCAGTATGAATTGGAAATCGTACTTTTCCTCAAAGCAACCGGACAAGAAGGTTCTACAGTTGATTGGACGGTATCAGTCATCGCAGGAACTTCCATCATTGGTACAGAGGATTGGAGTACTGATGTATGCACACCATCGGCATGGGGTGGAAACACCTGCGGGTTCGATGAGCGTTATTTCCACCCTAGTTGGGGTAGCAACCCCGATTTCGATGTGGAATCTGGTGAACGACTGAAAGTTGTCGTCTCCGCAGATATGGAATGCAATTCAGGTGGAGGGAATCCTGATCCACCCAATGGCACTGATGGCGAAACTAGTGGAAGACAGTTCGGGTCCGTCGAATGTGATGCTTGGGTGGCATGGAATGAAATTGACACAGCATCAGGTCGATTCTCAAAGATTGAAGTCGAGACTCAACCATTGAGTGGTTCTCAAGTGAAGGTACAGCGTCCAGGTAGTGTCTGGACTGATGATGAAGTTGATACATGGTTCCCAAATGACTCTCCAGAAATGCGTGTTATGCAGTTCAATCTGGAAATTCGAAATGCCTTCGGTCGAGAGGATATCGATGTAGTGCGATTGAATATGATTAAGCCCGATACAACAATTGCATTTACTCATACATTTGATGATGAGGAATTGGTTACAGACAACAACGCACTTCGTGCTCAATACAATTGGACTTATCCAGGGGGCCTTGAATCAGGTGATTATGAACTTGATTTGGAAGTTGAAAATATTCAGGGCAAATCATTCACGATAGATCACCCTACGGTTCGAATGAGTGACTATGGAGTTGCTTTAACCCATGGAAGTGCGAGAGTTGTTGAATATATTGCACCGAGTTCGACCACCCCTGTCAATCTTGATTTACGTCACGTGGGTGCCAGTGGTAGTTCTTTCAATCTCACTGTAGAATTAGCCGTGTTGACCAATTTAGGTTCAAATTGGATTGTTGAATTTGATCGTGCGGATCGAATTTACAGTCTATCAGGCGGAGGTCAAGTTGCCCATCCGACTCTACTGTTGACAGCTCCTGATGACCTGTCTGGTTCCCCCGATACTCTGGAAATTCGAGCAGTAGCCTATGATTCAGAAACAGTATTGGTACACCAGACCACTCTGCAATTGGATTTAGAGAAGTTGGACACCTATGCACCTCCTATGGTTAGCCTTTGGCCAGAAGAACACGACAACCAATATGCCAACAGTACCGGTGCTCTAGACATAGATGAGAATATTCATCGATATGTTGAGGATGGTGTATTCACTACATTTTACCTTGAGATTTTCAATACTGGCTTTGATACAGATCAATTCAGAATTGATGTCAAACAGGATTCCAACGCCAACCTGAGATTTTGGGATAACGACACAGGTCAACGTATAGAAGAAGACGAAGGTGATGGGACATTCCACACCAGTGGACTTGATCGGCATACGACACAAACCATTCGTTTGCAAATTAAACCATCCACATCAAGAGATGATTCAGATAGCGGTCTAATCGAGTTTGAAATCATCAGTATTGGTAATTCAACCCAGAAGGCAAGAATCGCTTTCACAATTCAACGTACTTTTGGGATTCAGGCTGAAGTTGTATACGATTGTGATGCAACTCCACTAGGCCACGTCGATGCTGAAATCTGCCTCAATAGTGCGACTGCATTGGAATTTGACATATTGATATCCAATACAATGTCTGAAGGAGATACTGTGACGGATTGGCTTCTTGTTGACCCAGGTAGT
>PVBE012290261.1_pt1 | contig 11912 bp, 5 predicted proteins | sample 1631181 | NCBI WGS metagenome assembly PVBE01 (sample SAMN08397723, study PRJNA350692) | Marine metagenome, whole genome shotgun sequencing project. | isolation source: water | place: Pacific Ocean | collected 2012-04 | reverse complement strand
CCGCCTTGCCGACGACCAGCGCAACCGCCCCACCCCGCCGTGACACCTTGGCGTGCCGCGAGAGGATGTCCTCGTCGCCGTAGTCGAAATCGATGTTTGCCGCCAGCAGCGTATCGCGAAGATGGATCAAGACCCGGTCGTAGGCGTTGCTTGACCGCGTGTTGAACCAATCCATCCGGCACATCATCCACATGCTCTCCACGGGATGCACAATCAGCAAGTCCCGCACTTCGACACCGCGCGTCATCACGGTGTGAATGCGGGCGAAGTAGTCCTCGACCGTGGCGTAGATTTCCCACCATGGTGACTGGTGAAGAATGCTCGCGGGATAATCGCGTTTGGCCTCGCCCACCATCGTATACCAGGAAAGATGCGGACACCGCAGATTGATCCCCAGCGCGACCTGCCAATCGCCGATCGCCTTGTGCCCGAGAAACGGAAAGTCCCAGCCCGTGCAGCCGTAGGTTTCGGTGAGCCGCCATTTTCTGCCGAACTGGCGGGCGGCGGAACTGACCTGCTTGGCAGTGTCGTACTCCCGATGGAACTGGCCCAGGATATCCATGCCCGGCGCCTGCATATGCTCATAAAAGCGCATACAACTGCCGGCGGCAAGGGTCTGGTAACTGAGCGTCGGTTCGAAAAGCACATGACCGGTCAACGCGAGGTCGTTCCGCTCACACCATTCGCCGAGCTGGCGTGAGAACGCGTCGGAAAAAAGGAACGTGACGCAATCGTGATAGTCGTGGCGGGCAGGCGTTATCGGTTCACCGTCGATATCGAGGAACAGCTCCGGCAGATGTTCGCGCAAATCGTAACCGTAACGCTCCGTGAAAACCGCGAGCAGCTTGGGAGTCCAGGGCAGGCCATGGCCATCGTTCGTATCCTGATGCCTGCCAAATTTGCTGCCGTGGTTCGGCTCGTCGGTAAAAATCCCGGGCACCGTCTTTCCGAAATGCCGCCCATTCCGCTGGCGGTAGGCTTCGTGCGTCACCTCAGTAAAGGCGTTCACGGCATCGTGACTGAGTGTATCCAAATATGTGTAGCCGTTGTACCAACTGCTCAGCGGCGCCGTCTTGACACGGAAGGCGAGAATGCTCTCACCATCGGCCGGCCGGCATGATTTGCCGCGGGCAATCCAGCGCACGCCGGATGCTGTTGCGCCGTCGACGGTGGCTGTAAACGCCGCCAGGACATCTTTGCCCCATTTCAAATCACGGGGGCGCTCGAGGACATCCATCGCCAGGTAACGCATCCGGTGTGCGGCGGCCTTTGTTACCAGCCCACCGGCGGCGCCCGAAGGCCAGCGATCCTCGTCATACAGCCAGGCCTCCATGCCCAGCTTCTCGGCCTCGTCGATGCAGCCCTCGACACAGGTGAACCAATCCTCAGAGAGATAGGCGGTGTCCAGCCCGACACGGGCGTGCATGAAAAAGCCGCCGAGTCCCATTTGCTGCATGACACGGATTTGTCGTCGCAGCTCCGGCGGATCGAGCTTGCCGTTCCAGGCCCAGAACGGCTTGCCGCGATAGGCGCTTGACGGGTTGGCGAATTGGCGAAAAAGGGCGTCAGTCATGAATGCGTCCTGGGCCTTGCTCGTGTGCGTCGATGATCCGCATCCCAGCCATCGCTGCCGGCAGCGTATCCCTGGTTTGCGCGTCGTTCATATGCCTCATTACCGTCGCTGAACAGTGGTCAGTTCGTATGGTTTGAGCGCAACTTCCTGTTTGCCGAGTTGGCGACTGATCGGCCGGTCGGAAAGGTTGGCCAGTACAACGCCATCGGCGGTGACGCTCGCAAACAGTTCCTCGTCGCCTGTCATCCACTGGCAGGCCAGGCGACCGGCGGCGCAGTCATCGCCAACTGTCTGGAGCAGGTAATCGCCAAGCACGGCCGCCGACAACCGACGACGATCGTCGGTGGGGGCGCAGGCGATTATCTGACCCCGGCCATGTCGCCGGCGAATGACAGCCGGGCCGGCGGCGGCGCTCAACAGCACGTCCGCCTGATCGGTTATGCCACTGAATGCCCGGGCGGGCCCGCTGGCCAGTTGCTTGTGGGCGCCTTCAAGCCAGGGGGTGTCGGCGCCGGCAGCCGCGTCCCCGGCGAGCAGTTGCGAATCACCCGCCACGCCCAGCCTCGGGCGATCGTCGTGACCAGGTCGACCGACAATTCGTACCGGCCCGTCGCAGGCGGCTATCGCAACGCCGCCGGCGGCGACCCACTCGTCGAGGCGCGCCAGCACGCCCGGGTCGAACAAGTCGCACTGCGGCACGAAGAGTACCGCGTAGCGATCCAGTGCGCCATCGGTGATGAGCAAGTCGTCCACTACGTCGAAGTCGGTTATCGCCCGCAGATGCGCCGCCGCCGACCAGTACGGCTCAGGGATTGTGCTGTCGGCGTCGCCATAGTGCGAAGCGGTGGGGTAGTAGACGGCCACGTCGACTATCGACCTGGTGCGCTTGCACATGTTCGCCAGTTCGACGTAGGGCTCCGCATACTTTTGCAGCGTGCGGGTCCACTCGAAATAGCCGTCGCCGTCACAAGAGACAGCCTCAAACACCCGCGCCGCCACACCCGCTGCATCCATCGCCGGCGGATAGGGAGGCTCGAGCCACAACGGCACGTCGTAGAAGCGGCAAGCGGTGGCGACCCGCTTGACGACGGGATAATTCTTACGGAATGACCAGCCCAGCGAATCGGCCGGGTTGCGGGCGGCGCGGTATAGCGGCTGCCAGCCGGAGGTTGTCGCGCGAATGGATCCGCCCACACTCTTCATGGCCTTGGGAAGGGCGGTGTTGTCCTGGCCGAGGGTATGCTGGTCCGTGCCGCCGCCCAGCCAAATCATCAATTGCTCTGTCGGGAAGTACTGCCTGTATATGCCCACCACTCGCTGGGCGTGCCGTGTCATTACGTCATGGTGCCATTGCACAAACGCCAGCCACGGCTCCAAGGCCCCGCCGGCTTGTGGCGAAGTCGGCGGAATGTCCACTGACGAGCCGAAGCGGTCGGTCATGAATCGCCGAAGTTGCGCCTGTGCACACGCATCGCCGCACCAGAAGTCCGAATGGTTGTGCGGCACCTCATCGAACACCGGCGGGCCGTAATGCGTGCCCGGGGTGAAATAGCCGGCCGGGAACATTGCCTCGCCGAAATCCCCGCCCAGCATAGCCACGAGGCCGGCGATCAATTCAGCCCGCCCGCCCAGATGTTCCGCCAGCTCACTGACGCACCGCTCGATCCACTCGCAGGTGAACTCGCTCCACACGCTGAGGATGGGCGATGGCCGATCGTGGGCCAGGCACCTCATGGGCACGGCTCGATCGTCGTTGGCCATCCACGGCGGCATCCACCAATACCCAGCAGCAAGCACGGCCCGTGCGCCGTTACGCTCGATGGTGTCGAGCGCCGCGTCCATCGCTCGCCAATCCCCTCGCCCGTCGGGGGTGATATCCTGGTTGAAGTGCGCGCCGGCGGCGAAATTGAAAGTTGAGAACCCCATCGCCATCGCACCGCGAAGGTTGTCGTCGTTCAGCTCCAGTATCTTGTCGCCGGCGGCGTATACGTGATTGCTCTCGGTCTCAGCGCCCGGCAGAGGGTCGTGATCGATACCCGAAGCGCACATTGTCATGCTCGGCAAATCCTGCCAGCCCGCGCCTTGACAGGCCGAACACCCCTGCGATCCGCCCGTCGATGTCTTCTTGTCGTCACTCATTTACTCATCCTCGTATCATGGCGATCGCTCGATCTCCAGCACCACCATTTCGTGCGGCTTCATCGCGAATTCAATCCGCCCGCCGGCCGCCACCGTACAGGCCTCCCTGACATCTCCGAGGAGATCCGTGCGACAGGCACTCTTGACCGTCTTTCCGGGAAAGATCAGTTCCCGCCGGCCGCCCTCGCCGTTCAGCTCGGCCAGGATAATCCGGATGCGGCCGGCCGGAGAAATCTGCTCCGCGGCCTCGACCGCGATGTTGCCGCCGCTGACGCCGAAGAGCGAAGCGGCCGGCGGCGCCCTGCCCTCGGCCGGCCCCGGTGGGCGCCGCCGAGCCTCGAGCGGTTCCGTGCAGGCGCGCCCGAAATCTGACAGCTCGCACGCGGTGGGCGGCTGGCTGCGGCTGGTCAGGGCATAGCGAAAAGTCATCTCGCCGCCCTGCCACAGTTCAGCGTCGGTGTACCACGTGTTGTGCATGATGAAACTGTAGAGATGCGCTTCCGCCGGACGATAGTTCAGCCCTTCCCACATCAAGGTCCGCATTTCTCCCAGGCTGACGTTCGGGGCATCGCTTGTGCACCAGAGAACGGCGACATCTCGGCCCGTGAGCAGCACCGTGTTCTGAATCCCATGATAGTCGGTGTGAGAGCCATCGAGCAAATCCCGGCCGATCCGACACGTCGTACCGGCCAGCTCACAGTGGAAAACAGGCGCGTCCACCGCGAAGGGAAAAGCGAAATAGACGGCTTCCTTCTTCAGGGTTGGTTCTTTCACGAAATTGTTGATGAACTCGATCCGCTTGGCGTGGTCGTGCAGCTGGATCGTCTGGGTCAGCTTTGTCGGCGCGGGCCCTGCCGCCAACGCCCGGCGTATGATCAGGCGCGAGCCAAGGGCCGAGGTCTCGTGCTCGACGGAGACGGATGCCGGTTCCGGCACGCGGCAGGTGCGCTGCTTGGGGACCACCATGCCGGCGCGGCTGGCGTCGAGCGGCAGATCATGAATCTCCTCGTGGATGAATTCATTGAATCCCCATCGGCAGCCGGCATCCACGAGCTCGCGATCGAGCTCGTGGTCGTAGATGCCGGCGATGCACCCTGTCCGCGGATCGACCGTCACGCGATAAAATCCGTTCTCTATAGTCGCCCCGGCTTGCGGGTCCGCCGGAGTGACGGCCGGCTCGGCGGCAGCGGTCGTCTCCTTCAGCGGGTAGCATCTGTACCCGCAGCCGGGCACGTCCGCCGCGAGGAAGTTCAGGATCGTACGGTCGCCGTCGCCGACCAGCTCCTCGGTCGGCGGAAACAGTTCCTTCTCGGTATCGTACGGACGCAGCGAGGCGTTTTCGTCCGGCAACGCGATTTCTGCCAGACCGCTTCGTGTCGATGCGGTGGTATTGACAACCACGATGTTCGGCTCGGCCATCGCCGGCAGTTGCTCGCACAAGCGTCCGAGCGCATCGTCGAGGTCTTGTCGGGTAAGCGAGTCGGCACACTCTGCATAGCGCGCCTTGTCCAGCCACGCCGCCCGGGATTCGTCGAAATCCGGATCCTTCATGTCACCGCCGGCGGCGATCTTCTGAATGAGATGGTAGGTGCTCAGGCCGTAGGTGTGGTCGGAGTAGTGCAACAGATGCCAGCTGATCTCCGGCGCATGATCTGCCGCAGTCGCCGGTTGACCAGCGGCCAGGTTCGCCATCGTCGAGACGATCCCGGCCTGACGCCAGCGCCGTCCGGCCTGGCGGTACACAGCGGTGTGCCTGGGCTTGGCATTGCAGCGATCGGACCAAGGATCGGATATGTGGCCGTTGACAGCTGGTATCGCATCCGCGTATTTGTTCTCCATGTAGCGGAAAAACTCGGATTGCGTGGCGATAATCGCCCGCGGACTGCCGATTACTTCATTCCAATCGGCAACGGTCTCGCAGAACTGCGGCTCCGGCCCATAGTTGTCGCCGCCCATCTGCAACATGATCGCATCGTAGGGATAATCATGGGCCTCGAGACGCTGCTCGAGCAGCTGCATACTCTCGCTGGCCTTGGCCAGGCACTGTTCCCGGGACCACGCCGGCCCGAGGTATTCCTTCTTGACACAATCGTACACCGGGTTGCGCTCGATCGGATCATACCAGCCGCGGAGCGGCCAGAGCACCTGCAGAAACCCGAGGCCATAGGGCGCGAAGATGTTGCGCGTCTGCTCGTGAAGCTCGCCGATGGCGAGGCCGGACTGCCAGAACAGCACGCTGCTGCCGCCTGGGCTCCGCCAGCGAAACAGCGGCGGCAGGTCAGCCCACGGCATCAGAACGTGGTAACACCCGTTGCCCGCCGTGTAGTAGCGAATGCCCCATTGCGACAGCACCTCGGGCAGGATCCAGGTCGCCGCGCCCATGTCGTTCAGCATCGCGCTGTGCACGTCAAAGCCGTGGGCTTGGCCGAGACGCGCGGCGAAATCAAACGAGTACACGAGCTCCTGCAGCGCCGGCAGTTCAGTGACTGGTTGGGCGTAAAATCCCGCCAGTTCCAGCAACCCCTCGCGCAGCAGTTCGAGGAGCACCTGCCCCTCTTCCGCGGACTTGGTACGCAGGTACTGATCGGCGACCCACGCGGACTCGATCGTCCATTTGAACTGCTCGCCGGACGGGCGATTGCGGTGTTCAATACATTGTTGCACCGCGTTCCCGAGGATTTGCATGTGCTGCGCCCGCACGGCGTCGGCACGACCGGTGTAACCGATGTCGGTGTGGGCGTGATGAACCAGGAATATCTTGTCAACCATTGGTGTACATCAGGAGGGCGCCTTTGTGGACTCCGCCCCAGGGCGCGGTATGTGTGACGTCGACGTCCCCTACTTTCGTTAAAGGTATTCGTTTGAGTGGCGCCAGCTCGTCCGGATGGTCGATCACCCGGTCGGTGTGGCCGAGCTGCCTGAGCAGCGCCCAGTGATCGGACAATTCCTGAACACCGTTCATGTCCCAGACCATCACGCCGTCGGAGCCGGCTTCTGCACAAGTGAGCAAGGCACTCATGTACGCCGCCGGCCCGTCGGGCCCGACGTAGATGATATGCCGGACACCGTTGGCGTGCAGATACTGCGTGAGAACCGCAACGGCTACCATCTCATCGACCAGCTTCTCCTCGACCCAGGTGCGGATATCGCACGATTTCAGAAGTCCGCCGTCCAGCGTGCCGTTAGCCATGACGCTCACTATGAGCGGCCGGCCGCGGCGCTCACCGACTTCGTCGGCGATGATTCTGACCTGCCGCATGAAATCGGTCACGAAGCTCGAGCGAACACGGGCAAGCCGTTCGTCATCGTCGGAGACATCGCTGAGATCCACGCCGTACTGTTCTTTGAGTGCTTGCACGACCGGTTCCTCGCAGCCGATCAAGGGGACGCCGCGCATGAAGCAGAGATTGATGCCGTCCAGCTCATCGTCAGCGACTTCCCTGATAATATCGAGCATCAGCTCCCGGACTTCCGGATAGGCATAGCTGATTTTCGGCAACGGCGTCCCGTCGCGCGCGAGGCATCGCAGCTCGGGCCGCTCGGCATAAATGCCACCGATAACGTCCATGGGCGGCACGAAAGTGCCGATGCCGATGCGAATCATGGCGTAGAACTCGATCCCGATTGCGTGGGCGTACGCCATGGCGACCTTGTGCGGGATCAGGCCTTTGCCGTTCAATGTTCTCAAGCTCTCCTCGCTTTGCGCGTCACTGACCCTGGGGGGATCCTCGTGCCACCCCTCGTAATAGCGCCAGCCAACCTGCGAGGGGTAAGTCACCATGTCACCGTAGCAGACGGCCCAATCGAGCCGACCCACGTCGGAATGGCGGTAGATTTCGATCTGCTCGCAGATGTCCGCCTCGGTCGAGGCTTTGCCGTTCAGCAGCGCACCGCAGTCATTCGTGGGGATAACGACTCGCTTGGTGGTGTCCGCCCGCTCTGCCTGTATCTGTTTGACGCGATCATCGGAAAGCGGCTCCAGCCTCAGATAGGCGGGATACCCCGGGTACATGGCACCGCGCGTGAGCTGGCCAAAGCCGATCTGTTCGCCGGTCAGGTCGGCATATTTCCAGAACGCCTCGCGGAGCGTTGAGCTGATCAATTCGTCTCCTTCGTCGTCGACGATCGGCGTGAAGTATGGATCGCTCGTCAATTTCACTTTGACCGCGACGCGTTGCGAGTCGCCGATGTTCGCGTTCCAATAGCCCACGTATATGGCGTGCCAGCCGCCCTGCTCGAGTGGATAGATCACGTCGGGCGCATCGGTCAGCGGCCCGGCCGCAAGCATCGTGCCGCTGACCTCGTCAGACTCGTATTCCACCAGCCGCCAATGGTTGGGCTGGGCAGTTTTTGAGAGTGCCGATTGCGGCTGGCAGGCGTCCATGTCGGCGATGTAGGTCATCTCGTGTCCTCTTGGTTTTTGGTGTGTTGCAGCGCCTGCCGAGCTCGTCGGACTGCTCAGACTTCAAGTCGTGCGCGGCAAGGCATACGCTCTCACTTCAGTTTCGATATGGCCTCGAGCAGCGCCTCGCGCCCCCCCAGGACCCTGGCGCGATCCCGCTGGTCGGTGTCCGCATGGAGGGCCATCTTGAGCGGGTCGATGTCAGGCTGCTTCGCGGCCGGCCCCGGGCGCGTGACGACATCGGCAGCCAGTGTCGCAGCATCCACATCGGTGCGGCCGGCCTTGTGCGCGTCCCTGAGGATATCGAGCAGCCAGTAGTCCTCGACGCCGTCCCGCCACGCCTCCCAGCGCTTGCTCGTGACCGGCCCGTGCTTGCCGCGGTAGATCATCGAGGCATCCGCCCGCCCGCCGGTGTCAAGCTCCGTCCACGCGGTTTCATCCCCGGTCTTCTGCCAGCCGCTGCAGCAATAGTCCCAGACGCCCTGCCCCTTCAGGCCGAGATGAAACGCTTTCCAGAAGTTGCGCCGCGCCACACCGATCGGCTCGTGCGACTTATTGGCGGCGCCGCTGTAGAACCACACTTCACTGCCTTCGGCGATCAGCGCCCGCGCCTTGTCATCCTCCCCGGGCCCGCCCAGGCAGAAGATATCCGTGTACGGCGCCCATGTGCGCAGGCGCTCGAGCGGCACCCCGGGAGCGGTCACGAAAGTCTTTACTTGCGCGTCCACTTCCTTGGCCAGTTTGACCATGCGGATATATATCTTGCCGCGCTCGACGCTCCACGGCTCGTCGATGGGAAAGAAAGCGAAGTCGTCGTAGGCGAGCCCGCGCGCCAACAGGTGTTTCACCACCCCGCCGTACCAGGCCTTGAACGCGGCATCCCAGGAGTCTTCCCCAACTAGCACGCTCTTGGTGCCGTCCGCGTCTTTCACGGACAAACCGGATGCGCCTGAAGTGTAGATCAAGAGCAGTTCCCCATCCTTGTACAGATCCAGGTACCGGTCCAGCTTCTCGTAGCTCCTCGTCTCGATGACGGCGCCGTCGGGGCCGTAGACGCCCTCGGTCCCGCACAGCCAGATCTCCACGTCGAAGGCATTCATGTAATGGTCGAGCTGGTCCTTCACCGCGGCCCGGTCGTGCCCGACGATTTCGCTGAAGCGCGGATATGCCCAGCCGGTGGTCCGGATGGGCGGGGTGCCGGTCAGCCGGGTGTCGAGCACCTCGAGGTCGACGCGCACCCGGCTCTCCTCGAATACGGCGGTGCGCACCGGCTTCATTCGAAGCGTGGCGACGTAGTTGCCGGCCGGCACGTTCGCGGTCGAGATCGTCAGCCACAGCTGGCCGGTGCTCATCGGCGGCACCCGGAAGAGCGACGCCTCGCCCAGCTCGGGCAGGGCGTCGCCATGCATGCCCGCGCCGGTTTCGGCGAACGCCACCTGCCTGAGCGTGACCCAGCCGCCGGGCCCGCCCGCAACCTGCGGGGCGACGGGGCCCCTGACCCAGTCGACATAGGGGCCCACGGGCGCGCTGGTCACGCCGCTCGCGACGTCGAAGAGCATGGGCGGCTCGACCCGCAGCACCAACGGAATAGCGGAGACATTCGATAGGGTGACGCAGGCGGATTCGTATTCGTTGCCGGCGGCCCGGACCCGGACCGTCTCGAGGGTCGGTGTGTCGGCCGCCGGCATGTCCCACGGCCGCAGCGGCACCCACATATCCTTGGCCCAGACGACGTAGCCTCGCCCGGCCAGGGGAAGGGCCTTGGCCTGCGCGTACATCGCCATAGTGGTGGTGACGAAGGTGCGCCACTGCGCCTCGCCCGGATCGTCGCCAAGGCTGCCCGCCAACGCATCGATCTGCGCCGTCAAGGCACCATGGGCGCCGGCCTGCGCCGGGGTCATGCCGGCGCCGGCAGGCAGCGCCGCAGCGACCGCCTTCTCCACCCGCCGCAGGTTGGCGCGCATGTGCGTGCGCCGGTCAATGACCAGCCTGGCAAGCGGCGCACCGACGTCGATCGTACGCGTCAGGCGCTCGAGGTAAAGCCGCGCCACGTCGAACGCCGCGTCCGGCGGCGGTGCGGATTCGGCCTGGTCGGCGAGCAGTTCGCCATCCACGAAAACCTCATCGGTGAACATGTACGTCCATTCACTCGGTGACAGTAGAAGCATGACATAGCGGCCGGTGCGGCCCACCTTGTCGGCGGTAAACGTGTACATCTTCATGTGCCGCGGCACCTGCACGAGCCCCTCGTCCTCGGGCGTGACGGTTTTCACGAGGGTATAGTCCACGCCGTTCTCGCTGACGAAGAACTCGCTCTTGCCGGGGTAGTGCACGTCCGCGTGCCCGCCGCCTACCGTGTGGTAGGCGATCCGGTCGATGCGACAGCGCCGCTGCAGGTCGATGACGATCATCGCGGCCGGGGCGTGGTGCCAGCCCACGGTGCCTTTGCGAGTCCACAGCGACTCGCCGATCTCCTTGCCCTTGCCCGTGTATACCTGGCCGTCGGTGAGTTGCGTCAGATCGCCCTCGTCGGTGCAATGTTGGTACGCCGGTTTCGGCCCGAGCCAGTAGGGCTTACCCACCGACAGATTGGTCGCCCGGGCGGTGCCGGGGAACGTCACGACGCAACAGAGCAAGGCGATTGTCCGGATTCTCATATATGTTCGTCCCGCTGGTGCTTGGTCTCGATCTTGATTCGTCCGCGCAAAACTTGTCCGCCGTCGACGGGTCAGGACCGGGATTAAGATTAGGATTAAGATTAAGATTGGGACGTCCGCGGGGAGCAGCAGCTCCAAAGCACGAAGGACAGTAACGTGTTTCGAATTTGCCGCTCTCCGTCGGCGGACGGATCGCTCCCGCCGTTCGGCGGACAGTCGGGCCTCCGGCCCAGCGCGAGATTCGGATTTCGATATTCCGTAGTGCGGCCGCAGCCTGCACTACGGATAGGTGCTGCTGTCACCGGTCCACCACGGTTTCGCCGTCCAGTCGGGGGGCATGTATCGCTGGCCTTCCGCGTGTCCGTCGACGAACGTGACATTGAAGCCGCCGTTGTGACGGTGCGCGACCTTTCCGTAAACGGGGTTGCACCATTCGGCGTCCACATCCGGATCGCCGGACGCCGAATCCATGAACAGGTAGGTCTGCTCGTGCGACTGGGTAATGCTCCCGGTGCGTCGGTAGTGATGGGTAAAGTTCCAGGGATTGTATTCAATCATATAATTGCGCCCGTAGGTGGTGCCGTGCCAGTAGCCGCCGCTGTTCGGCACCGTCGAGTCGTGGAACCCGTACGGTTCGCGGCCGGTCTCAGAGGGGCAGTGGAAAGGAGTGGACAGGCGCTTTTCCCAGCCCTGGTAGATGAACTCGCCCGAGATATACCCATCGAGGATCAGCCGGAACGGCCAGTACAACGCCCAAAAACCGGCACCGGTATCGACCGTGAGCGGGTGGTGGTCGTCCCAGTCGCTTGTGTACATGAAATACGCAAGGTATACCTGTTTCATCTTGACGGTGCAGGCGACCTGGCGCGCCTTCCCCCTGGTGTTATTCAGGGCCGGCAGCAGCATGGAAGCCAGGATGGCGATAATCGATATGACCACGAGCAATTCAATCAGGGTAAAGCGGCCCGCGCTCTTGGAGATCAACCTGTTCATGTCTTCTCGTCTCGGCACTGCTTCAGTCATAAAAGCTTGACGCTCAAAACTGCTGGTGGATTTTGATGTCGGCCTTCGCCCGGAGTTGGTCGATGAACGCCTGTGGCACCTGTTCTTGTTTCTCGGCAAGCAATCGTCGCCGGACTAT
>PVBE012060859.1_pt1 | contig 11912 bp, 11 predicted proteins | sample 1631181 | NCBI WGS metagenome assembly PVBE01 (sample SAMN08397723, study PRJNA350692) | Marine metagenome, whole genome shotgun sequencing project. | isolation source: water | place: Pacific Ocean | collected 2012-04 | reverse complement strand
GATTTGTTCGCCCAAAAACCCTGGTGTGGTGTCCCCGGATTCCGCCGTCCGCCTGAGACGGACCACCAGACCCCGACAGGTCGGGACTCTTGACTCCCCTGTTCGAGTATCTTGGGATGAGTTACACTCTTTCCCCATACGGCCTGCGGCATTTTCCAGTCCGTGAAATCCTTGAATTCTCCACACGGTCCTGACCGTTGACGGTGCCTCAGACGCCGTTTACACTCGTACCTGCCGGAGAAACCGGCGATTATTCAGGCGACGAAAACGGGGTGGCGTGCGCCTGTTTCACTCCCCGTACACCGATAAGAAATACGGCCTGACCGACCCCCGAAAGATCAATCACACCGCTGAGGTACGAGATGGTAGAATTCGGATCTTCGGACCTGACTGTAGAGGACCTGCGAGAGATGTACCGGCTCATGCTGATGGGCCGTCGGTTCACAGAGCGTACCCTGGAACTCTATGAGGAAGGGCGCCTCAAACCCTACCACCCCAGCGCGGGCCAGGAGGCGGTCGGCGTTGGAGCATGCTATGGTCTCAAGCCCAGCGACTGGGTCATCCCCTCCCTGAGGACTACCGAAGCCTTCTGGACACGCGGCCTGACGATGCAGGAGAACCTGAACGCCATGCTGGGGAACTCCGGGAGCATCTCTTCGGGTAAAGAGTCGTTCCACCACGCCGGATATCCCAAGCTGGGCATTCTGGCCGGCACGGCCCTCGTCGCCGCCCAGATACCGGTGGCCGTAGGCGCGGCCCTGGCCCTGCGGATGCGGCGTACCGACGGGGTGACGGTCTGTTTCTTCGGAGACGGGTCCACCGCGCGCGGAGAATTTCACGAAGGCCTGAACCTGGCTGCCGTATTGAACTTGCCTGTAGTCTTCATCTGCGAGAACAATCTCTATTTCCAGACGGCGCCGGCGGCCACCGGTATGGCCGTCGAGGACATATCAGATCGGGCCATCGGATACGGAATGCCGGGGCGCGTCGTGGACGGCCAGGACGTCCTGGCCGTGTATGAGGCGACCAAGAGCGCCGTCGGGCGGGCCCGAAACGGTGAGGGCCCAACTCTCTTGGAGTGCAAGACCTACCGGTTCCTGCGCCACCATCCTACCCAGATCGATATGAGGGACCCCGAGGAGCGTGCCCGGTGGATGGAGCGGGACCCGATCAAGCTGCTCGACCAGAGGCTGAGGGATAAAGGCTACATCGACGACGCGGTGATACAGGGAATGGAATCGGCCATCAAACAGGAACTGGAGGACGCTATCGTGAAGGCCGAGGCCACCCCACCCGCCGATCCGAAAAAAGCGCTCACCAACGTGTACGCCCAGCCGCTGGAGGCCATGCGAATATGAGGACGCTGCAGGTCAACGAGGCGCTCCGGGAGGCGCTCCGGCAGGAGATGGAGTCCGACTCGCGGGTGTTCGCATTTGGCGAGGATGTGGGGGTTTACGGAGGGCTTGACGGGGTAACAAAGGGTCTGCAAGAAAAGTTCGGGGCGGAACGAGTTTTCGACACGCCCATCGCGGAGGCGGGCTTCGCCGGCATGGGCGTTGGCGCTGCCCTCATGGGGATGCGGCCGGTTGTGGAGTTACAGTTCACGGGGCTGGTAACCGTGGCCATGGACGCCATCGTCAACAGCGCGGCAAAGGCCCGCTACGTAAACGACGGTCTGATGGGGGCGCCGATCGTGTTCCGCACCATACACTTCGGCGGCGGCAACGTCTACACCGCCCAGGCCCTGGAGGCATGGTTCGCCCACGTCCCGGGACTTAAGGTGGTCGCCCCTTCCACCCCCCACGACTGTAAGGGGCTCCTCATCTCATCGATCCGGGACCCGGACCCGGTCGTCTTCATCGAACATACCGACCTATACAAGATCACCGGCCCCGTCCCGGAGGAGTCTTACGCTATCCCCATGGGCGAGGCCGCCGTACGGCGGGAGGGCGACGATGTCACCATCGTAACCTGGCTGAACATGGCCCCTATCGTGGAGGAGGCCGCCCGGGAGCTTGCGGACGACGGCGTCAGCGCCGAGGTGATAGACCTCAGGACCTTGGTGCCGTTCGATAGGGAAACCGTGGTGCGGTCGGTCCGCAAGACCGGACGGCTGGTCATCGTCCACGAGGCGGTGCGACGTGGAGGATTCGGCGCGGAGGTGGCCGCCACGGTGGCGAACAGCGAGGCATTTCCTCACCTGAAGGCGCCCATCGTGCGAGTCGCCAATGTCGGGGCGCCCGTACCCCACAGCCCAGACCTGAGCGTCCACGTCCTCCCCGGCAAGGACGACGTTCTGGAGGGCGTCCGCCGCGTAGTCGGTTACAAGTAACCCGTGACCGGCGGGGACACCGACGGGTATTGGGTAAAAAATCTCAAAACCCTCGCCGGAGGAGTGCAGAGAGGACCTGGAGGCCTGTCCTGTCCGACGTACTTACAATGAGCGCGTCGGACTCCGACTCCTCGGAGAGCCTGCTGAAGGGTTGTTCCCCCGGGAATAAAAACCCATGAGGGCGGGTGGGTGTAAGTCACCTCCCGTTTTGAGATAGTTTCTTAATCCCATCGTCTTTAGAGCTTGTAGACAATCACGCAGGGAGGTAACGGCAGCCATGGCAGAAAAACTGGCGATCGACGGAGGCACGTCCGTTAGAAAAGAGAAACTGGCGACCTGGCAGGTCAACTACGGCTACGAAGAGCTTAAGGAGGTCCTGGAGGTCTTCGAAAACGGTATATTCTGTTCTATCGATCCGGCCGCACCCAAGGTGCCGGCCCTGGAAAAGGCCTTTGCCGAGTACGTTGGCTGCGAATTCGCCCTGGCTTTCAGCTCCGGCACCACGGCGCAGCATGCGTCGCTGGTCGCCGCGGGGGTCGGCTCCGGCGACGAGGTCATCGTTCCGCCCCTGGCATTCGCCTCCACCGCGTATACGGTGTTCATGGTAGGGGCCACGCCCGTCTTCGCCGATGTCGACGACAACTCCATCACACTGGACCCAGCCAGAGTCGCCGAGGCCATCACCCCGCGCACCAAGGCCATCGTGCCGGTGCACTGGTTCGGTCACCCCGCGGCCATGGACGAGATCATGGCCCTGGCCAGAGAGCATGACCTGACCGTGATCGAGGACTGCGCACACGGCTACGGCGCGGTCTACAAGGGCAGCAACGCGGGAACCATCGGCGCCATGGCATGCTGGAGTCTCCAGGAGACCAAGGTGCTCACCGCGGCCGGTGAGGGCGGAATTTTTACGACCAACGACAAGTCGCTAGCCCTGATGGCGGACTCCATGCGAGACCATGGCAAGGACAAGGCCTACCAGTCCAAGGAAATGGCCGACTACAATATCGTGCGGGTGGGCAACAACTACCGCCTCTCCGAGATGCACGCGGCCTTCGCCCTGGCCCAGGTGAGGAAGGTCGAGAGGCTACAAGACGCCAGGAAGGACCACGCCGAATATATGGACGCGTCGCTGACAAAGATCGCCGGCCTGAAGAGACCCAAGGCCGAGCCCGGCGTCAAATTGGGGCACGCCTACTACCCCATCCGCTTCGACTTGGACCACTTCACGGTGGAGCTACAGCAGATCTCCGACGCCCTCATAGCCGAGGGGATAGGGAACAACATGAGCGGTGAGGTGGAGTTCTCGGCCAAGTACCCGCTGTTCAGGGAGAACTCGCCGCCGGCCGACGTGCCCGTGGCCGAGCGCATAAGGCGCGAGCTGCTGCTCCTGCCGCTGTACCCCGACCTGACTCAATACGATCTGGAGGACATCATCGCCGGAGTCAGCAAGGTGGCCGCTGCCTACGCCAAGTAGGGCCTGAGCCCTGTTGTTGACGGACAAATCGTCGTCGTCGGTGTTGGCCTGGGATACCCGTTCACGCCGAACCGAAGCACCAGGGCGAGGCCTCGGTCCTGAACATGGCGTCAGCCCGTGAAACCGCGCCGGCAGTCAGCTCGCCGACGCGGCCGGAACGCGCCAGCGTCGTAAACCGGACGCCCCCGAGAAAGGTGGCGGCGAGATCTGCGGCCGAGAGTTCGAGGTCAGGCGAAGCCGTTGTCGGTCCGCACCGGGCGCCCTCGGGTCCTCCGTCGAGTTCGAACGTTCCGTCGTTCCACTCACACAGCGAGTCGTGTACTCTCAGCGCCAATCGTCCACCGGCGGCATACCGCCGGGCTCGGAGCGCCGCCTCCACATCCACCAGCCGCAGCCACGTACCGTCCCGCGGCGATCGCCGTAGTGCCCGGGGGTCCGCGAGCATCCACATGAGGGGATCGTCCACAGGCCGGTCGGCCGCCGTTATCGAGGTCGTCAGGTCGACGTCCAGGCAGAACCTCCAGAGGGCGTCGTATGCGTCGTCCGTGGCCGCCATGTGCTCCCGGACCACCAGGGTTGAACCTCTCAGCCTGTAGACCACGTATCCGTCGATCTGGCCGTCCCTCTCGTAGATGACATGGAACCATCTCGGGTCCTCGCCGAAGAGCGCGGCGCGGGCAAACCAGAAGTCCCACCAGACCCGGTTACGGGTCACCATACCGGGCCGGGCCAGACTGACACGCTCGTATGGACGGGAAAACAGCTCCCTGGCTTCGTCCACCTCGACGAACCGGAGGCGGCCGTCCGGATCGCGGCGACGCTCGAAAGCGGCCCTGTGCCGTTCGATCGTCCAGTCCTCCACCGGAATCGCCGCTCCGTAGCCGAACCTGCCGTAGATCGCGCCCTCCGAGGACTCCAGCGAGGCAAGGGGTTCCCCCCACTCGTGTATGTCGCGGAGCTGGCGCTTCATCATTGTCGTGAGGATACCCCTCCTGCGATGGGTCTGCTGAACTCCTACCTGCGCGACGGCCGCCATGGGCGCCTGCCCGTCGGGAACGGTCATCTCACCGGGGTACGAGGTGATGTTGCCGACGATCGCTCCCCGGTCGAACACGGCAAGGCTGCGTTCCGGCTGGAAAAGGATCTTGAATATCTCCAGTTCGGTCTCGGTATAGTGCTTGCCGTGCGCCCGGGCGTTGGTCCGCTTGAGCGTCGGGAACTCTTCCATCGTGTTGGGGCGCATCTCCAGGTCCATGCAGAGTACTCCTCGCGGGCGACGTTGTTTGCTTTAAGAATGCACAGGGCCTAACTGTGCATTGGAACTCGGAGATTGTAGCACGGAGTAGGGCCTGCCGAGGCAGGCGTTAGCGGGGCGTGGGCGAGACCGTGGCAAGGACCAGGAAATGGCCTGGCTACGCACCGGTGAAAGTGCCGTTTTCCAGGTCGAAGTTGTACTGGGCGTCGCCGTCTCCGCCCACGAGTACCACGGCGCTCGACGGCTCTTCACCAACGGCCCAGTGGCGATGGATGTTTCTCGGCGGGTCGTACCAGAAGCCCAGGTCTCCGTGCTCTATGTGATGGGCGGAGAACACCTCGAGCTTCGCTCGGCCTGGAACGCTGCCGTCGTCCACCCTGGACCAGACCGTGTTACGCTCGCGGCCCGATATCCCGCACTCCAGGCCCCATCGGAAGTGGCTGTGCACGGGCGTGGGCTGGTCCGGAGCGAACCTGGCGATGAAAAGCCCGAACCTGCCCTGCCGGTCGACATGGAGTTCCCTGGCGCCTGGCCCCGCGCTGTCCTCGAGCGACAGACCCTGGACGGTCAGGTCCCCACCCTCGGCAACCAGCCTTTTTAGGGGTGGGTCCATAGCCCAGACCGCCTCCATCGTCTCACCTTTATCGTTCAGGACCCGGTCAACCTCCGCCACGAAATCGGCCACGGAATAGGCCATATCTTTTACTCCTGATTCGAGGTACGTTCAAGCGATTCGAGAGACAACCGACGCCCTACCCCTGGCCGAGCTTTTCGTCCAAGGACCGGGGTCCATCGCAAGCCGGGACCGACGAGTCGGCCGAGTCGTTTCCTGCCCGACCCACCGTAGACGCATCCGAGGCCCTGGGCAGCCAGTAGGCGTAGCACCACACGCCGCCGCCGGCCGGTGGCAGCAGACCCCAGAACACGGCGAACAGGCTGAACACCAGCCGGCCCGAGTCTTCGGGCGAACCCGACTCGGAGGCCCAGCCGACGCCTCGCGCCAGGAGGGCCACGCCGAGGACGTGGAGGACGAAGGCGGCGGCGGCCATGGCCAGCAGCCAACCCAGCCGTGGGACGATCTTCAGATCGGTGGCGGCCAGCACCAGTACTATCACGAGCACCATCCCGAAGTGGAGCGTCAGGCCGTCGATGGTGACGGGAGAGGCCAGGGTCGGGGCGTTGATGTGAATCTGCGAGCCCAGGGCCTTTAGCGACTGCCCGTCGGGCACAAGGGGGCCGGCCAGTGAGACCAGGGCCTCGGTGTAACCGTCGGCGACGGCGATCCAGAGGGCCGATACCAGCAGCAGCAGGACCAGTCCCCTGAAGGCGAAAGTCAGTAGTCTAGCGGTCCCGAGCATGGGCAAATTTCTCGACCCAGAAGAGCCACAGGACGATCGCGAGCAAGATCATGGCCGTCTGCCAGACCAGCAGGTGTGCAACGTCGAGGTACCGCGGGTACGCAGAGCCGATCCAGAATAGGCTCATGATGCGAATCAGGTTAACCGCCGTGAGTACCACCAGGCCCAGGAGCCAGCCGATGCTCTTGGCCCTGATGACGGAGGGATAGGCGAGGACGGCGCCCATGAACAGTACCAACGGGCCCACGGCCGTGCACTCGGCGACGATGTTCACCGCGAAGCTGTCAGAGGAGAGGATGGTCCCGTTCACGCTGGTGGAGGAACCCAGCAGGTTCAGGGCCGAACTCGTCCAGCGGGCCGTCCACTCCGAGACCGACCCGATCCACTCACCGGCGAGAATCCCGAAGTAGACCGCCAGGGCCAAGCCGAGGCTGCCGGCGATAACCGCTGACGAACCCAGCATCCTCCAGCCCGCGCCTTCGGCTCTCATGGGACACACCTTCTGAATAGAATGGAGTCCGCCCGTTTGACGGTAGCGCCATTATAGTCCAGATTTTCCTCGAGGTACACTCTGTTTGACACCCCCAGGGGCCTAAACTACAATCGGTTGAACACCACCGGGTCCGCTGTCCTCACGCGTTCACATTGTACCTGGTGTTTCGTGTCACAGGCCCATCCGCAGACCCCCGATCAGCGAAGAGACATATAGATGACCAGCGACGAAATACGAGAGGCCTTTCTCAGCTACTTCGAGAGCCAGGACCACCTCAGGGTCGCCAGTTCACCCCTGATACCGGTGGGCGACCCGACACTGCTGCTTACCACGGCGGGTATGGTCCAGTTCAAGCCCTACTTCACCGGTGAGGCAACACCTCCAAACCGGCGGTTGACCTCCTCCCAGAAGTCCTTTCGCACAGTGGACATCGACGAGGTGGGAGACTCGACGCACCTCACGCTATTCGAAATGCTGGGCAACTTCAGCATCGGAGACTACTTCAAAAAAGAGGCCATAGCCTTCGCCCTGGAGTTCGTCACCAGGGGACTCGGCCTACCCCAGGAACGATTCTCGGCCACGGTCTACACAGACGATGACGAGGCATACGAGTTATGGATCCAGGCGGGAATACCGGAGGAGCGCATCTTCCGGTTCGGCGACGAGGACAACTGGTGGGGGCCGGCCGGACTGGAGGGGCCCTGCGGCCCGTGCAGCGAGCTCCACTACGATTTCGGGCCGGACAGGGGGTGCCTGAACTCGGACTGCGCACCCAACTGCACCAACGCCATGAACGAGGACGGTGACACGTGCAACCGGTTTGTCGAGCTATGGAACCTGGTCTTCATGCAGTACTACCACAACCTGGACGGCAGCCGACCTCCTTTGCCCGCCCCCAGCGTGGACACGGGCCTGGGCCTCGAGCGCACCGCCATCATCATGCAGGAGGTCTCGACCATCTACGAGACCGACCTCTTCACGCCGGCGATAAAGCGGGTCGAGGAGCTGGCGGGTAAAAAATACGGCGCCGACCGTGAGACCGACTACGCCATGAGGGTGGTGTCCGAGCATGGCCGCAGCTGCACCTTCCTGATCGCCGACGGCGTGGTGCCGGGCAACGAGGGCAGGGGGTACGTGCTGCGTAGAGTGGTCCGCAGGGCCATCAGGCACGGACGCCGCCTGGGCCTGGAAGGGACATTCCTGGGCGAGGTCGCCGAGGTGTTCATCGACGTTATGGGCGGCGCCTACCCGGAGCTTCGCAACCATCGGGACTTCATCCTCACCGTCCTCCGACTGGAGGAGGAGCGGTTTCAGCAGGCGTTTCAGAACGGTTACGCGCTGCTCTCGGATGCCCTGGAGGGGGCCGACACCCTGGCGGGCGATGTTGTCTTCAGGCTCTGGGACACCGGGGGCTTCCCGGTGGAGATGACGCAGGAGATCGCCCGCGAGAGGGGCGTCGCGGTGGACCTGGAGGGCTTCGAGCGGGAGATGGCGTCACAACGGGAAAGGGCCCGCTCGACGGCGCAGTTCGGAGGGGACCGGGCCAAGATTCGAGTCTACGAGGGCCTGGGCGTGGGCGCCACCAGGTTCCTCGGGTACGGGGCCACATCCGGTTCATCGGTGGTCGTGGGCCTTTTGACCGAGGACCAGGCCGTCAACGAGGCATCGGAGGGCCAGGACGTGGAGATCGTCCTGGTCGAGACGCCCTTCTACCCTGAGGGCGGCGGCCAGATCGGAGACAGCGGCGAGCTAATCGGTCCCAACGGCCGGGTCGAGGTGCGAGACACCCAGAATGTCATGCCCGACGTCACCGTTCACTTCGGCGCGGTGATCGAGGGGAGTGTGGCCCTGGGCGACACGGTGGAGACGTACGTGCACCCCATCCGCCGGGAGGACACGGCCCGCAATCACACGGCCACGCACATGCTCCACGCCGCACTGCGGCAGGTGTTGGGCGCTCATGTCCGCCAGGCGGGCTCCCTGGTGACATCGGACCGGCTTCGCTTCGACTTCACCCACGTCCAACCGGTGACCGAAGAGGAGCTCTGGCAGATCCAACTGCTGGTCAACGAGAAGATAAGACAGAACTCCCCGGTCGTTAAGAGCGAGGACACCTACGCCTCGGCCATCGAGCGGGGGGCACTGGCATTCTTCGGCGACAAGTACGGCAGCGAGGTCCGGCTGGTGGAGATCTCCAACGGCGCGACCTTCAGCTTCGAGGTCTGCGGCGGGACTCACGTCGAACGCACCGGTGACCTGGGCGCGGTCTACGTCCTGGGCGAGTCCAGCGTCGGCGCCGGAATGCGCCGCCTGGAGGCCGTCAGCGGGCGAGCGGCGGAACGGCTGGTCCGGGAGCGGTTCAACCGGGAGGACCGTACCGCACGCAGTCTTCAGACCACGCCGCCCGAGCTGGAGGCCAGGGTCCAATCGATGCTGGCCGAACTGGACCAGGCCAGGAACGAGAAGGAGTCCCTGGAGAGAAAGCTGTCCCTGCAGGCGGCCGAGGGCCTGCTGGCCTCGAAGCAGGATGTCGACGGGATCACCGTCCTGGCCACCAGGGCGCCGGTCTCCAATGTGGACTCCCTTCGAGAGGTCGGCGACTGGCTGAGGGACAAGCTGGCCAGCGGCGTAGTGGTGCTGGGCTCGGTCGTCAACGAGCAGCCCGTGCTGATCGCCATGGTAACCCCCGACCTGGTGGCCAAAGGCATCAACGCCAGCGAGATCGCCAGGGGAGCCGCCAAGGCCATCGAGGGCGGGGGCGGCGGGCGGCCCGACGTGGCGCAGGCCGGCGGACGCCGTGCCGAGAAGCTGGACGAGGCCCTGGCCCTGGTGCCCGACCTGGTGCGGCGAAAGAGCGAGGGTGATTGAGCATACTGGCGCTGGACGTGGGGGACAGCCGCATCGGCGTGGCCATGAGCGAAGGGTTCCTGGCGGCGCCCCTGACGACCATCCATCGCAGGAACGAGGCCGTCGACGTCCGGGAGGTCCTGCGCCTGGCTGAAGAGTACGGGGCCGAGGAGATCGTCGTCGGGATGCCTCTGTCATTATCGGGCCAGGTCGGCCCGCAAGCCAAGCGGGTCGCCCGGTTCGCGGAGGCCCTGGCCGAACAGACCAGCCTGCCCATCGTTTCCGTGGACGAGCGCTATTCCACTGTCGAGGCCGAGAGGCTGCTCAGGCAGGCGGGCGTAAGACCATCGGAAGAAAAGGCCCGTGTGGACGCCGCGGCGGCAGCCGTCATCCTCCAGTCCTACCTGGACTCCAGGCGGGCCAAGGCCTGACTCTACCCCCTACAGCCTGACCACCATCTGGAGCTGGTTGGTGGGCTTGACCAGGGCCTCGAAGGTCTTCTGGATTCCGGTCAGCGGAACGTAGCCGGCGTCGGTCAGCAGCGGTCCCATGTCCACCTTGCCGGACTTTATCAGGTCCAGGGCGATGCGCCACTCCTCGGGCATGGAGCCGAAGGAGGCCTGAAGCTTTACCTCCTTGGCTATCCAGACCACCGGCAGGACCGGCGTCGGCTCCCACTCCAGGGAGACCAGGACCACCTGCCCCTCGCGGGTCACGATGTTCAGAGCCTGGTCGAGCGTGTTCTTGGCGGCTGCGCACTCGAACACCACCTGGGTGCCGAGTCCGCCGGTCAGCTCGACGATCTTTTCCACCGCGTCCTCGCTGGTGGGGTCTATGACGGCGTCGGCGCCGAGCTTGAGCGCCGCCTCTCTCCTGGCCGGCACGGGCTCGGAGACGAAGACCGGGCCTGCTCCCGCGGCCCTGGCGGCCTGGAGGCACAGCAGCCCTATGGGGCCCGCTCCGAGGACGGTCGCCGAGTCTCCCAGTCTTAATTGAGATATCCGGACGGCGCGGACCGCTACCGCGCAGGGCTCGCACAGGGCCGCCGCCTCGTCGGAGACGCCCTCGGGGATGGGCAGCGGCTCCCACTCGTCCAGGGCGATATACTCCGCGTAGGCCCGGACCTTACCGTCGTCGAACCCCTGGGTCAGGTAGTTGAACCTGGGACCGCGTTTGGCCCCGAAGCCGACGCTGGCGGGCGGTGTGCCGCCTCCGCCGACGACCCGGTCGCCGGGTTTCCACCGCGTTACGTCGGCACCCACTTCAGCCACCGTGCCGCAGTACTCGTGGCCCATGACTGTCCCTGGGGGGACCGCGTCGTAGAGGAACCCGTGGACGTCCGTCCCGCAGATGGCGCAGTACTTGACTTTGACCAGGATCTGGGTCGGTCCCGGAGACGGCGTGGGGATCTCCTCGATTTCGAAACGCTGATTGCCCTTGTAGACTGCGGCTTTCATGCTAAACTCTCCTGTCGGCGGCTCAGGGCCAAGAAACTGTCTCAGAATGGGAGGTGGTTTCCACACTCTCAGCAAGAGTGGGTTCGACTCCCTCCTGACACCCCGGTTCCTATGAGGTCAACAGCGCCATAATACCCCTCGGCCGGTCGTTTGTCTCGCGGAAGGGTTGATTTTGCTGGGGGAAAGAAGAGAAGAGGGCAGTCCGAAGGACTGCCCTCTCGGTGGTCGGTGTGAGAGTGCGTCGACATCGACCCGGAGCCGGCCGGGTCGTAAGATACGCTGAGGATGGAGGCTATGCGTCCCCGACGCCACGCTCCTTGAGGAATTCGATGGCCTTCTGGACGTTAGTGATGCCCTCGGCGTCCTCGTCGGAGATCTCCAGGGGATTGTCGTCAGTGCTGAACTCTTCCTCAAAGGCCATGATTAGCTCGACCAGGTCAAGCGAGTCGGCATTCAGGTCATCGGTAAAAGAGGCCTAGGGAACCACTTCGGACTGATCCACGCCCAGCTTGTCTGCAACGACCGCCTGCACTCGCTCTACTAATGTCGCCATCATGGCACCTCCCTATTCGAACCGAAAACATTGATCACGATTTATTTCTGGCGTTCTCTATAATCGAGCCCAACACACCGTTGACAAACTTTGGGGAGTTGTCGGACCCGAATACCTTGGCCATCTCCACGGCCTCGTTG
>PVBE010000565.1_pt1 | contig 11913 bp, 10 predicted proteins | sample 1631181 | NCBI WGS metagenome assembly PVBE01 (sample SAMN08397723, study PRJNA350692) | Marine metagenome, whole genome shotgun sequencing project. | isolation source: water | place: Pacific Ocean | collected 2012-04 | reverse complement strand
GCCCTATTCCTCTCTGGATTTCAATCCGCTTGACGACCAAGTGGAAGTTGATGGAGAAGTTACAAGGGACCGCTTCGGTTACTCAATTTATTGACAAGCGGGAAGCCGTCTTTGGGAAGCAATACTACCGGGTACGGGCGGTGTAGTAGTTAGTTAGAAGATCACCAAAGCAAAATAACTGTTTTTCGAGTCACGCATTTGTCCCAGAGCATAGTGATGTCTGGATGTGCATAGGAGTATGGGGGATATCAAATAGTCTTTAAAATGTTTTCAGTAGGGTTTGTTGAAGCTTTCCCGGTTTGTCTTGCTCTACCAGCATACTAAAGCATGTTCTCTGCGCTGTATATATGCATTGCAGGATCGATTCTTTCTTGGTTGCTACAAACAAAAGCGAAATATAGACCATCCATAATCTCGCCGAGCATTGCTAATAACGCCTCAGAAATCGCCCAGACCAGAAGGCTTTTTCTCAGCGGAAAAATTAAAGGCTAAAGAATTCAATGCCCGTGCGATTTGGTGGGGGTGCCCTTGGCAACGCGATTAAAGGAGTGATGAAATGGGGAATTGATGTTTGGTGTTACTTATCAATCTTACTTTTAACCGGCGAGTGGTACGAATTTTTTGACTTGCCAATTTCCGCTGAGCCGCGGATAATCCATCCATCTAGCACCCGTTAAGGACTATGGCAGACATTAATTTTGACTGCCCGCATTGTGGGCAAAATTTGGAAACAGATGAGGTGCTATCTGGTACGGGAATTGACTGCCCAGTCTGCAAAAAGTATTTAACAATTCCGGGATCCTCTACCACCACTGAACTAATCAATATAGGCACCGGAAAAAATGTTTCTGATTTATTAAGAGCGACACAACTGGCGGCTAAAGCTGCTAAGGCTGCTAAGGCTGCTCGGGCCGCCAATACTGCCGTAGGAGATGGGGATTCAAGAGCTGTTCTCGATCAGTTAGCCAAACGCGCCGCTAAATCAGTCATAGAAAAAAAGAATGCGAATATTTCAAAAACAAACACACAATTGGATTCTGTTGATTTAAGCAAATTTGAGTATAAAGCAACCAATCCGGCAACTGGCGTGACGGAGCGCGGTGAAATTTCTGCATCCGATCTGATTGATGCGTCAAACAGACTTATGAAAATGGGATTGGAAGCCACAAGCATTAATCAGAGGGAAGAGTAGAATACTACGTGTTCTTGTTGCGTTGAGCAGCTACCGAAATGAATACGCGAGTCGCCTGCGATTCCCAAGGCCGGGCTTTCATGCCGGAGGCTGCAGCCTTGGTGCCTCTCCCCCTTGGGCGAGTGCAATTGGCCAAAACTGCTTACTTCTCACCGCTCACTCCAAACACTCCCCGGCCTCGGGGATCGGGTGCGCCGGTGAACGGATTGCCGGCTTGGCCAAGGCCGATTGCCTGTGTGGCTTGCAGGGAACTGACTGCTTTCACTGTGTGGCCCTTGGCCCGGAGAGCGTCGATGATTCCTTGGCCAAGCGCTTTCTCGACGAGCAGCCGATCCGGTTTCCATTGGTGATGAAACCGGGGTTGGGCGAGCGCCTCGGCCGGTGTTTTGCCGAAGTCCACCACTTGGATGATGGCGAGTAGTACCTGGGTGATGATCGTCGGGCCGCCGGCCGCGCCGACGGTGAAGATCGGTTTGCCGGCCCGCAGCACGATCGTTGGGCTCATGCTCGAGAGCGGACGTTTTCTGGGGGCGACCGCGTTGGCCTCTGCACCGATGAGGCCAAAGGCATTGGGTGCGCCAGGTTGTGCGGAGAAGTCGTCCATCTCGTTGTTCATCACTATGCCGGTGCCGGGGATGACCGCGCCGGAGCCGAACGAGGTGTTGACTGTCGCCGTGCAGGCGACCCACCAGCCGTCGGTGTCGGCTGTGGAAAAGTGGGTCGTGTGTTTGCCGAACAAATCCGTGTCGGCGTTCGGCGGCGTTGAGTAGGCATCGACATTGATCGCTTTTGTCGGGTCAATTTTTCCGGCGAGTTGGCGCGCGTATTTTTTGGAGGCCAAGCCTCTTGGCACTGGGGCGAAGTCGGCGTCGCCGAGCCAGTGGGCGCGGTCGGCGAATGCGAGTCGTGTTGCCTCGGTGACGACGTGGACAAACTCAGCAGAGCCGGATGTCATCGATGGCAGGTCAAACGTCTCAAGGATGTTCAAAATCTGTGCCACGTGCACGCCGCCGGAACTGGGCGGCGGGAAACCGACGATCTCGTGCCCGCGGTAGGTCGTTCGCACTGGCTCGCGCCGCTTGGCCTCGTAGTGGGCGAAGTCGTTGCGGATCATCAGGCCGCCGTTGGCGTTCATCCACTGTTCCGTTTTCAGCGCGAACGGACCACGGTAAAACCAGTCGACGGAGCGGCGTGCGATGCTGCGGTACGACTTGGCCAAGTCAGATTGCTGGAGTCGGTGGCCGCTTGGCCAGGCATTGCCATTTGCGTCGAGGAAGATGCGTGCGCTGTCCGTGAAGTTGCGCAATTTTTTGACCACTGACCCCACTCGGCCCAGATAGGCATCGTCGAGTTCAAATCCCTGCTCGGCGATCGTCGCCGCTTGGCCAAGGTGCTTGGCGAGGGAGAGGTTGCCGTGGTCGCGAATCGCGAGATCGTATGCCGCCAACGCGCCGGGTACGCCAATGGCCAACGCACCGGTGCGGCTCAACTCGGGCTTGGCTTTGCCGTCGCGCAAATACATGTCGTGGCTGGCCTTGAGTGGGGCAGTCTCGCGGCCGTCGATTGCCGCGAACGAGCCGTCTGGCTTACGGATCAGCATGAAACAACCGCCGCCGATTCCGGAGTTGAAGCCGTCTACCACGCCCAAAGTCAGCGCGGCCGCGACAGCGGCATCGACGGCGTTACCGCCGCGCTCGTATGTTTTGATTGCAATCTCGGTGGCGATGGGGTGCACGGTGACCGCTGCGCCGGTTCGCTCCGCAGCCTGGCCAAGCGGCAGCCCGAGCAGTAGCAGGATAACAACACGATTCAACATGACCGGCACAGGATGTTTTGTGGCAACGAATGTTGCAAGAGCGCTTTGTGTTCCGTGTCTCTGGTTTTACGGAGTTTTGAAATACAGTTGAATCGTTCACTGACGTGGGTAAGCTGCATTTTTTCAGGATGATGAAATATACCCGTAAGTTGTTTGGGACTTTCGTTTGCATCTGGAGCTGCGTTTTCGGTGGCGTTGCGAATGAGGCGGATTCGCCGAAAACGGCGAGTGGTTTTTTTCAGGACACAAAGGTTTGGGAAGTGTCGCTGACCGTGTCGCCTGAAAACCACGATGCTCTCGAACCGCAGGGCGGGCGGGGGTTCGATGTGGATTTCAAGTATGTCCGCGCCGGCGTTCGTATTGCCGGTCAATCGTTTGAGGATGCCGGCTTGAGGTACAAGGGTAACTCTAGTTTCTCGACCGCGCGTGGTGTTCCAAAAAAATCGTTCAAGATCGACTTCAACCGGTTTGTGAAGGGGCAGAAATTCCTCGGGCTCACCAAGCTGAACCTGAACAATAATGTCCTTGACCCGTCGCAGATTCGCGAGGCGCTGGCATACCGGCTCTGGCGCAAGCTGGAACTGCCGAGTTCGCGGGTGGCATTCGCGCGGGTGATGTTGACCGTGCCGGGTCGGTACGACAAAAAACTGCTTGGTCTGTACGTTGTGGTGGAGCAGGTGAACGGGCCGTTCCTTAAGGAACGGTTCGGTACGGACAAGGGCCTGCTGCTCAAGCCCGAGCGCGGCCTGTCGATGCAGTACCTGGGTGAGGCATTTGCGGAATATGAGCGGGTGTATGTGCCCAAGTCCGACGCGAAACCGCGCTTGGCCAAGCGCTTGATGGAGTTCACGCGACTGGTCAGTCAGGCGGACGATGTGGCGTTCGCTGAACAGATCGGCGGCTTCGTGGATCTCGGGCAGTTGGCCAGATTCACTGCGGTGCACACGGTGTTGTCGCACCTCGACAGCTTTTTATTGCGTGGCCACAACTATTATCTTTATTTGCCAAAAGCCGGCGGTAGGTTCGCATTCTTGCCGTGGGACGTGAACAGCACCTTTGCCAGTCATCGCTCAGCGGGCAGCCCGGAGCAGCAGTTCGACCTCAGCGTGAAACAGCCATTCGCGAGGGGGCAGCGGTTGCTCGAACGCCTGATGAAGCTGAAATTGTTCCGTGAGTCGTACGGAGGGGAACTGAAAAAACTGGTGCGCACGCATTTCTCAAGGGAGACGATTGGCCGCGACATGGCAGAATTGCGCAAGGCGGTGGAGCCAACGGTCAAGGAGGATGAATACAGCGATTACCGCGAGTTTGTGAATAATTTTGAAATCCCCAAAGACACCATCCCGAGCGAATCGCGTGGTGGGTTTCGCGTGGTGCGCAAGCCGCTGCTGAGGGAGTTCGTCGCGAAGCGGCACGAGTCGATTGCCGCACAGTGGGTCGGTGAGAGGGAGGGCTACACGCCCGGTTCGCGCCGTCGCTCGGGAGGCAAGGAACGCCGACCTCGTCGCTAGAGCAGACTCCACTTGGCGAGGCGCAGAACAGCGCGCGGGCTGCTGCCCAGTTGCTCGTACCACGCGGTGAGAAGGGTGCCGTTGGGCAACTCGACGGTGGAGGGGTAGCCGAGATCGCCATTCGCGCCATCGCCGGAAATCGTGATTGGCTCGCTCCAGGTTTTGCCGTGGTCGGCGCTGACGCGGGCCTGGTTGCCGAATGGTTTGCGGCGGTAGCCATAGCTCATCAGCAGTCGGTCATCGTGCAGTCGGAGCAGGTGCGACGGCAGACCCCAGACGCCGATTGAGTGTGGGACGTTCCAGGTTTTGCCGCCATCAGTGGACTCGGTTTGCAGGGTTTCGCGGCTGTTTGGATCGTTGTGGTTGCGAATTTGCGTGATGATCGTGCCGTTGGCGGCCTCGACGGCGTGCAACTCGTGGTACTCGCCGGGATCATCGCCGGGGCGGGTGGGGATTTGCGCCAGTTTTTTCCACGATCGACCGTCGTCGGTGGACTCGCAGACGCCGTTCCACTTGCCGGTCTTCCACAAATCCTTGCCGGCGTAGAGTTGGCGTCCGTCGGTGAGCTGGATCGGACCGTGCGGGCTGTTGACGATCGAGTCGTACGGTGTGGACCACGTGACGCCGCCGTCGGTTGAGCGGAGCATCCATGTGCCGAGCTGCGCCTTGCGCTCAGTTGCGCTGATGCGGTTGTGCGCGCCGCGCCAGCGCGTCTGTCGGACGGCGTCCCATTTGTTAATGTTGCCGTTGTTGAACTGGTACTCGTAGGCCAGCGAGGAAAACGTGGTGGCGAGCAGGGTGCCCTTGGCCGTCTCAAGAATGCCGGCGTCGCGATCGTCGATCGCAAGGTCGAGCAGCACGCGGGGGAAGGTCCACGTTGCGCCATCGTCGTCGGATCGCATCAGCTCCACTTGGCCAAAGGGACAGACGTGTCCTTCTCGTCCTCCGGTGCAGATGAGCAGCAACTGGCCGTTGCGCCGTCGGGCCAGCGTGGGCCAGCCGTGGTAATGGTTCGGGCGCAGGCTAACGATCTCAATGCCGTGCACCTTGGCCAAGGGCTGGGCCGCCAAGGTGCGGATGTGTGGGAGGAATGCGACGCCAAGGCCGAGTGCGGTGGATTGGCGGAGCATTTGGCGTCGGGAGATGGGTAGCGATTTCACGGCGCAAACGGTAGAGGAAAACAATCGACTGGCCAAGGGGAAGTGTGAGCGGCGAGCGGTTGTTCCACACCAGCAAAGTTGTATTATTACTGGGCAAAGATCACGGCTGTTTGCTTCGGCGGGAGGAGATGAAGATGGTGGCGGCAATGCCAAGCGGAATCGTGCTAAGTAGGCCCATGACGATGATGAGCAGCGCCAACTCGGGCGAGCCCATCGGGCGGGGCGCGGGGGTGAACCGGATCTCGGCCACCAGTGGCAGGTGATCGGACGCCTCGGTTTTCGGCACGTCGAGCCATCGTACTTTGAAGTTTTTTTTGTCGGAGAGCAGGATGTAGTCGATGCGGCGTGTCGGATTGTCGCTGCTCATTGTGTAACCGTTGCTTTCGCCGGCGATGTTCCATGCGTCTGTCCAGTTCTTGCTGAGTCGTCTGTAGAGTTCGCTGTCTGGCGTGTCGTTGAAGTCGCCGCACAACAGGATGGGCAGGGCGGGGTATGCGGCAAAGAGATCGGCGAATTGTGTCTCGCTGAATAGTCGCTCCGCCTGGTCGGCAGTATGATCGAGATGCGTGCAGGCGAACAGCAGTTGGCCTTGGTTCACGGCCAGTACGGCCAGCAACACGCCGCGCTGTTCGCCTTTGCGGGCCTGCTTTAGTCGGTGATTCTCGTGGGACTCGATGGGGAAGCGGCTTAGGATCGCGGTGCCGTATTGGCCGCCTTGAAAGTTGTCGAGATTTGGCCCAAAGGCGACGTTCATCCCAGTGAGTTGGGCCAAATCTGCTGGCATGTCGATGCCGCCGGTGCGTTCGGTGTTTTTATCGACCTCCTGCAGGGCGACGATGTCGGCGTTGGATTGCCGGATGACGTTGGCGATGCGATCGAGATCGACCTTGCCGTCCAGTCCTTCGGCATGGTGGATGTTGTAGGTCATCACGCGCAGAACCACCGGCGTGATATCGGGCGACTTGCAACCAGGCAGCAAACTCAAGCCAAGCGTCGACAAAAAAAGACAGAGGCCGAGCGACCCCCGCCTGAAGAAATTGTACATGATGGATGCCTAGTTTTTCTTCTTACGCTTCAGGCGGAAGTCGGCGGGTCGCTTGTTTTGTGCGGGCCAGTAGTCTCTGCCCTTGAAACCGTATTGCGACGGGTTGAACGGGCTGATGAGATCAACCTTTGTGCCGGCTTCTGGGATCTCGAGGTCCAGCAGCCAATAGGCTCCGTTGACCAGCATCCGCCGTGTGCCGTGGGCCGCGAGGTCGGTCGATGAACCCATCGTGGTGGCGAATGTCCGGCCCTTCTTTCCACCGGGCACCTGATAGTTTTTCGTCCAGAACACCGGCATCATGGGGTTGTTCTTTGGGCCTTCCACCGCTTCGTCGTCGGTCGGTTTCATGCCGAAGAAAGGATCGTCTGTGTGCGGTCCTTTGCGCTTGGTGACCTGCCCGAGGATGATGTGCTGCGACCCCTCCGGCAGCGGCAGACGCACGCCGTAAACATCAGTTGGCCCCCAGACGTCGCCGTTCTTGACGCCGCGCGTGGCAGGATGTTTCTCCGCGCCCCGCGCAATGATGCCCACCGTGCTCTCGCTCTTGTGCGCGCCGTGATGGTTTTTCCAGAAATCACCGAGCACCACCTTGCCGAAGCCGCCCTGCCACTCCTTTTTCGGGCCGCCGTAGCCGTTGCTGTAATGGGCATACGTCTTGTTCCCACCGATGTTGAATGCATGGGTCGCGGTTCGCATGCCGATCACCGGCCGGCCGGTCTTGAGGTAGGCGTCGATGTGCGCCATCTGCTCGTCGGGCAGATCGCGAAAGCGAGTCCCGATAACCAACAGGTCGGCGTTGGCCAACGCCTCGAGCCCGGGGGTGTTACTTCGGTTGTTTGGATTGACGATCCCGCTCTTGGGATCGATCGAGAAAACCACGCGGCAGTCGAAGCCATGATGACGCGAGAGGATGCCGGCAAGCACTGGCATGGCCTCCTCTGAGCGGTACTCTTCGTCGCCGGCGATCAGTACAATTTTTTTGCCGTTACCGGGGCCTTTTTTGCCCTTGTAATCGAGCCATTGCTTGGGCGCTGCGGTGGCGCTCATCGCTGCGGTGGTAAACAGAATAATCAGCAGTTTTGATGTGTGTTTCATGTCGAATTAAAAGTGGTTTCCGTGGTGGCGAACCGTAACGGTTGCCGCACCGATTGCAAGCCTGTAGCATTGCCGCCGACGAACCGATGGTGATCCACGACAAAAAACCAGTCAGCCCGTGGGTCTCGACCGGAATCAATTTGCTGGCGTGGCCGGGCATCGGCACGTACATGGCCGGGCAAAAAATCACGGGTGCCATTCAGGCCACCCTGGCCTTGGCCGGAGGGCTGTTGAGCTTGTGCCTCATTGCCGTGCTGTTCCGGTTTGCGATGAAGCTGGACTCGACACACTTCGACACCGAGTCGTTCATGCAGGCCAACGGTGTGTTGCTTGGCCTGGGTGGTGGCGGCCTTGGTCTGCTGGCGATCGTATGGATTTGGGCAGCTGTCAGTTCCTTTCACAATCATACAAAGATAAAAAACAGATCATGAGCAGTTCAACAGCGGAAACGGTTCTTGGGAAACTGACTCGGCGTGAGTTTCGCGAGCGGATGGACTCCGGCGAGCTGGCTGGCTGCCTCATCCCGGTCGCCGCCATCGAGCAGCACCTCGAGCACCTGGCGATGGAGCACGACTGGCGCAGTGTCGGGTTGGTGGCCCGCGCCGTGGCCAAGCGCCTGGCCCCACGCGTGCTTGTTGCCGAGGGGTTGATGTGCGGGATCAGCGAGCATCATATGCGGCACCCCGGCACGCTGACACTTCGGCCCGGAACATTCCTCACCGTGCTTGGCGACCTGATCGATAGCATGGTCCGCGCCGGCTTCCGCAACATTGTCGTGATCAACGGGCACGGTGGGAACATCGATCCGATCCGCGGCACATGGGATCAGTTTCTGCGGCAATTCAAGGGCAAGAATCTTCACTTTCTGTCCTACTGGGACACGCTTGGCCAGGCGGATGCCGACGAGTTGCTGCAGGGCGGCAAGCGGCTGCCGGATGACATGCCGGGGCATGCGCAGGAGTTCGAGACCTCTGTTGCCTTAGCCAAGTTTCCCGAGAACGTCCGCGCCGACGCGGTCGCCGACCAGTCCGATCCGGCGCCCGCCATGGCCACAGCAGAGCAGGGGGACGAGTGGTTCGAGCGTGTGACCGTGCGTCTGGCCAAGTTTGTCGGTGAAATTATCGAAGGTCAGCAACGATCAATGACGCCGCCGTACCATCCATAGTTGTTTGGCCAAGGCCGGTTTTTCGGCGTGAAACCAAAATCGCCTTGCAAGGCGGAGGGAGGTTTGGCAGGGTGCGCGCCCTTCTGGGTGCGCCCGTAGATCAACTGGATAGATCGCATGGCTACGAACCATGAGGTTGGGGGTTCGAATCCTCCCGGGCGTACCACTTCTCTTTAAGATAATTCCCCTGAATTTTCTTCTCTACTTTCTGATGGTGGTTCTGTCTGCCAGCCAGATCATGTCGACGTTTTTTGGCGAGGCAATATTGAGGGGCATTAGTCGGTTGTTGATCGGTTTGATTGTGCGGGGATCAAGCCACTTTTTAATTTCGGCGTGACCATCGGCGAAGCTTAATCCTGCGGCGCTGTTATGATAACTGGCGGGGTAGTCGATAATGCGCGCCGTAGCCGGGCTTTCGACCATCTGGTTGGCGAATCCACCGGCATTGATGCTGTCGGGATGTTCGTCCAGTAAAACGTATAGTTTGGATGGCCCGGGATTCAGCAGGTCAGAGGATCTGATGTACACTTTGTATCGGCTTCCAGGCAGCCAAACTCCTGGGCCTCCCATCGCCTGGCTCATGCCCATGCTGCGCACGCGGGAATGATGCCTGCCCCTGATGGTGACATTACTGTAGTCAGCCGGGCATTTGTACACCCGAGCGCTCGGGAGGTATGGGGCAAACTTGGCCCGTTTTGGATCCAGCAAATCAAGGATATTCGTGTTGTCACGGTTTCCCGGGTTGTAGTCCAGCCATCCGGCAACCCATGCATAGAGTTCCGTTCCTGAGTTGCCGGGTTTTGTGAGCAGGTCATCGTTGTCATCCGGATACATGAGATGAGCCAATTGCAGTTGCTTGAGGTTGTTCATGCATGAGATTCCATGTCCCTTGGCCTTGGCGTTGGTCAGGGCGGGCAACAATAGCGCCGCCAGGATGGCGATGATCGCGACCACCACGAGTAGTTCGATGAGCGTGAATGCTTGTCTTGAGATACTTTTCATTTTTCTTCAGCTTTCAATTCTTCCCCACCTTTAACTGGTCAAGCCCTTGTGAAATTAGATGCGCGGCGGCTCCGGCCACACCCTGCCAACAGCACGGCTGCGGTTGTTGTGAGCAGGTGGTGTTTCAAAGGTCTCAAAGGAGTTTAAGCCGCTTGGTTGATGATTTCAATTGCGCTGAGTGCACCGGTTCTTTTTTGGGTCGCATTTTCAAAAAAAAGGCTTTTCAAGGGGGACGGCTTTGGTAGATTTCCCCACATGAAGTCCCATTCTCTCTCTCGACGTCGTTTTCTCCAGTCCACCGCAGTTGCCAGCGCGCCGTTCATTCTGCCCTCCGGTATCTGGTCGGCCAAGGTCAAGCCCAACGATAAAATCGCTGTGGGATTCATTGGCATGGGCAAACAGAATGGCGGGTTACAGAACCGCTTCATGGGTGACAAAAACGTTGTCTGCGTGGCCGTTTCTGACTGCGATACCACTCGTCGCAACGCAGCCAAAGATCGTGCCAACAAGCGTTACCAGAACAAGGATTGCAAGGCCTATGTGGATTTTCGCGAAGTGATCGCGCGCAAGGACATCGACGCGGTGAGTATCGCCACGCCGGATCATTGGCACGCCATCCAGACCATTGCTGCGGTGAACTCTGGCAAAGATGTGTACTGCGAAAAACCGCTTACCCACAATGTACACGAGTCGGTCGAGGTGATGAAGGCGGTGAAAAAGAACAAGGCCATTTTACAGACCGGCTCGATGCAGCGTTCCTCCCGCGAGTTCCGTGTGGCCTGCGAACTGGTGCGAAACGGTATCATCGGCAAAGTCGAGCGAACCGCCGTCAACGTCGGCCCTCCCGGCGTGCCGTGCGACCTGAAGACGGAGACGATGGAGCCGGGTCTTGACTGGGAAAAGTGGATCGGTCCCGGCCCGATGCGCGGCTACAGTTCTGTGCTCAGTCCGCGCGGGGTGCACGGTCACTTCCCGAACTGGCGCAGCTACAAGGAGTACGGCGGTGGCATGGTCTGTGACTGGGGCGCGCACATGATCGATATCGTGCACTGGGGACTGGGTATGGATGACAGTGGCCCGGTGGGCACCATCCCGGCCGAGAATCCCAAGGCGATGAAGGGCGCGCAGCTGGTTTACGCTGGCAACGTCCCGCTGATGCACGGCACAGGAATGGGATCGAGCTTTTACGGCACCGAGGGGCGCGTGGAGTGTCATCGCGGTCGGATCGGCCTTTGGCTAGGGGAGAAGTTCATCGCCGGCCGGACAGGCGGAGACAGGAAGGTCAACCTCGGGAAGGAACTCGACAAGATGGAGTCCGAGTACCTCAAGGATGCCAAGGTGAAGCTGTACCGCAGCAGCAGTCACATTCCGGACTTCCTCAACTCCATGCGCACCCGCAAGAAGTCGTGCACGCACGAGATCATCGGCGCGCGGACGGCGATCGCCTGTCATCTGCTCAACCAGACCTACTACAACCACACGGTGATCAAGTGGAACCCGAAGAAAAACACCTTCGCCTCCGGCGGAGATCCCGCCTGGTTGACCCGCGATTACCGCGGCGATTTGAAAGTCTGACCTTGGCCAAGCGCTGATCAAACGCATCAATTTAAAGAACACGGTATGAGCCAAGCGCTCCTTCCGTGTTTTTTTTGTCAGTTTGGTTAAGCACTCTGTCTGCTTTTGTGGCAAACCTTTGCTTGAACAGTCAGGGCGGTTTCTGTATCCGTCTGCGCGCGCGGGGAATTCTGGGTCAACCCTCACCGGAGATTCCGTCATCGTTTTTCGTTGTCGCCACTTCGGGCGGCCGACTCGGACTATTTCGTTGTTTCGGTCCATTTCTGTTCCCCGGCTTATATTTGTGAAGGCAGATCACATTCGAAATATCGCGATTATTGCGCACGTGGATCATGGCAAGACCACGCTTGTG
>PVBE012867531.1_pt1 | contig 11914 bp, 9 predicted proteins | sample 1631181 | NCBI WGS metagenome assembly PVBE01 (sample SAMN08397723, study PRJNA350692) | Marine metagenome, whole genome shotgun sequencing project. | isolation source: water | place: Pacific Ocean | collected 2012-04 | reverse complement strand
TGGAAGGCGCACTCTATGGTGGCAGCACGCCGGATGAGAGTGGCGGTCGCATTAATGTCAGTTTGTATAAGAACGGCGCTTTGAATACATCCGGGGCAAATGACTTTTATGTGGCGGAGGGTATTTACCTTGTGGATTAAATATGGGTTAATAAGCCTCTTAGTTATTACATTACAAATAAAAATCAGGAGATCACATTGAGTTTTGTCGATTTTTTCTTAAAGATACGCAACAGTAAAGTTTTTAACACCATTGTCATTGCGGTAATTTTGGCGTCGGCTTTTTATGCCGGTGTCACCACTTATGATCTTCCGGATACATACGAAGCAGCATTAAATATCTTTGATTATTCAATCACTGTGTTTTTTGTGATTGAGATTTTGATCAGATTGATGTCAGAAAAGAATCTGTTTAACTTTTTTAAGAGCGGTTGGAATGTATTCGATTTTATTATTGTCACCGTGAGCTTGGTGCCGGTAGCTGGTGCCGAGACTGTTTTTGTGGCAAGACTCTTGAGAATAGTAAGAATTTTACGTGTGGTGACCATTGTGCCTGAGTTTCGACGCATTATTGATGGCATCATTAAAACCATCCCACGGGTCGGCTTCATCATCTTATTGATGTCCATATTCTTTTATATCTGGGCCACCATTGGTTCGATTCTGTTTAACGACATCGACCCTTCTCGTTGGGGGAATGTCGGCAGCGTAATGCTGGTGCTGTTGCAAATGATTACCTATGACGATTGGGCGGCAGTCATGAATGATGTCCTTGAAGTGTACCCAATGGCCTGGATTTATTTTGTCAGCTTCCTGATCTTAAATGCCTTTATTTTGTTTAACATGGTGATTGGAATTATTGTTGATGTCATGGCGCGAGATGCACAAGCGGAATTTATGGCTCAAGTTAAAAACACCACACCCACAGAAACTGAGGATTCGAACCAGGATCCTTGGTAAGCCATGACGGAGTTTAATGCGGCGGATCGCGAGCACATGTTGCTCGCGTTAGCTCAAGCACGTTCTGCCGAGGCACAAGGTGAAGTGCCAGTGGGTGCCATCATTGTCAAAGACGATCAAATTATCGCCAGCGGGCACAATCGCAATATCATGGATCACGACCCTTCAGCGCATGCCGAAGTGGTGGCCATTCGATCGGCCGCAACACTGTTAAACAATCATCGTCTAACTGGAACCACCTTATACGTCACCCTCGAGCCTTGCGCCATGTGTCTGGGTGCCATGCTCCACGCCCGAGTTGAGAGACTGGTGTATGGCGCTTGTGACCCCAACGCAGGAGCTGCCGGCAGTGTCATTGACCTTTCTGCAGAGGCACAATTCAATCACTCTATTCAAGTTGATGGCGGGTTATTGGAGGACGAGTGCGCCCAGATACTGAAGGTTTTTTTTAAAGCCCGGCGCTAATATTAAGCGGCATGTCCACAAGGCTTGCCACGGTTTGTTCTTTATCGGTAATGCCAATAAGAATTTCATGATAACTGCGGATGTTATTAACATAGATAACCGGTTCCCAGCCTCTGGCGTAACCGTGGCTCAAATGCGGGTACCACTGTTTGTTTGCCAATAGCGGTAAGGATTTACTTACGTTCACCCATTGCGTTGGGTCATTGCCTTGCCACTGTGTGATTTGCCAGGCATCTTTAAGGTGACTGAAGCCGACATTGTAGGCGGCCAGCGCAAACCAACTTCTGTCCGGTTCCACTATATCCTCTGGCAATCTGTGCCATTGCTTGACAAAATATTCAGCGCCACCACGAATACTGCTGACCGGATCGAGTCGATTTTTAATGTTGACTTCTTTGGCGGTTCTAAGTGTCAACATCATTAAGCCTCTAACACCTGTGCTGGAGATGGCTCTGGGTTGCCAATGCGATTCTTGGTATCCAATCGCGGCCAATAAACGCCAATCGACAGCGTATTTTATGCCGGCCCGCATAAAGTCATTCTTGAATTTAGGCAATCGTGTTTCAATGTGCTCGATAAACGTACGCGTATCAACATAATCCAGTGCCCCGGCGTGACCGTAATAGCGTTCATTAATTTTTGCGATCAGTCCCTCACGCTCTGCTTCAATAAGGTAGTTGTCGGCTTTTTCCATGAGTTCACGGCTGCCTTTTTTGTTGTACGCCCAAGCGAGTTCATTGTTCTTTTTGATATCAAGTGCCACCCTTAGCTCTGGGTGAGTGTGTCGTTGCAGGGCAAACTCATTGCTGTCAGCAACGGTAAAATCGAGTTCTTCGGTATTTACCTTATTCATTAACTCTTCGACACCTTGCCGAGTGTTCATTGACCAAATGAGATTCGGGTGCACTGTTTGCAAATCTTGTAAAGCTTCGGCGTGATCAATTTCAGTGGTGATCTCAATTTCACGATTCAACAACTGGCCGATGGATTTAGGTTTGGGGTTACCGCGTTTGTAGATTAAGTGCGTGTCCACGTTCGCGTAAGGGTAGCCAAAGTGCATTTGTTGTTGCCAGCTTGCAGTAGGGGTGAGTCCTGCCGCCGCCATGTGGGCTTTACCGGATTCAAGTACAGGTTGAATGTCGGCAACTTTGTCGACTATTTTGATTACCAGTTTAACGCCCAGGCTTTCTGCTAAGCCATTGACCAAGTCAAATTCTGGGCCAGCCATTTCATTGTCGTCTTGGTAAAATGTGGTGGGGCTGTTGAGCGTGACCACGTGCAATTCACCTTGTTCTTTTATTTGTTCTAAAAGATTCGGTTCGGTGGAACAGGTAACAATGAAAGCACTCAATATTGGGAGTGTTAAGAGTCGGAGGTGCCTTACCCTGATGTGGAACCACTCAGAGTTCACTGTGCGTTTAGCACGTTTCTTTTTTATCGCTCTTCGCTTCATTGATTTACACCATTTAAGCAAAACACCATAAAAACAGTGTCACCCTATCGCAGATGAACAAAAATTGCAGTTATTTAACCTAAAAAAAATCTAGGTTATTATAATATTTATGATATATATCAATTGCTTATTAATAATTACTGCAAATAAAAATAATGTAAAAATGTTAATTTTTTATGAAAATTTTGCGGATAAAACGCTACAATGCAGTCTTGATATTGATTTTAAATTGGTGGGAGTATGCAGCTTAAGCAAATTTTTCTGGGTATGGCGTTGTTGGTAATTGGTGCTTGCGCCAGCTCCAGCGCGAACAACCCAGCGCTTGCAAAGACCAAGATCAGTGAGATTCATTTTATGAATGATTTTGATCTTTGTTATGCTTTTTTTACCCTCAAGAATGAGGACGATTGGTTTGCTCATGAAAATATTCGTCGAGTTCGTCGTTTAGATTGTGAGCCGTACCGGGAACAAGCACAAGAACAATTCAAAGGCAAACGAATCAATTACGATGCTCTCAATGTGACCAAATTGTTCAGAAGGTCCGAACGAAACAATCGAGAACGACGCCCCATTCTTGAGGATAAAACCTTGAATGAAGTTTGCTATGTTAGGATAGATGAACTGGTATTTGCTAAACGCGGTCCGGCAAGTGCCTGCGCAGTCAGTGCGGATTGAGTTAATAATGCTTCAATAAGGCGGATAGGAAATGAGCTCAGCAAAACAGATTTTAAATGAGGCGGCCACAAGCTTTGCTTTGATTGCAGAAGTGGCCGATCAAGTGGATGCGGCAGCGCAGTTAATAACCGATTCTTTGGCTCAAGGTGGCAAGATCTTTTTCTGCGGCAATGGCGGTTCAGCGGGCGATGCTCAGCATTTGGAAGCGGAGTTTTTAGGGCGTTTTTTAAAAGAACGCCAACCTTTGCCGGCCATAGCATTGACCACCAATGCATCCGCACTGACCGCGATTGCAAACGATTACGATTACAGCGATGTGTTCTCGCGCCAACTCAAAGGTTTGGCCAAAGCCGGTGACGTGTTGGTGGGTATTTCAACCAGTGGCCAAAGCCCAAACGTGATCAAAGCGCTTAAGATGGCGGCTAAATGTGAAGTGAAAACCATTGCTTTGACCGGTAAAAAGTTCAGTGAAGCGGCAGAACTTGCAGATGTGGCCATTCAAGTTCCCGCCACGGCAACGCCACGTATCCAAGAGATGCATATAGCAGTGGGTCACACACTTTGCGAGATTGCTGAGAACAGCCTACGCTAAAGCATGACCCAGGAAAAAAAATCCGAGCACACAAAGCGACCGGCGGTATTCTTTGATCGTGATGGTGTGATTAATGAAGACAAAGGGTATACCTACAAACATAAAGATTGGGAATGGGTTGATGGGGCTATCCAAGCCATCAAGCAGTGTAACGATGCTGGGTATTTGGTGTTTGTGGTCACGAATCAATCCGGTGTAGGCAGAGGTTTTTATACCGAAGAGGACGTGCACAGTATTCACGAGTACATGCAAAATGCCTTACACCAGCATGGTGCGCACATAGATGACATTCGCTATTGCCCGCATCATATTGATGCCATCCACGCAAAATATAAAATCGATTGTGATTGCAGAAAGCCGGCCAGTGGCATGCTCAAGGATTTACTTTCATCGTGGCCGATTGAGGAATCTCAAAGCGTGTTGGTGGGTGATAAGTTAACCGATCTGGAAGCGGCCATGCAGGTTGGCATCAAAGGCCTTTTATTTAAGGGCGGTAATCTCAAGCAATTTCTAAGTGATGCCGGTTATCTGGTTTAATTTACAACGCATCAAAAAAATCTTCTTGTCGTTTTCTTAATGCCGCAGTTGGCATTTCCCCCATGCCACCTTGTATATTGTCAATCACATGTCTGGCTTTAGTCATACCCGGCACAACCGCCGTCACCCCAGTTTGGGACACCACGTATTTTAATAAAAATTGACCCCAGCTTGCGCATTCAAATTCAGCCGACCAAGCCGGCAGTTTTGCTTTATTGAGTGTGGAGAAGACACCGCCACCACCAAATGGACGATTAATCAGAACTGCTGCACCTTGATCAACCGCAAGTGGGATAAGTCGCTGCGATGAACTGCGCTGATTTGCCAGTGAAAGATTGACCTGAATAAAATCAAGTTCGTGTTCTCTGAGGGCTTTTTCCATTAACTCGTACTGACTGGTCATGTGCGTGGTCATGCCCAAATAGCGGATTTCACCGGCGGCTTTTCGTTCTTTTAATAATGCCAGTGAATTTTCCCAGTCTTTGAAATTGTGAACCTGCATGAGATCGAATTTTTCGGTGCTAAAACGTTTCAAGGATGCGTTGAATCTTTGGGTGTTTTGGCTGAGGTTTCTGCTGTCAACTTTACTCGCTAAAAACAAATCTTTCTGTATCCCTAAATCAGAGATCAATTCGCCCAGCACAATTTCTGAGCTGCCGTAACTGGGTGCGGTATCAATAACAGTCCCTCCAAGTTCATGAAATTTACTCAAGGCCTGTTTTAAAGTTGCTCGTGCCTCCTTGTCATCGCCCACGCCATAGCGATTTGTGCCGACTCCGATTACTGGAATGGATTCTCCTGAAACAGGAATGGTGCGTTCGATTAACTTAGCGCTGGCGGCATTTAGATTTGGGTGTACCGCCATCAATGCACCGGCCCCTATACTGGCCTGTGTGAATAATCTTCTTGAAACAGTCATGTGCGCGGCTCCTTTTCTAGCATTTGTTGTGGTTTTTTATATATAGCGCTAGCTTAGCAATAAATTTAATTGCAGAATAGCGATCATGGAAGGTAAATGTTAATGATCGCCGTAGATTAAGTCATGTCAAAAAAATACGCCGTGGACAAGCAAACACAATCCAGAGCATTGCTCGATCGCGATGCTTATGAAGCGATGTATCAATCTTCAATCGAAGATAATGAGGGATTTTGGTCAGCACAAGCAAAACGCATAGATTGGATTAAACCCTTCACGGAAATTAAAGATGTCTCTTATGCCAGTGACGACGTGCACATTCGTTGGTTTGCAGACGGCACCTTAAATGCCTGTTACAACTGTGTGGATCGACATCTCCCTGAAAAACAAGACGATGTAGCCATTGTGTGGGAAGGCGATGACCCCACACGCGATACAAAAATCACCTACGGCCAATTGCATCGGCGTGTCTCACTCTTTGCCAATGCTTTAAAATCCATAGGTGCCAAACGTGGTGACCGCATTACCTTATACATGCCAATGATTCCAGAGGCCGCCGTGGCCATGTTGGCGTGTGCACGAATTGGTGCGGTGCACAGTGTTGTATTTGGTGGTTTTTCACCCGAAGCACTTGCTGGAAGAATAAATGATTGTGAATCGAATATTGTGATTACTGCAGACGAAGGCGTTAGAGGCGCAAAAACCATTCCATTAAAAACCAATGTAGATGCCGCCGCCGCCAATCCACAGGTGACAAGCCTAGAAAAAGTGCTGGTAATAAAAAATACAGGCAATGAAGTGTCCTGGGAGAAAGGTCGCGATGAGTGGTTGCATGAATTGGAAGCACAGGTGCATGATGATTGTCCTTGTGAGGAGATGTCCGCTGAAGATCCATTATTCATCTTGTACACTTCAGGCTCAACTGGAAAACCAAAAGGCGTATTGCATACGACTGGCGGTTACATGGTGTACGCCGCTCTTACCCATGAATATGTGTTTGATTACCATCCTGGGGATGTTTTTTGGTGTACCGCTGATGTTGGTTGGGTTACCGGACACACTTATATCGTCTATGGGCCGCTTGCCAATGGCGCCATCACTTTAATGTTTGAAGGCGTGCCGAATTACCCCAGCGCGTCGCGTTTTTGGGAGGTATGCGATAAACATCAAGTGAATATATGTTATACCGCACCCACTGCAATTCGGGCCTTAATGCGAGAAGGCAATGCCCCGGTGGAGAAAACGTCAAGGAAGTCTCTGCGCATTCTCGGCAGCGTCGGCGAACCCATAAATCCGGAAGCGTGGGAATGGTATTACCAAGTTGTTGGTGAGGCACGCTGTCCCATTGTTGACACATGGTGGCAAACTGAAACTGGCGGCGTTTTAATTAGCCCATTGCCAGGTGTGACCGATTTAAAACCAGGCTCGGCAACAAAACCTTTGTTTGGTATTCAGCCGGCAATTGTGGATCAAGAAGGACAAATACTTGAAGGAGTGGCAGAAGGCAATTTGGTTATATTGGACAGCTGGCCAGGGCAGATGCGAACCGTCTATGGTGATCACGCACGTTTTGTCGAAACGTATTTTTCCACTTATGAAAATCGATATATGACAGGTGATGGCGCGCGTCGTGATGAAGATGGATATTATTGGATTACTGGCAGGGTCGATGATGTGCTGAATGTGTCCGGTCACAGGATGGGTACAGCTGAAGTGGAGAGCGCATTGGTGGCGCATCAGAAAGTAGCCGAAGCCGCTGTGGTGGGTTACCCGCACGAGATCAAAGGCCAGGGCATCTATGCTTATGTTACCTTGATGCAAGGCGAAGAGCCTTCAGAATCACTGCTTCAAGAATTAAAACAATGGGTAAGACAAGAAATCGGACCCATCGCCACACCGGACCTTTTGCAATGGGCGCCAGACCTTCCCAAGACAAGGTCAGGCAAGATTATGCGGCGGATCCTGCGTAAAGTGGCCGCCAATGATTATGCGGATTTGGGAGATGTATCGACTTTAGCCGATCCGTCCGTAATCGAAAGTCTCATCGACAACCGCATGAATCGAAATTGATATCTGCAACAGCCAAACGTAATTATTATTTTAAGAAAATTAATAAAAAATCCATTTTTAAAGGAGTATCCGGTTTAAATTTTAGGTAAACTTAACACAGTTGCCCTGAAAATCGTTTAAATTAGAATGGATTTGAAAATCAATTATGGCCAAAAAAACATTATATAGAATATCATTTATGAGTCACGGGAAAGTCTATGAGATCTACGCGCACAGTATTTCTCAAGGCGCACTCTTTGGATTTATCGAAATTGAGGAACTGGTATTTGGTAAACGCAGTTCCGTGGTGGTGGATCCTTCTGAGGAAAAAATTAAAACCGAATTTGAAGGCGTCAAAAGAACGCATGTACCCATGCATTCAGTTATTCGTATTGATGAAGTGGATAAAGAGGGAACCAGTAAAATATCAAAACTCGAAGGTGGGAATGTATCGCAGTTTCCGATACCGATGTATACCCCTGATGGGAGCTCCAAGAAAACTTAATTTTTGTTTTAATTGATTAGCCAGTGAAATGTATTTTGCGTAATAGGAAGCTAATAGCTTGTCCATAAAAGCAACACAGTCGTCAGATAAAGCAACACAGGATATATTGTGTATTAAGGGACAACGTGCGCTCTCAGAATTTCGCATCAAGAAACTAAATAGTATTTTAAAAGAAGTCCACGCCGAGCTTATACTCAAGCATGCCGCCTACCGATATTACGTCAAACTTAATGACGTCTTAGAGTCGGATGAGTTAGACAGATTGTCTGCCTTATTGTTATCGGGTGAGCGCGTCATCAAGGGTAACGAGACCTCCAATCGCATTACTGTTGTACCAAGAATTGGCACCATCTCTTCTTGGTCTAGTAAGGCCACTGATATTGTTCATGCTTGCGCTTTGCACACTGTTGAGCGTATTGAGCGTGGCGTATGTTTTTTCTTTAACGCTCCTGAATCATTAGAAACCAAGCAAATGCATGCGATTCAAAAAGCTCTGCATGACCGAATGACAGAAAGCGTCCTCACTGAAGATCTTTCTGTGGCGGCATTATTTGCCCAACACAAACCGCAACCATTAATATCCATTGAACTGACCGAAAAAGGCAAAAAGGCTTTAGAAGAAGCCAATCAAGATCTAGGTTTAGCGCTCTCAGACGATGAGATTGATTATTTGTGTGAGCATTATGAGGGCATCAACAGAGACCCTACGGATGCCGAACTCATGATGTTTGCCCAGGCTAACTCAGAGCATTGCAGGCATAAGATCTTTAATGCTGAATGGGTGATTGATGGTGAGCCGCGTGCTGAAAAACTATTTTCAATGATTAAAAGCACAACTAAAGCAAATCCTAAAGGTGTGATTTCGGCTTATTCGGATAATGCGGCAGTCATAGAGGGGTTCAAAACGAAAAGACTGATGTCATCATTACCCAATCGAGAGTTTGTATTTTCGGATGAGCCGGTACATATTGTTATGAAGGTTGAGACACACAATCACCCCACGGCAATCTCACCTTTTGCCGGTGCAGCCACCGGATCAGGCGGAGAGATAAGAGATGAAGGTGCTACCGGATTGGGGGCTAAACCAAAAGCCGGCCTGACCGGTTTCACTGTTTCGCATTTAAGAATACCGGATTATCCGCAACCCTGGGAGAGAGCATTCGCTCATCCGGAGCGCATGGCAACACCTTTAGAGATTATGACAGATGGCCCGCTTGGCGGCGCGGCCTTTAACAATGAGTTTGGTCGCCCCAATTTACTGGGGTATTTTAGAACCTTTGAAGCGTTCTTGCCTGAGTTACCTGAGAATGAGATCCGCGGTTATCACAAACCAATCATGATAGCCGGAGGAGTGGGCAATGTTCGTGATGAGCATGCGCTTAAAATTGATATTCCCCAAGATGCCGAAATTATTGTTATCGGTGGACCGGCCATGTTAATCGGTTTAGGCGGTGGCGCCGCTTCCAGTTTGGCCAGTGGCAGCAGTTCAGAGGATCTGGATTTTGCCTCAGTGCAACGTGGCAACCCCGAGATAGAGAGGCGCGCACAAGAAGTCATCGATCGTTGCGCATCCATGGGGAACAATAACCCTATTTTATTGATTCATGATATTGGGGCTGGTGGCCTCTCCAATGCTATTCCAGAGGCCGTTGATCACAGTAAACATGGCGCGTTGCTGGAATTAAGAGAAGTTGATAATGCGGAACCAGGCATGTCCCCGATGGCCATATGGTGCAATGAAGCACAAGAACGATATGTCTTGGTTATTAATCAAGACAGACGCGAAGAGTTTATTGATATATGCAAACGTGAGCGATGCCCATATTCACTGGTGGGAACACTCAATGACAGCAAACAGCTCACTGTCACCGATCGGCATTTTGAAGACAAGCCGGTTGATATACCCATGGACGTGTTATTGGGTAAACCACCAAAAATGCAACGTGTTGTGGAGAGAGTGAATCGAGAATCTTCTGCACTGGATTTAAGTGGAGTAAAAATTAAAGAAGCGATATATCGGGTACTTAAATTTCCAGCAGTGGCTGATAAATCTTTTTTGATTCATATAGGCGACAGAACGGTCGGTGGGCTTAGCGTAAGGGATCAATTGGTTGGCCCTTGGCAGGTTCCTGTTAGTGATGTGGCGATCACCGCCAGTGGTTTTGAGAGCAAAACCGGTGAAGCCATGTCCATGGGTGAGCGCACCCCTTTGGCGGTTATTAATGCACCGGCTTCAGGAAGAATGGCAGTTGGCGAAGCCATCACGAATATTGCCGCCGCATCAATCGGAGATTTAAGCAAGGTAAAACTGTCTGCAAATTGGATGGCAGCGGCAGGGCACCCAGGTGAAGATGCAAATTTATTCGATACGGTTAAGGCCATCAGTTCAGATCTGTGTAAGGACTTAGGTGTTGCGATACCGGTGGGCAAGGACTCTCTTTCTATGCGAACAAGTTGGCAGGAAGAAGATAAGGAGTATCAAGTGGTGGCACCGGTGTCTTTGATTGTATCGGCTTTTGCTCCGGTTACAGATGTGCGCAATCATCTGACTCCAGACTTGAAACGTATTAACGGGAGATCTAGATTGTTGTTGATTGATCTGGGTCAAGGAACTGAACGACTTGGTGGATCTGTATTGGCGCAGGTTTATAATCTTAATGGCGGCTATGCGCCCGATATTGATACTCCTTTACGCTTAAAAGCATTTTTTGAAGTTATTCAAGCCTTACTCAAAGAGAAATTGTTGCTTGCTTATCACGATAGATCCGATGGCGGTTTACTGGCCACAATAACCGAAATGATGTTTGGCGGACATTTGGGTGCCTCATTAAAGTTGTCTGGATCGGCAGAGAAGATAATACGTTATTTATTTAATGAAGAACTCGGCGGTGTGGTTCAGGTGGCTCAAAGTCAGTTACCAAAAGTAAAAGAGTTATTGGAAGACAAGGAAATGCATTGGGTTGATCTGGGCGAAGTTGAGCCCGATGAGCAGCTCACTTTGCATGAGGACGATGAAGTTATTTTTAGGGCAAATAGAGTGCAGCTTCAAAGAGCATGGTCTGAAACCTCATACCGAATTCAATCGCAACGAGATAACCCGATCACCGCAAAAGAAGAGTACGATCGCATTCTTGATCAGGAAGATCCTGGTATGAGTGTCAAACTGTCTTTTGATTTGGATTCAACTGATTCTGTTGCCTTGGTGGGTGGTCAAAAACCTAAGATTGCCATTCTTCGAGAGCAAGGAGTGAACAGCCAATACGAGATGGCGGCTGCATTCATGAGGGCAGGTTTTGAGTCGGTTGATGTGCACATGAGTGATCTATTTTCTGGTGCGGATACATTGGATAATTATCACGGCATGGTTGCTTGCGGAGGATTTTCTTACGGCGATGTGTTGGGTGCTGGCGGCGGCTGGGCCAAATCAATTCTGTATAATTCAAGTTTGCGTGATCAGTTCAGCGCATTTTTTGCTCGTGATGACAGCTTCTCTCTAGGGATCTGTAATGGCTGTCAGATGCTGTCTCACCTAAAAGAACTGATCCCTGGGGCTGAGTGTTGGCCACATTTTAAACGTAATAAGTCAGAACAATTTGAAGCTCGTTTTGGGTTGGTGAAGGTGGCAGACACCAATTCTATTTTCTTAACTGATATGACCGGTTCTCGCCTGCCGATCGCCACTTCTCATGGAGAAGGAAGGGCGGTATTTGATAGCGAAGAGCTTCAACAACAAGCACAAGATTGTATAGCGGTTCGTTACGTT
>PVBE012455568.1_pt1 | contig 11915 bp, 7 predicted proteins | sample 1631181 | NCBI WGS metagenome assembly PVBE01 (sample SAMN08397723, study PRJNA350692) | Marine metagenome, whole genome shotgun sequencing project. | isolation source: water | place: Pacific Ocean | collected 2012-04 | reverse complement strand
TTTGATCCCAGGCGGGGTCTCCTGTAGCTGTTGGGTGGTAACTGCGCTTGAAAACAGCCGCCATTTAGGGCAAGTTGTGAGTTGTGGATAAAAAACAGAAGGGATGAGGGGATGAAATGGCGGTTAGGTATGGCAGGGGTGATGTGAAACAGACAACGACAGGGTTTCGAGACCCAAGACACCACATCTGCCAAAAGCAAATTCCTATCCCTCGGCCTGGCTGTCCAATCCATATTTGTGAACTCATCTGGCTGAGTTCACAACCACTATATCGACCAACTCCTGCCTTTGGGCAATCAAACCGATCTCAGCGAATGGTATGCGACGCTATAGCACCTCATAATCCCAAGTATGTGGCAAATACAAAAAGGGTGTCCCGCCTTCCCTATCAGTGACTTTGGCCAGAATTCGGAACCGCGTTCCTACTGGATGAGCTCTGCGCATTTTCCGACTGCATTCGACCCGCATATCGAGCGGCAACCCCTGCCCAGGCGATGGCCTGACCCTGATTATTGCTGACGAGCGCTCGCCGGGATTCACGAACGTTTCTACTTCATATTGCCGGTACACGCTAATAATTTATCCCGCTGCGGGACATCAGGCAACTCGTCCGACGTCCCTGACCTTACGAAGCGACCGCCCTGTTCCAAATATCTCCAGAAAAGATTGTGCGCGGGTAATGCCGGTATAAAGAAGATCCGGGTCCTCCCGGAACGCTTCGGGAAGCACCAGCAGCACAACGGGGCTCTCAAGCCCTTTAAATCGTCTGACCGTATCAAGAATCAATGAGCCATCAGGCACTTTCTCAGCGTTGACGGTCCTGTAGTGCCCAATCAGGCCGTCAGGGGCAATCCTTTCAAGTTCTCCTGAGTCGGCAACAAGCACGGCGATGCTTTCCTGCCTGATGCCTTCGTTATGGATCAGATCGCCAATACGGTCCGCAAGGACGTGGCCTGCAACACTATGGTCTACTGTATGAAAGACAACCTCTACCCCTTCCGGGCCGACTGGCCGGCTCGGCCCGGGCTATCGAATGCGCTTCAGTGACTACGAGGCCGAAGACCGCTTCCTGACCAATCGGCCATGCATGTCCGACACCAGCTTTTTTCCCTCCACAAGAGCTTCCAGGTGATCCAATATCTCGTCGTGGTCAGTGGTCGAGATCAACTGATGGCAGTGGAGCAACAGATCGGGGTAGCCCGTCGGGGACGAAGGCGTGCATCGAAGATCGGAGGAAATCTTCAGAATCTCATCCTGAAACCCCTTCAGCCAGGTCCTTGCTCCTCTGCGGGACAGCTTGAAGTCGCTCTGCAGACGGATTCTCGTATCATCTTTGACCGTTCCGACGACCTTCTCGGAATCCCTGATGAAGTGAATGGAGGAGTCTTCGCGCCAGTACCTGACTTCCCAGCCAGCTCGGTTCGTCGCGATCTGGGCGTTATGGAAAAAGCCCTTGATGGCATCGGGCGGCGAATCCAGATACCCCTGCAGGGTGCTGTCACCCGCAGCCAGCGAATATCTTGTATCGAAATCGCCGACGTTCTCGGTTCGCACCTTTAGTTGAACAGGGTAGTCCACCAGTCCCGCCGCGATACGGCAGCCCACCGAATAGAACATCGGCTGCTTGGCCGCGCCGGCCAAATCCCCGAAACCTTGATACCACCCCGCCAGTATCCGGGCGATGACTGCCACCTTCTGCCCGAGGTCGGCGCCATAAACCTCCTTCTGCTCGTCGATGCCCGCAACGAACATGGGCTTGGTTCGAAGAATCAACTCGAGAGCTCGAAGGAAAATATCGCCCTCATCCAGAAGTCCTTTCGAGCGGGCATCGCCGGTTCCATCCAGAATCGCCCGCACATAGTCGGACCACTTCCTTACCTTTTTCGTGTATTCCTCGTCCGCTGTATCATCGCCAAGAATCTCCACGAACCGATCCAGCATCGCCTGTGCGTCGAGAAGGCCAGTCGCCCGATTCCATTCGGGCTCCTGCAAAATCGACAGCACCTCGCTGACGCGTGCCGAGCCCCGCACCAGGTCCTCTCCGATCTCTGCAGCAATCGTTTCCGCAAGAGTCGCTCGGGCCATTGCTCCGTCGGATTCGAGCCTTCGCATCCATTCAAAACCGTCAAACCCGGTTTCCAGAAGTGTCACCAGACCGCCAGCGAGATGGTCGAACTCGGCAATCTCCGGCTCTTCCTCGGGCGGCTCAGGCTCCTCAAACTGCTCCGGTGTGGCGGGCTCGGGTGCAGGCGACTCGGACTCATCCAGCTCCGGCACAGCGGGCGATTCAAAGACGAGGCCCTCTCCGGCCTCGACTTTCGGCGGCGGGCCAAGGCCCGCGAAGCTTCTCGAGCGCGCCAACCAATCATCTGCCTCACGCTGCGTGGCAAAGATCAGCTTCGTGATTCCGGTCGCCGGAAAGGGTCGGTCGAGGATTTTTACGTGGGCCCCGAGCATATCTCCCGAGACCTCGGCAACACACCCGTCCTCCGACGAGATCACGGTCAACGGACTTTTCAAATCATCGTCCGCGAGAACGCGGCGCCCCTGACCAACCAGATCCTGTTCGACCGCAAACACGTCCTGTTCCCGTGGTACCCGTACCACACCCGTTGCCAGAAAACCGCGGACTGCTTTTGCACTCAGAACGAGGTAACCGGCGCGCCCGACCTCGGATTTACCGAACAGTACTTCCTGCCCGCGCCCTTTTTTCTTTTGCTCAGTCATGGAGCTTCTCCTCGATAGTGCCGGAGCCTCTCTCCCGAATCAACTCCACCAGACGATGGCCGGCGGCCTCACGATCGTACAATAGCTCCAGATACAAGCGCGCCCTAGAACACATGACATAGAGCCTCATCAATTCCCCCTTCGTTGAATCCTGGCCCAGATCGAACCCCTCGAGCTGAGGCACAAAAACGGCGTCTGCCTCTACCCCTTTCATGCTCATCCAGTGCACCAGCGTGACCGATTTCGGATCTCCGGTCTTGAGGTCCTCTTCATCGTTTTTTTTCTTGTACATAGCCACGTGATGGCGGGGCAAACGTTCTCTGATTTTCCGATCGAGCGACGTCATACTCCTCTTGTCGGCACAAATCACGAGAATCGACTGACTCGGATTGTTATTGGCATAACGACCAATGGCATCCACCATCCCGGCTACCCCGCGCCTTCCTTTTACGTGGGCCGACAATACCGGCTTCGACCCTTCCCGATCACGGGGAGACTCGGCCTGCCCCGTTTGCAGACCGAAATAAAAACATCGGGCCAGGGCATCGATTTGCAGGGTATTGCGGTAGTTCCTCGTGAGTGGGTATTTCTGGACTTCACCGCCCACCTGCAGAGACGACTCGATCTCGTCGAGCGAAGAATTTTGTGATTCGTCCAAGCGCTGATTCTCGTCTGCCACCACCGACGCACGGATTTGCTCCGTGGCCGAGAGAAGCCCCAATTGCTTGTAGAACTCACTCGAAAAATCCTGCGCCTCATCGATGACGACACGGCCAAAGTTCATGGGGCTGCCCTCCTGCGCCCTTGCCTGTAACAGTTCGTGGCCAATCACGGCCCAGAGGTAATTAAACTGCGGCTCCTGGGGCGGGAGGCCTGCGAACTTGCCTTTTACATCTTTCCAGATCTTGTAAGTCCATGAATGATATGTCTTCACCTCGACTTTGCTCTTCTTCAGGTTCCCCCACCCCTCGGTATATTTACGAAGCACGCGGTTATACATGATCAATGATACTTCTGTATCATTGAAGTCGCTGATCTGCTTGGCCTGCCACAACGCGATCACCGTCTTACCAGTGCCCGGGGGGCCGGTCACCATCAAGGTTTTATCAAACGAGGCATCCTCCAGAATGCTCTTCTGTTCGGCAGACAACTGCGTGTAAGTAGGCATCTTGATCGGCATCAGTGAATTCCCTGTTCTACAAGGTACGAGGTAAACAGTCCCTGAAAGTGGTCGCCCTGCCCGACGAGGAAACGGCGGTCCAGGAGAGCGTTCGCGGACTCACACGAAGTTTCCGAAACCAGAAGGCACGCATGACAGGCCGCTCGATTGAGGCCGGCCATGCCCTGATTCTCGCCCTCGGAGCAGAGCGGATCCGCCGAACACCAGAACGCTGTCTTCAGGGCGCGTGCAAAGACGACGGGAAGCTGTCCCGGGTGCCCCTGACGGACCAGACCGCCCATCGTGCCCTCGGAATCGCCGTCGGCGGTGTAGATAAGCAGACCCAGCGAGTCGCCGTCGACATAAATTCGCTCTCGCAGAGAGCTCGACGCATAACCGCTATCGAAGCAGAGTTGCCGCATCAGGACGTGCGACAAGCCATGGATCGCCAGCAGGGCAGGTGACGGCGATGGCAGAAAGGCAATTTTCTGCCTCGTGATACGATCCTGCAATCTTTGCAGACGAGTATTTTCGGCCTTCGGCAAGTCCCCCAGCCAGTCCTTGAAAAACTCGGCGTTGAACTTGAAAAACAAACCTTCGCCAAATACCTCGTATGCAGGAAGCCAATCGGTATTCTGATCCAGACTGGCGGGAACAAGGCCATCAGACGAAGGCTTCTTGCGCTGGAACCCCTGCATTGCGCGAACCTCGCGGAGGCGATCCAGAAGACTGACTCTTTCCAGAATCCGGGACATCTCCGACCCGAATTGCTCGGGCCGTGGCTGGTAGCTTTCCCCGGAAAAAGAACGACTCGACTGATGCTCGGGAGTAGCCAAGACTGCGAATTCCTCCGCCTTCAGTTCCCGAACCGGGTCGGTCGTCACTACCGGAGTCGGAGCGGGCGCATCAGAATCGCCAACGATTAAATCCCGGAGTGTGTCGTGAGCAATTCCGAATTCATCCGCCAGATCGGAGATTCGATTCTGTATATTCTGCACGTTGGCGGGGTTGATTCCATTCTGCTCCAGAGATTTCCATGCCTCTTCCAGTCTCATGAATTCGTTGGTCTGAAGGATCTGCAATTCGGCCGAATCCTGAGCCCCCTCCTGATTGAGGTCGGGGATGTCCAGTGCAGAAATCTGACGCGAGAAATGAACGTTGGAATCACCCCGCTGGACGGCTGCGACTTTAGCCGAGCACGCAATGCCATGCTCATCGCGCTGCCATGGCTGACGGCCGCCGAAATACGCGCTCGCAGATCGGCAGGCCGGTGCGTATTGCTGGAGATCCCGAAGCAAGCGGGTCGAGTTGCACTGTTTGCACTTGATCTGGAGCGAATCGAGGCCCGAACCTCGACCCGGGAGTGACTCGAAGCTGAGCTGCTTCGGCTCATGGCACTGCTGCGGACCCTTTTGATGTACCCAAAACAGCCAATCAATGTCGTCGAGATGCCCGTTCTCGCAAATCCGCACAAAACGCATCGGCACCAGCTGGATTCCGCGGCTGCACGCGGGGTGATCGCAGACCGGCTTGCTGCCGCCATCCGCGTCCAGGCGAGCTTCGTCCCGGTCGCTCCACCGAACCATTTGCCGACAGGAGGGACAGAACATCCATCGCGGGAACCGCAGCAATCCGATCGAGGAATTCGGATTGCGGTCGTCGCCTGTCCGAGGCTGGAGAAGCTTTGCCACGCCTATCCGACTGGACAGGCGTGGCAAATCACAGGGAACCATGTGCTTGTATCGCCAAGTGTCAATGCTCATGACGACAAACGACTCATCGCCCAGATCAACAATTGCACCCGGCCCGGCGGTGCTGACCGTCTGCCCTTTTCGAATCCCCCGGCTCATCAGTGATTTCCTCCGCGCACGAAGGCACGCGCCTCGCCGTCCACATTGCGCATGGAGTTCAGAGTCGGCCGAGCCGGATCGCGATGCTCTTTGGCAAAGTGCTGCATCAGCCCCTTGAACTGGGATTGAGACTCGAAGTTCAGGCTGGACCCGAATCGCTCGACCGCATCCTGCCACCAGGAAATAACCTTATCTAGGGCCTCGTCGAAGTAGGCTCGATCCTCGGCGGGAACCGCCTGGTGCAATCGCTCGCGAAAGGCATCGACCACAGCCTTGTGACCAAGGTCCTCCAGATCGAAATAGCGGGCATCTTCGTCGTCGCGAAGATACTGCATTCGCAGGGCCAGGATCAGCGCAGCATGCAAGGCCCGGTCCAGGGCGGCCGGGGACTGCGGGGTAACGCTTGTCGGCTCGACCCATCGGTACATCGAGCCGTGAAAACCGAGGAAGTTTTCGTAGTGTGATCGATCCCTGGGTTTGGTCGGGGAGAAAGCCGCGACCACAACTCCGCCGATCTCCCGCCCGCGACCGACACGCGAGCTGGCCTGAATGTACTCGGAGGACATCTTGGGCTGCCCGAGAATCAACATGGCGTTCAACCGGTCGACATCGACCCCGACCGAAATCATGTTCGTACACGGCAGAATATCGATCGCATCATTCGACGACCGCTCCTTCTTCATGCGATCGAGCACGCGAGGAATCTCGTACCCCTGCAAATTGCCCGAGAGTTCGACCACTTCATGGCACGGCCGTTCCGGTTCCCGATTCGATCCCTCACCCGTCGCAATCACCTTGATTCTTGCCGGCACGTCATCCTTGGCCAGAGTCATCGTCTTTCCGAGTTCGCGCCGGGAGTTGTGGTAGGCAACCAGTGTCCAATATTCATCACCGTCCGAAACTACGCCGCCCGCGTGCACCATCGCCGCCATCGTATGAACCGTGCTAGTCACAGGCGTGCGCCCCTGCCCCATCACGCCGATGTATCTGCGCGAAGCGGTATCATCGGGATCAATTTTCATGAAGTAGGAATCATCCACATCCAGTCCCGGGGCGGGAAAGATGCGGCTCTCCCGCCCATAAAGACGCCGCGACTGCTCGGCAGCGCCCCGGATGGTTGCGGTTGCCGCCACGTACTTGGGGCGACCACCCGGGTGTTGAAGTGTCTGGTCGATCGCAGCCTCGTAAATGGCAGCGATCGTACCCAGCGGGCCCGAGATCAGATGAAGTTCGTCCTGAATCACCAAGTCGGGCGGGCAGTACTCGAAATTTTTTCCGATCCCGAAAAACGCCCGCGATCGTGCCTCCCATGGCATGCGCGCGAACTTGTCGATGGTCGCCAGCAGAATCGTGGGAGGGTCTTCATACATACACTCATCAACAACCTGCACGGGAAGTTCGTCATGGAAATGGCAGGAACCATCGGGACAATTGAAGGCGAGTCGATTGGTATAGGTAATACCGTAGGAATCGGACGCGCCACGACGTTCAGGCAGAATCGATTTTCCGCACCAGGGACACTCGGTCAGCATGAATCGATTTCGCGGACGATCCTCCTCCAGCATCTTCTCGCAAAGCGCCCGAGCTTTCCTCTTTGTATTCGGGGAGGACTCTGCGTCTCCCCCGATCCAGAGTCCGATCGAAATCGGAGTCTGTCCGGGGATCAGACCCGCTCGACGCATATGCTCTAGTGCGCAGGTCAGAGTCGCGGTTCTGTCGAACTGCTGGCTGGTGAGCAAGCGCAGCGTATAACGACTGAGAATACAGGTCCCCTCACCCGGACGGCCGTGTTCGAGCCGACGGTAGATGATCACAAATGCCGCGAGCAGCAGGTAGGCTTCAGTCTTGCCGCCTCCTGTCGGGAACCAGACAAGGTCCACGAGATCGCAGCCGCTCTGTTCGTCGTCCGAGATCGTCCCCGGAATGGAAAGCAGTTGAAACGCCAACTGAAACGGGCGCCACTTTGCCGAATTCTCGTCAAAGGGGCGTTCCGCCCGGTAGGCCATTCGCTCCATCTGGGTCAGCATTCCCTGATTCGCCAGCCGAAACGCCGCGAATACATTCGGATTACGCCCGGAGCAGAGAACATCCATCCCGTGACGCAGGCGCGACTGCTGATGCTTCAGGTCCTCCAGGACCTCGCCTTTCGCCAGGTCGTGTCCGGCTCCTACCTGCACGGACGTCTGCTCGGAAAGCCAGGCCTCGAAATCGGCCAGAAAGGGATCCAGAAGTGCGCGCAACTCGTTTGGGTCGGAAACTCTGGAGAGCCGCGAAATCGAGAGAACTTCCGGATCGAAGGACGCTTCCTCGCGCACTCCGGCGGAAAACGGATGCGTGTCGCACACCGGCGTGAAATCCAGGGAAATTCGATCCGGGGGCGAGCCTTCCTCAGCCTCGGCCCACGAGACCGAGGCAGCGTGACCTGTCGCCCACTGAATCTTCCGCCGGTATCGGAGACGAAGTGAGCGCTCTTCCAGATCAAAGGCCACATCCGGGCCGGGGGGCTCTACAAACGAACCCCGCTGGCAGGATGCTTCACAGCAGACCTGATACAAGCAGTCCTGTGGCCGCGGTGGCTTGTCAGCCAAGCCCTTTCGATTGTTCACAATGGAAACCGTGACGACTCTGCAATCACCGAGTCGACGCCAACGAACCCTGAGCGTGGCAAGCGGGTCTTCACACGCTCCAAAAATTCCGTGACGGGTGTCGCCCGGTTCCGCATCGGAGAGAAGGATCGTCGGCTCCGAAAGCGGCCTTCGCTGAAACCCCTTAGGGCCGTCGGACGGCTCGCCTTCCTCGGTAACGGGGGCAGACTTTTCATACCGGCCCGCCCGAAGGTCAATGCGTACCTCGGCATCGGCAGATACGGCAAATGTCATTCCCGCGGAAGCCGGTGAACGCTGGAGCATGTCGGCCAGAGGCGAATCGTCAGGTTGCTCCGGATCCGCGACCACCGAGCCTGTCTGTTCCTCGATGGACGACAACCCGGCGGACTCAGACTCCTCCTCGATCCATGGGAAGAGAATTCCAGCGATATAACGTTTGTGGGGAGGGTTGTTCCGGGGGAGCCACTCTTGTTCACCGGCGGCGGGGCCGAAGAGTTGGCGGACGACCGCAGACACGTATTCATCTCGCACAGTGGACGAATTCATGCTTCCTCCTCGGCCGCAAACATCCGAGATGCGTTCTCTTCCCGAATACTCTGCCACGATGACTTGAGGTCCGACGGGACAGCGACCCAGAGATGGATTTTCGCTCGAGTCATTCCCGTGTAGATCTCTGCCTGGAGCGATTCGAGCGAGCCCGGGGCCGAGGGGATTCCCGCGAGCGCCACGAAATCAGCCTCGAGCCCCTTGAACTCCAGTACAGTTTCGACCCTCGCCCGATCACCCGCCTCTTGGGCAATTCGATCGCGCTCCCGAGGATCGCAGGCAAGGACGACCATTCGATCCCAACCGACGCCCTCGTCGTGCCACCGGAGAAGGCGCCGCATAATGAACCCGGACTCCGTATCACGCGTGACAAATTCGATATGTGGGCGCTCTCCGACTCCGGCCAGTTGAGTTTCACCAATATCGGCGCCTGTCGTGTATTGCGTACATTCGACGATCTCGCGAGTATTCCGGCAATTCTTCTTTAATCGCTTTAGCGTCGAGCCCGGTTGCAGAAACTCGATCGCAGCCAAGTCCGTGTCGGAGTGCATACCCGACTGATTCTGATCGTCCATAAACCAACGCCATCGGCCCCCCGAAAAACCGTCTCGCAGAACCCCGTCCAACGCTTCCAGATACCGGTACACGAGCAGATCCTGACCTTCGTCGGCCACCAGAAGATCAAAAGTGTCATCGTCGACTGCGCGGCTACAAAGTTCATCCGCTGATAGAACCGTAATATTCCTTATGGGCAATCCCGATTGGATCCACTCCACCAGCTGTGGACTCCGAGCAACAAAGAGGACCTCAAATCCTCGAGCTGCCTCGCGCCTGGCCGTCTCCAGCGCAAGAAAGGTTTTGCCAGTTCCCGCGCCTCCTCTGCAAATGATCCGATCATTCTCATTGATCTCATCAAGTCGATCAAACTGCTCTTGGCTGAAATAAAGGATGCGCTCGTTCAATCGTCTTGCGTGCTCACCGAGTGGCATCGGGGCTTCGAAATTCGGACGCAACCTTTTCACTAGCATGTCGACGTCACGCAACGAAAGAGAGGACCTTTTACCTTTCTTCGAAAGCCAGTAGCCGGCTAACGACTTCAGCCATCCGTCAAAATTTCGCTGCGATCTGCATGTTAAGAAATCTCCCTGCATTGCCTCGGGGTTTTCGGGAGTCTCGGGGACACGACCACTATCGGGGAATACCACACCCCAGCCAGAGTTGACCCCGCGAATTTCACCGGAGAGAAGATCCTCAAGCGCGTGAAACCCCCCTTTCACTTGGTCAAAGGGGCTCTCTGTAAGCGGTTTCTGGTTAGTGAACCAGGTCCCGGAATGACGACTTATGGTGCCGCCCTTGACCTCGATGGCCAAGACCCCGGACACGGTCACACAGAAGAAGTCGATTTCGGCCCATTTCTTGTATTTATGCCGAGAGAGGTTAAGCGAGTGCAGCACGGTGCCCTGCATGGGGCAGTTACGTAGGAGCCCAAAGACCTTTTTTTCCGCAGCGCTATTGCCGGGGAATTCGTGTACCTGAGCGGGAATCATCTTCATAAACAGCTAGACCCGTATTTGCGAGTCACTGCATGTTTCGACTCCATCCTCAAAACTCTTCTCATTAATGGCTGGGATTGTGCGTTGGTGGCGTGAGCACTGGTTGGCGGATTGGCGTGATACTCCAATGGGTTGTCTCCATCACTGACATGAATTGAGGGTGTCGGTTAAGGAGGGGTGGAAACTCAGAAAGAGTCCACCAGCAGCAACGGCCGAAGGAGAGAGGATCGATCTTGAAGGAATCTGATCGGTGGGTGTCCATCGAGAATTCGATGAACCTGATAACGTACTTCTTTTTAAATCCGGTGAGTTTTTGGGTCAGCCATTGTCTGCCATAACAAAGGCGGGCCCAGGGGGTATCGGCAAAGCCGAATAGCGAAAGGGTCGGGACATCGGCGCCTGATCGACAGCGGTTATCGGCTCTGGTCCTTGCATTAAGGACATCGTGGATAGCACTTGTCATACCCCAGCCTGATATGACATCCGCTTCGGTGGTTCTACCCAGATTCTTAAAGGTTTCGGTACTAAAGCCTATTAAAAAGGCTTTACTCCACCAGTAGTTATAGCCCCAGCGCATGACACTCTCGCCATAGGCGGCGATCTGATAGTGCTTTGCATAACGGGCGGTGCCGGTTTTCATAAGAGGCTTTTTTACTCTTCTTCCCTACTTTTTTCAAGGTTTAATAAAGACCTCTGATTGGGGGTTGTAAGGAGGATATCTTTCTACCTCCTAACCCAAATCAAACACTAGTTAAGACCGCCAATTCGGTACGTCTTGCTTATCACAAATACTCCAGCCCCATAATTCTGCTTTTGCTTTTGAACCTTTCTCTAAACCCTCATTGAAGTCCAGTAGCTCACTACACTGCGAAATGTGTGGAGTGTCTCCATTGGAGAGTTTGGGCTACTTCGGGCTTAGAATGTTCGAGTGCCATCATATAATCCCAGTGGCAGAGGCTACGCGAGGGAAAACTAAGCTTTCTGACCTCAGCTTACTTTGCGCAAATTGTCACAAGCTTATTCATGCGGTTATTTCTAGGGAAAAGAGGTGGCTGATAATCAATGAGGCAAGAATTGTTCTCGGAATTAAAGAGCCACCTAGTCGTCGGTAAGTTGTGTGCTTATGGTCAATCAGAGCCCTTGTAGCTGTAGGGTTGCAGTCGACCGGTCCCGTTCTCTGTGATTCGATAATACTAAGTACAGCTGGCAGGTATCTGTCAGTGAAAGCGGGGCATGCACCCGCTGGACTTTGAAAACCTCATTACGCCACATCTATCTTAATGCTTCTATGAGCTAGGTCGATGGTATTTTCAACGGTTGTTTCGATGGTTGCTTGGCTTCGACCGACAATTCTGGACTGATGGCGAGGTCACTGAACTACTGACCCCGAGGTCTCACCCCGCTGAAAGGCAGGCGACCGGTCAAACCACCAGTGAAACGCTCACCCATCGCATTGGGCTGACCCGTCATGGAG
>PVBE011746051.1_pt1 | contig 11916 bp, 9 predicted proteins | sample 1631181 | NCBI WGS metagenome assembly PVBE01 (sample SAMN08397723, study PRJNA350692) | Marine metagenome, whole genome shotgun sequencing project. | isolation source: water | place: Pacific Ocean | collected 2012-04 | reverse complement strand
GTCGCCGTGCAGCGCGACCGCTTGGCCAATCGATGTCGCCTGCATCAGCCCCTTCAAATCCTGCACGACAGCCTTGGGCGAAAGCGGCTTGCCGGAAGCGAACGCCGGGCAGGCATCCTGACAACGGCCACACTCGACGCAGGCGTCGAGACTCAACAGCTGTTGTCGGTCGAGGTGCACGATCTCGGAAACGCCTACCAAACCAGTTTCCTCGACCTCCTCAATTGTCACCGGTTTCAGTTGACCAAGCGACGGGGTGGCAAAAAACAAGTTCGCCGGGCCGGTGATGAAATGGAGCAGCCGAGTGAAGGGAATCATCGCGAAGAAACCGAACACCATCAACGAATGCATCCACCAAACAGCCAAGTGCGCCGACCGACTCGTCGGCTCGCTCATCCCACTGAAGATCTTGGCCAAACCGGCACCGACCGGCGAACACCACAACGCCAGCCCCACCGGCTGATCCCAAACGATACGCAGCCCCTCGACGAAGTAGCCGGTCACGCCAATGCCGAAGAACAGGCCTAGCGCCGCCCAATCGCTTGCACGATGACCAAGGCTACTCGGCCGACGCATCCGTCGCCACGCGAACAGACTGATGCCGATGATGAACAGCAGCCCGAACAGATCGAGTGCCCCCTCGTAAACGACGTAATACCAGCCGTAATGAAAATGAAACTTCTCGGAAAGTTTAGCGACGAGGTGATCAACTTCCAACAGAGTTGTGCCGAGGAAAAGCATCATGAATCCGGCGAACATCATGATGTGCGCCCAACTGGCCAGCCCCCGGCCGCGCACTCGTTTCTGCCCAAGACCCTCCTTGAGAAGACGGCCGAGACGCGGCTTCAGTCGCCCGAAATTGCTAAGTAGGATTTTCCCGATGTCGAGCGGTTTGCCTTGCCTCCAAAGTTTCCAGCGACGCCACACACCCCAGCAAAACATCAGCAGCGACGCCACGGCCATGACATAAAACGCAATAACCGACGACGGCGGAATGTTACCGAACGTCTCACGCGTGATTTGCGCTGGATTGTCCATCACATCTTCACACGCTCGGATTTTGGATCGTAGGGCGGTTGCAGCGACAGTTTGGCCGGGACGCGCTCGCAGGCGACTTCAAGTTGGTAGTCGCCGCTCGCCAGAAAATCGCGATCCACGCCATCGTCATTTCGCACGTAGCCGATGCCAACCCCTTGGCCAACGGTGTACCCGAAGCCACCACTACTCAGCCAGCCGACGCGTTCGTCGTTGCGATAAATCGTCTCGCGACCCAGCAGCACAATCTCCGGATCGTCCACCGTAAAAAAACACAGACGCTTGGCCAAACCGTCCGCCTTTTGCTGCTCGAGCGCGGCGCGGCCGAGGAACGGCGTGCCGGTCTTCAACTTGGCCGCCCAGCCGAGACCAGCCTCAATCGGCGTGTGGTCAGGAGTCACGTCTGCGCCCCATATGCGATAGCCTTTCTCCAGTCGCAAGCTCTCAATGGCGCGGTATCCGGCGTTGGCGATGCCGTGTGCTTGACCCAACTCTATCAGTCGGTCGTACACCCTCTCCGCCGACTCAGTCGGCACGTGCAGTTCCCAGCCCAACTCACCGACAAAAGTGATGCGCATCGCCCGCACCGTCGCCCCGGCAATGTCCAGTTCGCGTGTCGTTGCAAACGGAAACGCGTCTCTCGACAAGTCAACGTCGGTCGCCTGCGAAAGCACCTCGCGCGCGAGTGGCCCCATCAGCCCCAGCACAGCTGTCGCCATCGAGACGTCCATCAACTGCACATCGCAGCCGTCGGGAATGTTGCGCTCGATCCAGTTGAAGTCACGCGCTGCCGAGCCGGTGCCGGTGACGATGTGAAATTCATCCTCTGCCAAGCGGCAGACGGTGAGGTCGGCTTCTATACCACCGCGCTGGTTGCAGAGCTGCGTGTAAACCAAGCGGCCCGGAAGAACATCAATGTCATTGGCGCAAATCCACGATAGTGCCTTTTCCGCATCCGGACCAACAAATCGGTATTTGGCGAACGACGACTCGTCGAATATAGACACCGCCTCGCGGGTGTGACGATGTTCGCGTGCGACGTGCTCGAACCAATTCGCGCGCCCGTAACTTGGCTTGTCTCTTGGCTCAATGCCTTCCGGCGCAAACCAGTTCGGCCTTTCCCATCCAAACTTGCTGCCGAAACAGCCGCCGGCCGACTTCAGTCGTTCGTAAAGAGGTGACGTTTTCAGCGGTCGACCCGACTCGTGCTCCTCGCTTGGCCAAGCCATCGTGTAATGTTTGCCGGTGGCCTCAGTCGTACGCTCGATGAGGAACTTCGTCTCACGATGATGCTCGCCAAATCGACGGATATCAACCGGCCACAAATCCATCGACGGCTCGCCGCCGACAATCCACTCGGCCAATGCCCGCCCCGCCCCGCCGTTAGCCGCGATACCGTAGGCGTTGAAGCCGGTGCCCACAAAATAACCGCATACTTCCGGCGCCTCGCCGAGGATAAAACTGCCGTCCGGCGTGAATGCTTCCGGCCCGTTGATGAGTTGGCGAATGCCTGCGTTTTCCATTGCCGGCACGCGCCCGGCAGCCTTCAAAAACAACCCCTCAAACTGGTCCCAGTCGCTCTCGAGCAGTTGAAAATGGAAATCGCTCGGGATGCCATTCTTCGGTGTCCACGGCATGGGATCCAACTCGTAGCCGCCCATCGCAAAGCCGCCGACTTCCTCCTTAAAATAGCAGAGCCTATCCGGATCGCGCAGCGTCGGCAGATCAGCGGTAACACCCTCGATCGGCTCGGTGATGAGATACTGGTGCTGCATCGGCTGCACTGGGACGGAAACGTTGGCCAGTCGGCCACATTCGCGTGCCCAAATACCGCAGCAGTTAACCGCGATTTCGCACTCGATGTCGCCCTGTTGCGTCTGCACACCGGCGATTCGGCTATCGCGGATGTCGAAGCCGGTCACACGACAGTCTTCGATGATTTGTGCCCCCTCCATCTTCGCGCCCTTGGCCAATGCCTGACACAAATCGGACGGACTCGCCTGCCCGTCGGTCGGCAAAAATGCCGCGCCGGTCAAATCCGAAACATCCATCATCGGCCAAAGTTCCTTCGCTTCATTGGGCGAAAGCAAATGCATCTCGAGGCCGAAACTGTGTGCCGTTGTCGCCTGCCGCTTGATTTCAGCCAGGCGCTCGTCGTTGCAGGCCAAGCGCAGACCACCGTTGGCTTTCCAGCCGGTTGCCTGACCGGTTTCCTCCTCCAGTTGGCCATAAAGCTCGACGCTGTACTTAAGCAGTTGCGTGATGCTGGCAGAACTCCGGAGCTGCCCAACCAGGCCGGCGGCATGAAAGGTCGAACCACCGGTCAGCGTCTTGCGATCTAGCACGACAACGTCCTTGCACCCAAGTCGCGTAAGATGATAGGCCACACTGCACCCAACAATACCTCCGCCAATGATGACCACTCGGGCGCGCTCCGGGAGTGTAATATCGGGCTCAGTGTCCGAGGCCATAGTAGTTTTCGTAAATTCGTTGGGCTGATTTTTGTGCCTCGGCTGCATCCCAGTCATTGTCCAGGAAACGATCCGGACTGAGGCTACACACGTAGTCTGACGGTGAGGACTCCAGCATCGACTCAACCACGTGGTGGCCAATGCCTGCCGAGCCGCTGACACCGTGCGCGTTGCAGCCGCCAGCCATCACGAATCCTTTTAAGCGGCTGCTCTCACCGATGATAAACTTCCCGTCCGGCACAAAGGTGGGCCAGCCCTTGAAAATACTGCGTATGCCGAGATCGGCCGCCTTGCCATAGAGCGGCGCAATCTGCTCGATGAACCAGCCCATAACGTCCCAATCCTCCTCGACGCGCGGCGGCGTCTGGCTATTCTCAAAGTCACCCGGCTCAAGCAACAGCGACTTCGGTTCCCAGCCGCCAAGGAGCAGGCCGTTGATCTCAGCGCGCAGATAGAGCGAAGCATCCGGCACGCGCATCACCGGCAACTGCGGCTGCATGCCATCGGCATCGACGCTGACAAAATACTCATGGCGAACCGGGAAGATTGGCAAGTCGAGGCCGGCCATTTTTGAGATGTGCCACGCATGCGCTCCCGCGGCGTTAATGACTGTTTTGCATGCGATTAAGCCTTGGCTGGTCTCAACGCCAGCGACTCGGCCGTTTTCCGTCCGAATCCCCTCAACCGTCACTCCAGTGGCTAGGCGCGCGCCTTTTTGACGGGCGCGATGGGCGTAAGCCATGGCCAGGTCGTTGGGTTGCAAATAGCCGTCACTTGGACACCACAGCACCGACCTGGCCGGGGAAAAATCAAACATCGGCCACTTGGCCTCAGCCTGTTCATTGCTGATAAAAGACGTTTCGAGGCCGGCCTCATCGGCAACCGTTTTCATCTTTTTAAACTCTTCCACACGCTCGTCGGTCAACGCGACGCGGAGCGAACCGACCTGCCGCCAGCCGGGCTTAGCCTCCAGTCCAGCCTCCATCTCGGAGAAGGTCTTGACCGACCACATGGCCAGTTTGACGCGATCGACACTCGTACGCACTTGCCCGACCAATCCTGCTGCCTGCGATGTGGTTTCTGCCGCAAGCACGTCGTTTTTCTCTAGGAGCAGGACATCAGTTTTGCCGGCTTGGCAGAGGCTGTGTACCACGCCGCAGCCGACGCCGCCGCCGCCTATCACCACAATTTCCGCATCGCCGTGTGAGTTCATCGCGCTAATTCACTTTCCTGTTATTTGCTGCCTCGGTGAGCAGCGGCACAATCTCAAACAGGTCGCCAACGATGCCGTAATCGGCCACCTGAAAGATCGGCGCTTCCGGGTCTGTATTGATGACGACGATATGCTTTGAGGTGCGCATGCCGGCCAAGTGTTGAATCGCGCCGCTGACACCACACGCGATGTAAACCTGCGGTGACACCACCTTGCCGGTCTGCCCGACCTGGTCGCGATACGGTCGGTAGCCGGCATCGACCGCCGCCCTCGATGAGCCGACCGCCGCACCGATGCTATCGGCAAAATTTTCAATGATACTAAAATTCTCCGCACTGCCAAGCGAACGACCGCCGGTAACAATGATGGCCGCCTCGGTAACATCCGGACGCTCATTGCCGCCTGCGATAATTTCCTTGAGCGCGGTTTTTTGTTCAGGCAACTCAACAGCCACTGTGACGACTTCTGGGCTGCAAGCGGCGTCGGGTTCTGGCGCGCGAACCGTGCGCGGACGGACAGTGATCACCTTTAAACCAGGGCCGACGAACTCGACTTCGGCTGTGGCTTTGCCGGCGTAAACCGGGCGGCGTACGCGCGCTTGATTCTCATCAAAACAGACTTGGACACAGTCGGTGGCCAAAGCGGCATCAAGCGCGACGGCCAGGCGAGGTGCGAGATCTTTGCCTTGTGGCGTGTGTGCGGCGAGCACCACGTCGGGGGCAAATTGCTGTATGAAAGCACCAAATGCATGACCAAGCAACTCACCCGTGTCGCTGGCCAAAGGCGGTAAGTCAATCAGGTGCACCTTGCTCGCACCCAGTTGGCCAAGCGGCCCGGCAAGCGGCCCGGCACCGTCCCCGACAGCGACAGCATGGATTTCCGCGCTACCAAGCGACAACCCAAACAACTCCCGAGTCGCTTCGTTGATTTCTCCATTCTTGTGTTCGGCAATGATTAAAATTTTCATGTCAGTCTCTCGGTCAGATTGTTTGGATTTCGTCGGCGAGTATCCGAATCAGTTCCGTCGCTTGATCGGCGGACGCGCCATCGATGATGCGGCACGGCTGCTTCGGTGGAGGGAGTTCAAAGTTCTTCAGGCGCATTTTGCGGTCGGCCTCAGTGATGCCCAGTTCGTCGGCGGAAAGCGTGTCGATCGGTTTCTTTTTAGCCTTGATGATGTTGAGCGCCGTGGCATAGCGCGGCTCGTTGAGACCGACCTGCGCGGCGACGATCGCCGGGAGAGGTGTCTCGATGATCTCAATGTTGCCACCTCCGACGTCGCGGCGGCAGATAATCGAGTCGTCGCCGTATTCGATGCTGTTGACTACGGTGACACAGGGCAGGTTGAGATATAGTGCCAGCATCGGCCCCACTGCAGCCAAGCCATCGTCGATCGACTCCTTGCCGGTGAACACAATATCAGCTTGGCCAAGCTTGCCGACGGCAGCAGCGAGTGCGCGCGCATTCATGCCCGAGTCGGCGTCGGCAGGCAGATCAAGCCGCACTGCCGTATCGACGCCCATGGCAAGCGACATCCGCAGCGAGTCAGTCACCCGCTCGGGGCCGGCTGATAGCACGGTGACGGTCGCGTCCTGCTTCTGCTCACGCAGCCTTAACGCCTCCTCGATAGCCAGTTCGTCGTGCGGCGAGATGATCCATTGGATGTCCTCCTCCTCGATTCCATTGCCGTCACCGCGCAGCTTGATCCGCGTCGTGGTGTCCGGCACCTGCTTGATACAAACAAAGATATTCATCAAAAGAAATCAGTATTCCAGTCGAATGTTACCTGTGCGGAGTTCGCACTTTGCCCCGGCTCGAGCGAATGCTTCAGTCAGCGCGGCATGAAGGATGGCACGGACGTCCGGACCGTTCTTTATCCGGCGCAGGATGGCCTCTCCCTTTCGGTCTCCCACACTAACGCTGATCTTGAGGCCGCGGCGTTTGCAGGCCAGCCTCGCTTCACCCTCCAGTTGGGTGTTGAGGGGCTTTAGAAAGGCATCGACGTAATTAACGCCGATGCCGGAGCCGTCCGGCTTGTTCTCTGGCAACCACTCGTTAGCAGCCCGGTTTTCATCAATTGTTTTTTTCATTTTTAGCTCCTGTTTTTTGCTTCGATAAACTGGTTCATGCGCTGGCGCAAGGCGGCAATGTGGGCCGGTGTGCTGCCACAGCATGCGCCGAGGATGCCGATCCCTGTTTCGAACATGTCGCCGGCCTGCGCGCTCATTTCTTCCGGAGTTTGGTCGTAGATCACCTTTAGCTTTTTCAACTCGGGCTGGCCGGCATTGGGCTGCGCCATGACCGGCAGGGCTGAGCATTCTCGGTAACGCCGCACGGCAGCCAGCGCTTGGGCCATGTCGATGTTGGTGCCACAGTTAAGCCCGAGCACGTCCGCACCAGCCTTCTCCAAAAAATCAGCCGCCTCGTCCGGGCCGGTTCCCATCATCGTGCGCAGCTCATGTGTCGCCTGAGTGAAATCGAACGCCATCGAGGCAATCACGCACGGCGCACCGGCGGCCTTGGCGGCTTCAATAGCTGCGCCGGCCTCATCGAGCACCGTCTGCGTCTCAACGATGATCGCGTCCGCACCAGCCTCAACCAGTGCCCTGGCCTGCTCGGCAAAGGCACTCTCCACCTGCGAGAGGGTAATCTCGCCGTAAGGCTCCATCAGACCACCGAACGGCCCGATGTCTCCAAGCACGAAGCCGTCCCGATCACCGAACGCCCGGCGAGCCACCTCAACTGCGGCCTTGTTAATGCCGACGACGTCCGGTGTGTCCATATGTCGTTCTAGCATAATGCGGCTCCCGCCGAAGGTGTTGGTGATGAGGCAGTCCGATCCAGCCTCGACGTAGCGTCGCTGAATGGCGACGACGCGATCCGGTTCGTGGAGGTTCCACGCCTCGCCGCAGCCACCGCTCTCCAGACCGGCCTCCTGCAGTTGTGTACCCATGGCACCATCGCCCAGCAACGGATGCTCCTTGATCGTTTCCAACAATGTCTTTTTCATTAAGTTAATTCTAGTTTCATGGGAGCGCTTGCAGGCCTGCGGCGGTGTGAACAGGGATCCATGCTGCACCGGGCACACGCCATAGTGTCGGGCGACATTGTCTGCACCACCTCGGCTGACCCAAGCCCAAACAGCGCAAGCTGCGAATGTTCCGGCGTGAGCATTCCGCTCTCGAGAATGTCCAATTTGGCAGCGCTTGGCCAAGCGGACTGCGCGACCAGAAGATCCAGCAACGCGTGCTGGTCGCCTAGGTTCCAGCCGTCGCAACCGGGGCTTTCATGAGACAGCGCAGCCAGACCGGCCGACTCGGCGTGGTCGCAGATCGACTTGTGCGCACGAAGCAACAACTGCTCGGTGGCCGCCGCCGCCGCTGCGTTCAGGAAAAACGCCTCATCAAGCCGGTCTTCGCCCCACAAATCATTAATCTGCGGCGAGACAGCCGACCCAGCGCAAACCGCCACCGCCACCGCGGCACGCGCTTGGCCAAGCCGAAGTTTTTCGGCCAAAAAACGGCTTGTAAATTCGGTGCCGTTGGCTAATCGAATGAGATCGCCCTGGGTCGCCAAGTCAATCGACTCGGAAACAAAACTCCACGGGCAACTGTGCTTATTCACCCACGCCAAGGCACGCTCGACACCGGCATGGGCAGTCTCACTGAGCGGCCCGGCGACGGGGATACACAGGTGACGCTTCCACTCGGCAACAGGAACGTTTAGCGGCTCGGCGATCATACGATGGGCTCTGTGGCACGTGTCTGAAAGGGCACGAACTGCGCTCCCTCGGCAAAGCAGTGGAAGAATTCTGGAAACGTCTCCAACTCGACATGCTCGATGCGACGTACGAGTTGGTCGATCTCCTCGCGGGCCGTCACCGAGAGCAGCGCAAGCGTGGCACCCTCGAGCGCTGCGTTGCCCACCTGCACGATGCGCTCATCCGGCAGATCCGGGATCAGGCCGATACGGCGCGCGTGCCCGACGTCAATGTGCCGGGCGAATCCGCCGGCGAGGTAAAACAGGTCGAGATCGGGAAAATCGATTCCGTAATTTTGGTGGAGCAGATGCAAGCCGGCAACGTTGGCGGCCTTGGCTTGGGCGAGTTGACTGATGTCTCCCTCGGTGAGGTAAACATCGTTCTCGGCATCGAGCCAAAACCGTTCGGAATCGTCAGTGAACCGCCCGCGACTGTTCATCTGCCCAGTGCGGAGCAGTTCACCCAACAAGTCGATAAGTCCTGAGCCGCATAGGCCAGAGGGGCAACCGCCGCCAATCACGCCAAAGCTCTCTTCCGGTTTAAGTTGTACCCGCTCGATCGCGCCCTCGAGCGCCGACATGCCACACTGGATTTGCCCTCCCTCGAATGCCGGCCCGGCAGGACAGGAGGCGGCCTGAAGCTTGTGGCGGTTGCCGATGACCAATTCTGTGTTGGTGCCTATATCCATCACGGCGACGGTGCGCTCCTCCAGTGCCAACCCGGTAGCCAGCAGGCAGGCGGCGGTGTCCGACCCAACGTGCGAGCCGATCAAAGGCAGCGCGTAAACGCGCCCGAGGGGGTGGATCGGCAACAACGACTGCTTTCCTCGCTTCACCAAGTGCGTGCCGAGGCGTTTCCCCTCCAAAAACTCATGCTCAGTAACGGATCGATACGGCATCTGACCTAGCGAATACACCCCCAGCCCGAAGAACAGATCGCGCATCACCGGGTTGCCGACCAGCACCACCTCGTAAATACTCCCCGACGGCACCCCGAACGATTCAATGGCCCTGCTCATATAACCGACCAGCGTGCGGCGCAGCAGTTGGCCCTTGTGCTCAGAGTTGAACTTCACCCGTGCCAGAACATCGCTGCCGCCAAAGCGCTGTGGATTCTCAAACGACTGGCTGGCCTTAATCCGGCCGGTCTCCAGATCGACGAGGCGCATCGACACGGTGGTGGTGCCCAAGTCCATGGCCAAGCCGTGCAACGGACCGGTGGAGCGATCGATTTCCCTGCCATCAAGCAACACCCGGTCACCATCACGCGTCACCGCGGGGCGAAGCGGTGGAGGCTCGTCCAGGCATGGCAAACTAAAGCCGTGCTCCTCGATTTGAATCGCGCCGCGCTGCAGCGTCTGACAACGGACCGTCCCCGAACCAGCCTCGATAGTTGCGCGGCAGGAAAGTCGGAAGTCACCATCCAAATGTTCCTCCTCCGGCGCGCGGCCGCTGAGCAAGCCACTGCCCTCGGCAATCTCGACTAGGCACTCGCGACACTTGGCGTTGCCGGAACAGGAGGTGGGAATTCGCACGTCCATGCGCTTGGCCAAGTCGAACAACGTAGCACCAACTGCGGAATCGACCCGCTGCGAATCAATCTGAACGGTAACACTCAAGCAGTCTGCATTCTGGTTTCCGACGCCATTTTTTTGAACAAATCGATGGCAGTGGCGGCGTCGGGGGCGTAGCCATCAGCACCAATTTCATCAGCAAAAGATTGATTCACCGGGGCACCGCCGATGCAGATTTTTACATGGCCCAAGTCGGCAGCCTGCATCTCGGTGATAACCGTTTTCATGTAAATCATGGTGGTCGTCAGCAGAGCGCTCATCCCTAGGATGGTCGCGTTGTGCTCCCTGACAGCGTCAATGAAATCCTGCGCGGATGTGTTGGTACCTAGGTTGACGCACTTGAAACCGGCGCCCTCAGCCATCATCAGCACCAGGTTTTTTCCGATGTCATGCAAGTCGCCCTTGACCGTGCCCATGACCAGTGTGCCAATCAAGTCGCCCTCGCCCTGCTGGGCGGTGAGCAGCGGGTTCAGTATCCCCATGCCGGCCTTCATCGCCCGCGCAGCCAACACCACTTCCGGCAAATAAACCCGGTTGCGCTTGAAGTCTTCTCCGACAACATTCATGCCGGCTATCAAGCCGTCATTGAGCACCTCACGAACATCGCACCCAGCGGCGAGCGCCTCCTCAGTGAGTCGCTGCACATCGGGCGCTTTGCCCTCGAAAAGCAACTGGTTCATTGCCGCATAATCTGGCAGGTTGGAATTAGTGTCAGGCATCGTACAAAAAATCACCACCCCTCGGGCATTGTGAAACCGCCGACAACCATGCCCTTAAACTGGCTCCGGATGCGCTCCTCGACATCCTGGGAAAATAGTGTTTCCCTATCCTCAGCGAGGATTTCTCGTGCTTTTTGGAGGGCTCGTCCCGCAGTGTCGAGGCCTCCGTTCTCGGCCCAGATTTGCCGGGTGTCGCGGTCTGCCACATCCGGCATCAATGCAGTGGAGGTCATCAGTTCCAGCGTGCGGTCAGTGGCCACAAACATGCCGCCCGGCCCCTCTTCAGCGATCTCGGCCAACGCAAGGTTATCCTCCGAAACCTCCATGCCGCGAACCACCCGCTTGAGCATTAGAGCGATCTCGTTGTCCACCACCGCCATGCCGTAGTCGAACGCCATGAGTGCGTCGATCAGGCCGGCAAACTGCAGCACGTGCATCCCCCCAAGCACCCCTCCCATGCACGAGAGCGCCTTTTCATAGCCAGCCTGCGCGTCGTTAAGCTTGGAGTTGGTCAAGCCGATGTAGCCGCTGCAAGGCACATTGTAAAACTTGGCCATTTGCGCGTGGGCCATGTTCAGCATCCCACACTCGACGGCACCCGGTGCGTAAGCGCCCGAGCGCATGTCACCCACTGTCGAGAGAGAACTGTAAATCAACGGCGTGCCGGGCCGTGTTATCTGCATGAGCAAAGCCATCGCGAGAAACTCCGCGTTGCCCTGCGCCAGTGTCGAGGCCAGTGTCATGGGCGAAGTCAGGCCGGCATTGGGCACAACGGTCGGGTGACTGGGCAGTCCCTGCTCGGTGTAAAACATCAGTAACTCGGTCGAGTTCTCGTCCATCTTCAGCGGCGAGATGACCGGGCAGTAATGGTGAGTGATGAACGGCCGTTCCTTGTACGCCGCCTCGCTGCCAGCGATGGCGTAGGCCAATTGCAGGATCGACTCGCAGTCGATTCCCGGATCACCACTGCCACGGACCGGTTTACGACAATGCTTCAGCGCGGTGTAAAACCGGGACAAGCTGTATTGGCCAGCCGGTGCATCCGAGGCCAGCACCGAGACCGAGAACAGATCTATCGCGGGCAACCCATCGATCAACCGGGCGATGCGGGCAATATCCTCCGAGGTGGAAAAACGCTGCTCGCC
>PVBE011438407.1_pt1 | contig 11916 bp, 19 predicted proteins | sample 1631181 | NCBI WGS metagenome assembly PVBE01 (sample SAMN08397723, study PRJNA350692) | Marine metagenome, whole genome shotgun sequencing project. | isolation source: water | place: Pacific Ocean | collected 2012-04 | reverse complement strand
CTGTGCCAAAAGTGCCTGTCGTGTCATTTGATCTGTTCCTGAAACAACTGCGCTTCAGGACCTGTTTTGATTTTTATGAGCAGTTTCGTGTTCAGTCATCGATCTTTTTTTTAACCAGTTGATTGAGCTGGTTTTTTGTACTGAATCAACCCATCCATCGCTCTGGATCAATGGATTGATCAAAGCCTGATCCTGTCTGCCTGCTGACTTCGGTTGATCTTGCAGAGCGTTGAAAGGCAAGCACCAGCTGGGTGTCTGTTCACCTCGCCGCGGTTTCGAGTCCAGAAGGGACCTGCTTGCATCCGGAGGACTGTCGTCTTCAGCCCTCCGGATGCAAGCGATTTGTAATCCTGAGTCTGTGCTTCAGGTGTTGGTGTGGGGTGTTCCGCGTGTTCCTGGGTAAACAGGTCGTGCCAGCAGGGTCTGCGGTTTTGAATCCTCGGACTTCTTCTGTTGCGTGGCGTTCTTGTCGATGGACGTCATGGCATCCAAAGCGGCTTTTTCAGGTTTAACCCAGGTTGACCCTTTCGTGCACTTCAACGGAGCATGAGTTTCAAGGCCGTGTTCAAGACTGTTCCGCGGAAGATCAGGCCAATCCCTGCCTGGAGAATTGATGCTGTCGTTTGGATCCATATGGTTTGCATCAACGGATCTTTTCCAGGCGATCATCGCGCCACTATTGTGCGGGACTTCGTGTTGTTTCGATCAACATAAAAAAGAGAGTCTCATCAACAGAGACTCTCCAGCGATTGTCCAATACTTGAATGATTCAGGCCACTGAAATGCTGTAGGGAGCTGCTGGATAGCTCGTAGGCATTGGATCAATGTTTCCGTTGGCCATGGCCTTTGCGCGTCGGTACATCTGGCTGTCTGTGGCACCTTGCTTTTCCATGGCGGCAGCGATCGTGGCCCAGTTGCGAATTTCGTTAGTCATCAGAACAAGTTGATCAGAGCATCACAACAATCGCGAAACCAGGTCTCTCTCTGTGATGGAGGTATCCGCACAGCCCCTCGCTCGCGAATTGGTCGGCAATGGCCTATGCGCTTCTTGAAGCGTGGATACTGTCGCCGCCGCTACGTCAAGGCCAAAAGAAAATTTGTAATAATTTCCTCAGTTTCCTGCGTTTCCATGAACGAGCCTGTCGCCACTTTTTCGTACGACTTGAACGCTCTACGGCTGGAATACAAGACAACCTGCGATGCCTTGCGTAACTGGCCGGGCGGCGATCCCAGCGAGCAGGACTTTCTTGAATGCAAGAAACAGGAGATTTTCCGCGCTCTGGCTGAACAATCCCTTCAGCTCACCGCTTGACAGTTCTGCAGTTCCAGAACTCCGTATTTACTGCGCCGGTCTGTAAGTCTGTTCTGTCTGTTCGACAGGAGTTGCTGCAACATGGCCTGAGATGTTGTTCTTCAGTGCATCGTTACTGCAGCGCTCTGGCTCTTTCTTCCTGTCTTCTGGCTGTCCCGGTGATGGCCATTCCGGCGATGGATGATCTTGAGATCAGATTGCAGGGTGAAGCCAAGGGATGGCTGAATGCCACCTGCACCTATTACGGAATGGGATGGCTCACCCCTGATCAGGGCAGGAAGGCTTTGAAGCGTCTCATGCTGTTGCTTTCAGCGCATTATCTCGATCCAGAGGAAACGCAGCGCGCAAAATCCGCCGCATTGTCCAGAGATCCGCAATGCAAAACCATCTGGCCGTGATGGTTTCAATCCAGCTTCACGCCAACCTGCATCGAGATGCTGTTATTGACTTTCGGGCTGCGTAGTTCGCTGTAGATCGTCTGGCCGTTCAATGATGTGAACAGTCGTTGATTGTTCAAAGGAAAGATTTTCAGTGCTATCGAAAAGATGTTGTTGGTTGAGATTCCGTTCACGTAGGCACCGGTATAGGTGTTCGTCACCGTGATGCTGGAGGATGAACTGGTTTTCCATTCCAGTTCCGCCCTGGCCGATGATGCGGCGAATGTCTGGCCGCAGACCGGGTCCGCATTGCATCCATCGCCTCCCCAGATCTTCTGGATCGACGGCCCGATCGACACTGTCAGGCGTTTGTTTTTGTCTTTGATCAGGTCATATCCAATGCCGATCGAACTCACGAAAAGGTCAGTCCCTGTGGTGTTCAGTGCGTCGTAATTGAAGTTTGCCGCCGCGTAGGCATTCAATCGACTGTTCAGACTGCGTACATAGCGCAGTTCGCCATCGCCCTCATTCGTGTCTGTTGTGTTGCCGCTTTCCCCCTCATCTCTTGAGACCTCGTATTGCGCGCGACCCTTGAGCACCACTTTGTCGGCCCCTTCCGTGTAGCTGCTGTCGATCTGAACCGTTCCTCCGGCGGAGAGGTCGTTGTCGGTGTTGGATCCCGTCACTCCAGCGGAGAGACTCAGCTTCCATGGCTTCGGCTTGGGTTCGGGCATCAGCGCCGTTTTCGGGATGTTCAGCCGTCCCAGCACCGGGTGCAGCAGCACCGTTGTGGTGTCTGTGCTTTCTGATGGGAGGAGCTTGCCGTGCAGGGTGTCTCCATTGCTCAGCTTGAGCGTCACCTGCTCGGCGAGCGTCGCTTCGTCCGCCAGCAGGACAAGTCCCGCGGCCATGATCGGGATTCGCCGCAACACAACCCTTCCTTCGATAGACGGCAGATTTTTTCACAGAACCCTGTGCCGGCTTGTTCAGGCCTGAACAACGGGCACATCGCTCAGTCGCGTGGTGGCTGCACGGCCCAGGCGTTCCCGTCGCATGGACCAGCCGGAATGCAGGCCGCAGGCGGCCCACTGCACGGTGCCTCGTCCATAGCGGCGGTTGAGGCCATCGATGGTGTCCATCAGTGTGTCCCGCCTTTGCAGGTGTGCTGCACTGCAAGGCACCAGCAGGTGGTGCTGCAGCTGTTCCGTGTCCTGCAGATGCTCCATCAGCACGCCGGCCTTGGCGAGCTGACGGTTAGGCTGGAAGATCCGCTCCACCAGCGGCAGCGCTGCATTCAGCAGTGTCTGGGTGTCGTTGCTGGGCAGGTCCAGTTGGGTGCTGGCGCTGCGGCTGTAGAAGGCGGGAACGAACGGACTTGTGCGGGTGTACACGCTCAGAGAGGCGGCTCGTTGATGCTGTTTGCGCAATTTTTCGGAAGCGCGCACCACATAGGTCGCCACGGCTTCACGCAGCTCCGTCAGGGAGGTGATCGGTCGACTGAAGCTTCTGCTGACACAGGTTTCCTGCTTCGGGGACGGTGCCAGATCGAGGGGAAGACAGGCATGACCCTGCAGTTCTCTCTGCAGGCGCAGACCGATCACCCCCGCCTTGGCCTGTAGTGGGCCGCTGGCCATGTCTCGCAGTTCCCTGGCATTGCACACACCACGAAGCCGGCACCAGTGAGCCAGTTTGCGACCGATCCCCCACACGTCTTCGATGGCGACCGTCTCCAGCCAGCGGTCCCGATGGTTGCAGTGCCCGAGGTCGAAGAGCCCCGCATGGGTTGCCTCCACCTTGGCCAGACGGTTCGCCAGCTTCGCCTGGCCTTTGCTGGCACCCAGCCCGATGGCGATCGGCAGCCCCAGATTGCGGCGGACCAGAGCACGCAGTCGCCGGCCCCAGGGAAGCAGATCCGCCGCCACCGGACGACTGATGCGAGCGAAGGCTTCATCGATGGAATACACCTCCAGCTCCTCCACCTGGCTTTCGAGGAGGCTCATCAGACGCTGGCTCATGTCGGCGTAGAGGGCGTAATTGGAACTGCGCACCACCACGCCGCAGCGTTCCAGCGTCTGCTTGGCCTTGAAATATGGCGTGCCCATCGCAATGCCGAGGGCACGGGCCTCGGCGCTGCGGGCCACGATGCAGCCGTCGTTGTTGGAGAGAACCACCACGGGGCGTCCGATCAGGGATGGATCGAGACTTTGTTCACAGGAGGCATAGAAGTTGTTGGCGTCGATGAGGGCGGTGACCTGAGCCATGGCGTTCAGAGGGGGTGAATCACATGGATGGCGACCCCCCAGATCTGCACGTCCTTGCAGGACTGCAGATCGAGGGCTGGATAGCTGGGGTTGGCCGCTTCCAGACGCAGCCGTCCCTGATGGCGCATCAGGCGCTTGAGGGTGAAGCCGCCGTCGAGAACCGCCACCACCACTCGTCCGGGGCGGGGGTCAAGGCTGCGGTCCACAACCAGCAGATCGCCGTCATGAATGCCGGCACCGGTCATGGAGTCTCCGCTGACACGCAGAAAGAAGGTGCTGGTGGGATGACGGATCAGCTGGTCGTTGAGGTCGATTCCGACGTCCACATAGTCATCTGCCGGGGAGGGAAATCCCGCTGCCACCCGCTCTTCGGCCAGTGGCAGATGCTGGGCTGTGCGCTGAGTGCGCAGGGGCTGCGGTGGCTGGAGAAAGGAACGATCGATCTCCACGGCAACAGGCTCCACGGACCGGAATCCACAGAATAGTACAGATGTTCTACAACGGTGACCGTCTGCGCCCCGGCTCGAGCTCGCGGCTGATCAGGTCCGCCAGGCCAGAAGCGATCGCGGACTGGGCATGGCTGTCGAAATGGATCCCATCCAGCGACGAGACGCTGGCCGCGGTCTGCAGGTCGAAAGCGAGCACCTCCAGTTCATCGGCGAGCTGGAGATAGCGCTTGCCCAAGGCCTGGGATTTCGAGTCGGCGCCAGCGAATCCCCAGGTCAGTGACTGTGCCGTGATCATCACCAGCGGCGGTGTCATCAGCAGGATGGCGGGGGGCTGGTCGGGCTGCTCGCGCGGTCCACAGCTGAGGGCGCTGTGGATGTCTTGAATCAGGATGCGGGCGCCGTCTGCAATCTGTTCTGCGGACAGGTTGAGATAGTCCTTGCAGTCATTGCAGCCCAGCGCCAGGATCACCATGTCGATGGGTTTGTGGCTGTGCAGGGACGTCATCAGGCCTGAGCGGCCGCTGCAGCTGTACTGCGCGCCATACCTTGCTGCCCCGATGGGATCGTCGAGCAGCCATGTGCGGGAATTGAGGCCATCCTCAATCGTGCGCCAGGCACGGCGGGCCGCACGCTGGTTCAGCTGCTGTTCCAGCTGATTCGGCCAACGAGTGTCGTGGGGCAGTCGTCCACCACCGTCGGGGTTGAATCCCCAGGTGTTGGAGTCGCCGAAGCAGAGGATGGTCCTCGGCTCCTGAGACGGTGCTGTCATGGTCGGCAGGTTGTCTGCGCGAATCCAGTTCAGCCATGATTCATGTTCGGCGCCACTGCGGTCCCGACCGGAGGTGATGCGCTCACTGAGGTTGTTGTGATGGCTGCTGCTCCTTATCTGGTTGCCCTCGCCCTGATCGAGCAGGAGGGCAGGAGGGCTCTTCCGCTGGCCGGCCGCTCCCTGAGTGCAGAAGCCGCCGCTGCAGAGGAGCCCACGCAGGCGGCCCATTCCCTGGCACTGGAATTGTTGCTGCGCCTGTGGCAGCGCAGTGACGAGGGGCCGTTGCGTCGGGCTTGTGGCGTGGAGAGCCTGCTGCTGGTGGAAGTGCCGATGGAGAGTCTTCCTGAGGCGCTGCCTGTTCTCAAAGCAGCCTGGCTCAACACTGGTGACACCGCTGCATTTCAAACCGGCTTGAGAGCGCTGTGCAGCCGTGCCTGGACGTTGAGTGTGGCGAAGTTCGAGCCGGTGACCCTCACGGCTTGGCCGGCCTGATCAGTGGTGATGCCGCCCGCTTCTGAAGCTTCACCAGTGCCATTTCAGCGACGGGAGCCTCATCGGCTCAGGGTGCTGGCGGGGGCCTGCGGCCTCGGTATCGGCCTGGGACTGATCCGATCCGACTTCGGAGTGATCGGCCGGGAAATGGTTGTGCAGGAATGGGTTTCTCAGGCTGATCTTGGTGAACTCGCCGCTCTCAACATGGTGGGTTACCTGTTGGGCTGCGTGCATCAGGCGCAACTGAAGGGCAAGGCCCAGCTGCTACGCAGCCTGCGGCTGGCATTGGTGGTGGGAGTGCTTTGCCTCTGGTTTGGAGCTGTTCAGAGCGGCCAGCTCGGTGAGGGTGGGTTACGGGTGTTGGCCGGATGGAGCGCCGGCCATCTGATGAGTGGTGTGCCGGGTCTGGCTCTCGCGGGCGTTCCATCTCGACATCAACGCCAGGCGGTCGCCACGGTGATGGGAGGAGGTGCACTGGTGGCTCTGCTGGGAGCCAGCGCGGTGGCCTGGCTGGCTCCGGATTCGGCTGCGGCTGCCTGGTTGGTGGTGGCCTGCTTCGCCACTGTTCTGGCCCTGCCGACACTGTGGTTATTCAATCGGGGGCACCGCCGTTGGCGCGACGTTGGAAAGCCTGGAGATCAACAGCTTCGAGATGAACAGCCTCGAGATGAACAGCGAGAAAGTGAACAGCAGGTGGCAATGCACGACAGCGGTGTGACCGCAATCTGCTGGTTTCCGTTGATTGCCCTCACTCTCGCGTTTGCTCTCGCGGGAGCGGCCCAGGTGCCGATGGCGTTGTACGAACCGATCGTGGCTTCGAATCGCATTGGTCTGGATGGCTCGATGAGCAGTGCCTCCTTCTCCGCGATGGGGCTTGGTGGCCTGATGGGGTCACTGGTGTTGCTTGGGTTGCCCAGGGCCTTGCCGACGGCACTGTTGCTCCCTGCGGTGGCCGCGGTTGGCGGTTTGGGGGCCTGGGTCTACGCGTTGGCGCGCTCGCCCCAGCTGCTCCTGTTGTCTGCTTTCTTGATCGGCTGGTGGTCGATCATGACGTCATCTCTGACGCTCGACCGTCTGCCTGACCTGGTTCCGGCTGAGTTGCAGAGGCGTTGCTGGGCGACATTCACCACTCTCAATGGTCTTGGTTTTGTGATCTGCTCGATGGGAACCAGATCGATGGCATTCACGGGCTTGCAGACCTTGCTTTGGCTTGGGGTGACGCTTATGGCAGGTGTGCTGTTGGCGCAGATGTGTCAGGTGTTCCGCCGGTCCCAGCCGGGCAACCAGAGCTGTTGAACACGATGTTCAACGCTCGTCGGAGAGGGGAGTTTCACGCCCGGTGGTAAGGGCTTCCCTGCAAAATTGACTGAGCCCTGTAGAGCTGTTCCAAGAGCAGGAGCCTGGCCAGTTCATGGGGGAATGTCATCGGCGAGAGACTCAACTGCCATCGAGCTGATGATTTGAGGACGTCCGTCAGCCCGTCAGCACCTCCGATCACGAAGGCCAGGCGCTCTGAACCAAATCCCTCCAGCCGAGCGGCGAACTTGACCGAGGAGAGTGGTGTGCCCTGTTCCATCAGCATCACCGGCAATTCATCGGGACGCAGAGCCTGACGGATCGCCTCGGACTCCCTGTCGCGTGTGCTGTCACGGATTTCGGTGATGCAAAGACCGGGCAGGCGTTTGAGATAAAGCTCCACACCTTCCTGAACCCATCGCTTACGCACTTTTCCGACCGCGATGATGCGGCATCGGGAGATATTCATGGCAAAGCGGCCTCACGCCGTCTCGTCGTCCTGTTCCTCGAGAAACATCTGCCCAAAGGCCACATAAAGACTGTCCTCTTCGCTGCCGGGCGTCACGTCAGGGCGTTGAGGACGGGTGTTCTTGCCCTTGCCCTTCGAGTGAGGCTGAAAGGCTTTGGTCGACACAGGTGAATCCGTGACCGATGTGGGTGGGGAATTCAGCTTCTGGCGTCGCTCATTTTCGACGCGCTCTTCCGCATCACGCAATCTCGCCATCAGATGTTCAGGCACGGTGCCGTCAGGGCTCACCTGCATCAATTCATGGAACAGAGCTTTGGGATCCTGCTCGGTCTCGACTTTGTGGCGAGGTCGGCTGGTCTGTGCAGAGGTTTTGGTCTCGGTTTCCGGTGCGGGGATGGCCTCAGGAAGCTGTCGTCCAAGTTGCTTGAGACGTTCCAGACTGCGGGGATCGAAGCTCATGAGCAGCCGAGAGTGTCGCGAGTTTCGCGGCCGGTCACCGGATTGGTGCCGTCAGCGGCGGCACAGAGTGTTTTGAGTGCGTCGCCCCGGAAGGGCACATTGGTGAAATCGGCGCCGGTGATGGTCACATTGATGAAACGGGTGTTGAAGGCGAAAGCATCCTCCAGGACGGCATCTGTGAGATTCGTGCCATCAAGTACCGCCGAATCCAACGTGGCATCACGCAGATTGGTTCCTGTCAGGTTGGCGTCCTGAAGCTTGGCTCCATAGAGACTTGCGCCTTGCAGGTCGCTGCCGGACAGATCAGCTTCACGAAGGTTCGTGAGATTGAACGTCACCCCCTGCATTTCACGGTTGGAGAAATCTGCACCGATCAACACCTGCTTGGCGTAATCCATCGCTGCCTGCACCGGCTGGGCAGGCAGACCGATCGTCAGGAGCAGAGCAAGCAGGGAGGCCAGCAGATGTCGTTGCATCAGCGGATGGAAAGCGTGTTTCAAGCCTAGGGGGCCTGATTCGCGGGACAGGGGGAATGCTCTCTGGATCCAGGGAGCGGATCGTGTGTGCCGTTGATGCGAAGAGCGATCCCGGTCGCTGGGCGGAGCGCCGCGTTCTGAAGCTGTTGAAGAGCCGCGGCTGGCGCTGCCTTGATCAGCGCTGGACCTGTCGATACGGGGAACTGGATCTGATGATGATCAAATCGGGAGGTTCTGGTCCTCGTCTGCTGATGGTGGAGGTCAAGGCCAGGAGTCGTTGCGGTCCTGATGGCTGGGGTTTGAAGGCTTTTGCCTCGACCAAACGCCAACGCCTGGCCAGAACCATGGCCTGCTGGCAGGCGAGTAACCCCTGGTGTGAAGAGGGGCATCTGGAGGTGGTGCTCGCGCTGGTTCCGCTGCCACCAAGTTTCAGACCTGTGCGCTGGATCAGGGTGCCTGAGCTCCGGATGTCTTGATCAGCTCGTCAATCGCTTTCACAGCCAGCCCAAGACCCTTTGGAATTTCGCGGATGACCAGATCGGCTGAATGTCTCAGTGGATGGATGAATCGCCGCTCCCCCGGAAGCATCTGCATCACCGTCTGACGCAGAACCGACAGGATCGTTCGCTGGCGTTCATGCACATCTCGGCGCAGGCGGCGAATCATTCTGATTGGCAGGGACGCGCTCACATAGATCAGAAGATCGAGGCGGAGATGAGTCATCAGCAGTTGTGGCCCGAATGCTCCCTCCAGCAGCACAACATCACAGGTCCCGTTGAACGACTCCCAGCTGACGTCCCTCGTGCCCATGTCGTAACGGCGCCGGAGCTGCAGACGGCCTTCGAGCAGAGCCTGCACGTCTTCGATCAGTGCATCCCTGTCGATGGCATCGACGGTGTCGAACCCGTAGATCGAATCGGGTCTCCAGTGCTCCCGGTAATAGTCATCGGAGGCGATCACCACTGCGGAGATTTTGGCTTGAGCCAGCAACGTCTTCAGTTCCTCGCTGAAGTAGGTCTTGCCCGCCGCGGAAGGGCCGGCGATGCAGATCAGCAGGGCAGGTTTGTCCATCAACCGCCCCAGGCCTTCACAACGGCATCATCGCGTTGCTCACGTTCTTCGCTGGTGCACAGTGAACCCATGGCCCGCATGAGATGAGCTTCGCAGGACATACGGCCCGCAAACGCTTCGGTCAGCACTGGCTGAGGGATGAAAGGGTTCTTGACCGGATTCTTGAGTCGGCGGCGCTGGTGGAGGGAGACCGTGTTCTCGAGGTGGGACCAGGACGTGGTGCTCTGACCGAACGACTGCTCAGCAGCCCTGCCGCGTTGGTGCACGCGATCGAGCTGGACCGCGATCTGGTGTCAGGTCTCAAGGAGCGATACGCAGCTCAGCCACGGTTTTCTCTCTGCGAAGGCGATGTTCTCAGCGTTCCCCTGACACTTCCAGATGGCTCTCCGGCCTCCAAGGTGGTCGCGAACATTCCGTACAACATCACCGGCCCCTTGCTCGACCGACTGATCGGTCGTCTTGATCGGCCTGTAGATCCGCCCTACGAGAGGCTCATCCTGCTGGTGCAGAAAGAGGTGGCTGAACGTATCCGCGCTCGACCGGGACACAGCAGTTTCAGTGCCCTGAGTGTGCGATTGCAGCTTCTGGCCCGTTGTCAGAGCGTCTGCCCTGTGCCGCCGCGTTGTTTTCAGCCTCCTCCGAAGGTTCAGTCGGAGGTGATCAGACTGGATCCACTGCCGGCTGATCAGCGCCCAGATCCCGAGCTCTGCCGTGGGGTCGAACGCTTGCTCAAACAGGCGTTTCTGGGCCGACGCAAGATGCTGCGCAACACCCTCGCCGGTGTCAGATCACCTGATCAGCTCCAGGAGCTGGCACAGCAGGCGGGCATTGATCTGCAGCAAAGGCCTCAGGAGGTGGCACCGGAGAACTGGGTGGCATTGGCCAGGGGCTTGAAAGCAGTGGAACCGTTCAAGTGAGCCGCTTGGGCCGGGTCGGTGTCTTTCGATCCCTTGTCAGGACCGGGCCATGGCTGTGGTTTAACCTCCACGGTTGGGTCGGAGTCCGACCGACTTCGTGATGTCCTGTTCATGACTCCGGTCTGCGTCAAAGCTCCGGCCAAGATCAATCTTCATCTCGAAGTGCTGGGCCTGCGGGACGACGGGTTCCACGAACTCGCCATGGTGATGCAGAGCATTGATCTCGCCGATGAGTTTGAGTGCGAGAACACCGCCGACGGAACGCTTTCCCTCAGCTGTGATCAACCAGGGCTGAGTTGCGGAGACGACAATCTGATCATGCGAGCGGCCAGGCTGCTGCGTGATCGATCCGGATTCGGGGAGTTGGGGGCACGGATGCATCTGCGCAAGCGCATTCCCATCGGCGCCGGTCTTGCAGGAGGCTCAAGTGATGGGGCAGCAGCACTGGTTGGCCTCAACACGCTCTGGGGTCTTGGCCTCGGTGCCTCTCAGCTCGAGACGCTGGCGGCTGATCTCGGATCCGACATGCCGTTCTGCATTTCCGGCGGCACCCAGATCTGTTTCGGACGTGGAGAACGACTTGAGGTTCTGCCTGAAGCGACCGCGCCGCTGGGCGTGCTGCTGGTAAAGGATCCATCCATCAGCGTGTCGACGCCCTGGGCCTATGGCGAATGCAGGCGAGAACGTTTTCATCACTACCTCGAGGGGGAGTCAGTCTTTGAGCAACGTCGAGAGGCGCTTCGCTCTGCTGCCTGGCTGAGCCCCCTGCGAATCGAGTCGCCTCCGCCCCTGCGCAACGACCTCCAGGCCGTGGTGGCTCCGCAGACGCCCTCGGTCCGAACCGCGCTGTCGCTACTGGAGGCATTGCCAGGTCAGTTGCGAGTGGCCATGAGTGGTTCCGGCCCGAGCTGTTTTGCTCTGTTTCCAGATTTCAACACTGCTGAACAAGCCCGCCTGCATGCTGCTGCGCAGTTCGAGGCGGAGGGCCTGCAATCCTGGAGTTGTTCCCTGCTCCCCTTCGGCGTCAAGCTGGCGGCATGAGTGACAGCAACGCAGCCACAGTCAAACCCCGCAAAGGACCGTTCAGTTTCCTTTCCGGATCCATCACCAGTTTGGTTCTGGCCTGGTTGAGTTTTGGCTTGAGCAAAAAAGTTGTGATCTATCTCTCAACGCACTCTTCGAATTTCAGCAGCACCACTGCCCAGAACATCGCGTCTGCCATGAAAACGCTGTTCATCGGCATGTGCTTTCTGGCCACATTCAGCTTTGCCTTCATCGGGATTGGCTTGTTCCTGGTGTTTCTTCGCAGTCTTTTCATGAAAGACAAGCTGGACGCTGCCTAGCCTCAGCTGAGAGCTTCTGGCTACATGACCCTCCACGATCTCGGTCAGCTGGTGCTACTGCTTTCACCTGGGCTGCTTCTCTCTGTTCTGCTGCTGGCGACCTTCGCTGCCGGGGGCTGAACACACCTGGACTGAGATAGCTTGGCCGCTGACGCCGGCATGGCCGGGATTGCAGCAACGCCGTGGCAGGGACGCTTCTCTTCAACGCACTTCGCGAAGCCATCG
>PVBE010204347.1_pt1 | contig 11916 bp, 11 predicted proteins | sample 1631181 | NCBI WGS metagenome assembly PVBE01 (sample SAMN08397723, study PRJNA350692) | Marine metagenome, whole genome shotgun sequencing project. | isolation source: water | place: Pacific Ocean | collected 2012-04 | reverse complement strand
TTATTTTTAGTATAATAAATAATAGTATAAATACTAATATAATAAGGAGAAAATAATGATACAAATCACACTACAACAAGCACAACAACTATGTCAAGTAATAGATATAGCTTCTACGAGGGGATGCTTCAGAGCCAACGAATTGGTAAGCATAGGAACTTTACATAATACACTGGCTACTGAAATACAAAAACAACAACCAGCACCTGATCCAAAAGCAAATAAAAAAGTAGAAAAAGAAGATGTCAGCACCTAAAGGTGTCCCTCAACCAAACAAGTGGAAGTATGGTCCAGCAAAGGACCTAAGGGATAAGAATACAGCCTTCTTAAAAATGAGATGTCAGGCACGATACAGAGGAGAACCTTGGAAAATAACATTTCACGAGTTTGATAAAATATGGGATGACGGTAGTTGGGCAAGAAAAGGTCCAAACGGTTGGAATCTTTGTATGAGCAGAATAGATCCAAAAAAAAGCTGGACTAAAAACAATGTTCATATTCTAACCAGAAGTAAAAATCAACTACGAATAAATCAACTAAAACTTTTCAAGAATAAAACTGTCACTGATATTATCTTCAAAGGTAAAAAGTTCAAAAACTATCACGATATGACTGAATACTATGGCATATCATATCAGACAGCAAGGAATTGGAATAGATTTAACAAGTATAATAAAAAATCAATAGGTAATTCAAAGGATAAAAAAAATAAAAATGGCAAATAGAGAACACACCAAGGTTATGAGTGATTGGATCCACGAACAAGAAAAAGCAAGAATAAAATTAGAACAAGAAATATGGCTTAAAAAAAGAAAAGAAAAAAAAGAAGCTGTATGTTATAAAGGAAAGTTAATAGAAGAGAAAAAAAAGTTAGGAATGGTATGATAGATACAGATGTAGATACTGATATGATTAAAATAGCAGAAATCTATGAAAGATTTGAAGAGCATATTAAGTTAAAAGGGGAACCTCATAAGAACGACAAATGGATATGGGAGACTGTGGATAGTATGACAGAGCAACAACTTTGTGATTTAACGAATTTTGCCAGAGATAACAAATTCTATGACTTAAAAATGGAAGAATGGATAGAAGAAGTAGCAGAAAGAGAACCGTTCTTTGTGCGGCAAAACAAAGATAAAAACAAATCAAGAAGAAATAACGAAATGATTTGGAAACTAATGATGAATGCCAGAGAAGTTATGCAGGCAAGAATTAAAGAAATGAATGATCCAAGGAACAATTTATTCAAATAATATTAAAGGCTAAGATTTTAACATTCTCCTTACAACATAAATAAAATAAAAGATACTTTTTTTTATATTCTAGGAGATAAGAGTGCCAGCAAAAGCAAAATTAGTCACAAGAAATTCAACAACATCTACAGTCACAACAGATAACCTTAACAAAGGCTCAGCATTAGAATTTGCAGAATTAGATAGTAATATGATTAACTTACGAGACCAAACTTTTGGTGTCGTTGGTGATGATTCAGCAACTATAGATGTAGCGGCAGGTGGAACACTCTATATACAGGGTGGAACCAACTGCACAACTTCAACAAATTCAGATGGCACAATAACAATCAATTCATCAGCGGCTAATGATGTTTTCAAAACAATAGCAGTATCAGGACAAAGTGATGTAGTGGCAGATGCTTCAACAGACACTTTAACTTTGGTGGGAGGTAGTAATATGACTATTACTACAAATGCTGGAACAGATACAATTACTTTTGCGTCAGCGGCCAGCGGCTCAACAGGCACTTTAACAATATCTGATAATCAAATAAAAACAGATACAACAACAGCACCAGTAGAATTCACAGGTAGTGGTGATGCATTTACAACAATTGAAGCAAGTGTGTTTGATGTAGATGTAGGCTCACCAAGTTCTTCAAACAAAAAGTTTAGATTAGATCAAAATGGTTTGACATCAACAAATGGATTACACACATTAAAATTGTCAGGACAAGAACACGCATCAGACACAGAAAATGATGCTAACATAGGTCAATTTTATTTCAAACACATAGAATATCATAATACTAACACATATCATAGTATAAGAAAAGGTGGGGATTTAGTATTCAGAGGTAATCTTAGTGCTGGTGACACAGCAGACACAGGCGGTTTCTACCCAGTGATTGCTTTGAGAGAATACGAAGATGACGGAAGTATTGAAATCACACCAAAACCAGGACAAGCAGTAGAGATAGATGGTGTCAATATCCAAGACAACACAATAAGTTCTAATGCTTCAAATGCCAATTTAGAAATATCAGCAAATGGAACAGGAACTATTGTATTAGAAAACTTAAAAGTAGGAACAAGTGGAGCAACGGTCACAACAATATTAGATGAAGATGCTATGGGGACTAATTCAGCCACAGCACTAGCAACTCAACAATCAATTCGTGCCTATGTAGATGCAAATGTTGGAAGTGCTTGGAGAGTATTTGGTGATGACTCTGCTGGAGTAGATATAGCAACAGGTGGTTCATTATACATCAGAGGTGGTGATAATGTGACAACTTCAACTAATTCAGATGGAACTATAACAATTACAGCAAGTGGAACATCTCTATCAGGGTCTACAAACAATACAATAGCAACTGTGACTGGAGCAAATGCACTAATTGGAGAAGCAAACGCAACCTTTGACGGTTCAACACTTGCAATTACAGGAAATATTACAGCAACAACTTCAATTGCCACAGATGCAATATCACTAGATGATAATGTTATCAAAACAACAAGAAGTAACGACGATTTAAGAATAGCAGGAAGTGGAACAGGTCAAATAAACATATCACCACAAAATGTTGATTATACTGCTTATAGTAGTTCTACAAGATGGAACAATGGAACTAATATAGTTCACCAAGAAACAGGATTAAACCCAAACACAATGACAGGGTCAGGTGATAGACGATATGGAAATAATAGAATAAGCAAATATGTATTAGACGGAACAGATTCAGCACAAGGTAATTCAAGATTTAGACAAGGTGATGTTGTAGTGTTAGACTTAAATGGTTCAAGTCTTACATCTACAGGTGTATGGAGAGGACCTGTTGCCAATTTTGTTTCTCCTGAAGTTATAAACTCAAGTGGTGATGATGTCACTTGTTCTAATGTGATTGGTGTTCAGGTGGAACCACTTATTCAAGGAACTGCTGATGAAGGTGATATTACAATAACCACTTTGCGTGGTGTTTCTGTTGACAATTATATGTATACGGGAGCAAATCAAACTATAACTTTTACAAATGCTTATGGATTCATTTATGAAGGTGGTTTTGGTGAAGGAGATGGAACAGAAGTTATTACAAATGACTATGCCTTTTATGTAGACAAGCCAAGTTGGGGACAAGTTTCAACAAACAAATGGGCATTCTATGATGCTGACCCATCAGGACAAAGTTTATTTGGCGATGTAAAAATTAAAGGAAATACAATATCAACAAATTCATCTAATGCAAACTTAGAACTATCAGGAAATAGTTCAGGTAATGTTAATATATTAGATGGATTACAAATAGGAACAAGTGGAGCAACAGTCACAACTATATTAGATGAAGATGCAATGGGCACGAATAGTGCAACAGCATTGGCAACACAACAATCTATTAAAGCATATGTAGATTCGCAAGTAACATCAGCAGGACAAGGTTGGAGAGTATTTGGAGACGATAGTGCAGGAGTAGATATAGCAGAAGGTGGTTCGTTATATCTGAGAGGCGGAGATAATGTAACAACTTCAACAAATTCAGATGGCACAGTGACTATCACTGCATCAGCTTCAAGCGGTGCAACACTAACAGGTTCAACAAATAATACATTAACAACCGTAACTGGAGCAAATGCGTTTCAAGGTGAAGCCAATGCTACATTTGATGGTTCAACACTTGCAATTACAGGAAATATTACAGCAACAACAAGTATAGCAAATGACCATATTACAATTGATGGAAATGAAATAACAACTTCTTCAACAAATGCAGATTTAGAACTATCAGCAAATGGAACAGGAAGAGTTATTATAGCGGCTAATGGAGCTGACTTTGCCGCAACTTCAACAGCGGCCAGATACAATAATTCTAATACTCTGCTTTTTCAAGATTTAACTCATACGATAGCAAACGAAAGAGTATATGGAAATAATATGCTAATGGATATTAAGTTAGATGCTGGACAAGATACAGCAAATTCAAACGACAGGTGGAGAAACTGGTTCAACACTATATTTGATTTGAATGGATCCAGTAGCACAGCAACAAGCAGTTATTTGACTCGTGGTCCAGTGGCAGGTGCTTTTGAACTTCATCTTTTGAATAATTCTACAGCAGGTGAATCACATCTTGGTAATGCCGCTGGCGTTCAATCAGGTATTTGGTGTAGTTCTTCAGCCAATTCCAGTATTTTATTTGAGGCTGATGACTCATCATCTACAAATGTAGGAATGGCGGCTTATACTTCGTGGGTTGAGTTAGAGGCCGCTTCAGGGGCCACGGTATCCATTCCAAATGTTTATTCATATTTTGCCAAAGGAATAATTGCTTATGGGGCAGGAACAGAAGCAGTAACAAATGCTTATGCTTTCTATGCCAGTGAAAATGATGGTGCTTCAGCAATTACAAACCAATATGCTTTTTATGATGCTAATGATAGCGGAACAAGTAAGTTTGGTGATATACAGATTTCAGGAAATAACATAACCACTTTAAGTTCAAATGCAGATTTAGAATTACAAACAGCAGGAACAGGTAATATTGTATTAAATGATATTTCAATTTCAGATAATAAAATTCACGCAAATAGAAGCAATGATACATTATTTTTAGAACCAGCAGGAACAGGATTAATCAATATTGGAAATGCTGATTTTCAAGATGATACAGGTAGTCTTTTTAGTAATGCTTATGGTAGCCTTGGTCACATCAAAGGCACAGCCATAGTTCACGAAGATTTAACACACACTCCAGGTGGCTCAAGAGTTTATGGAAATGTTTTTCAAACATCTGTTAAAACAGATGGAGCAGATACCACAAGTGGAGAAGGAAGAGTTAGAGGAGTAGTAGTCAATACAGCATTAGACCTTAATGGTTCTTCAATGACACACTCATCTTACTATAGAGGTGCTCAAGGAATAAATGCACAATCATTTATAACTAACACATCATCAGATGATGCAGTATTATCAACAGCAACAGGATTCGTTGGTTATGTTTTTGTTCAACCAGGGTCTGGTTCAGGTGACCTAACAATTACAAATGCTATTGGTTGTAGTGCTTCAAGTGATTTTGATGCTGGGAATTTAGCCGCTGATAAAACTTTAACAATTACAAATTCATATGGTTTTATGGCTAATCAGAATTGGCTATACGGTGGTAGTGCAACCAAAGTTTGCACAAATCAATATTCTTTCTATGCCGCGGCACAAACATTAGCAACTAATAACTGGTTGTTTTATGATGCCACATCAGCAGGAACAAATTCACAAAATAGATTAGGTGCAATACAATTAATCAATCAATCAAGTGCTCCAACTAATCTTGCAAACCACTCTTGGATATATGCTTTAGATGATTCAGCAAGTTCAGAAGTATATGTAAAAGACGAGGCTGGAAATGCTACTAAGATATCACCGCACAATGAACAAGGTGAATGGGAATTTTATTCTAAAAATAGTAAAACAGGTAAAACTTTTAGAGTTAATATGGAAAAAATGATTAAAAAGATAGAGGAATTAACAGGTGAAACTTTTATTGAAACAAATTAAATATAATAAAGGAGAACAATAATGGCTACTTGGCCTTCAAGCACAAAAGCAGATACGGCAAACTTAGATGCAGGAACAGACTCACCTCGTTTAGCGAGAGTAGATATCCTACAAAATGTTAATAATGTTAATAGTATTATTGATATGTTTAACATACCAGGTTCTCCAACTGACAACTATATCTTAAAATATAATTCAAGCACATCAAAGTTTGATGTAGAAGCAGAAGCGGCTTCACAAAGTTTATTCAGCACCTTAGCAGTATCAGGACAAGATAATGTTGTAGCAGATGCGGCAACAGATACTTTAACACTAGCTGGAGCAACAGGAATTACAATTACTACAAATGCCAGCACAGATACAATTACATTTACAGGTCCAACCCTAACAAGTTATCTAACAGCAAGTTCATCAGCAACTTTAACAAACAAAGCAGGAAATATATCACAATGGACAAATGATTCAGGATATATTACTTCAGACTTATCATTTATAGGTTCTTCAATCACAGCACCTTCAAATGCAGATTTGGCACTTACAACATCAGGAACAGGAACAATTGATTTAGATGACACGGTAAGGTTTAATAAAAATTACAAAGAAGATATCAACACACTAACAAGTTCATCAACAATCACAGTTGATTGCACAGCGGCTTCTGTTCACGAAGTCACTCTTGCAAGTTCTACACAATTCGTTATCACAGATTTGCCAGTTGGTGGAACGGTCACCTTGATTATCACAAGTGACAGCACAGGAAGTTACACAGCAAGTTTTGGAACAGACGATAGCACCACAGTTAAGTTTGCAGGTGGATCACCAACAATAACAACAACAGGTGGTTCTACGGATATTGTTTCAATATTCCACGCAAACGGACAATACTACGGAAACATCGCAAAAGATTTCAAAACTTCATAGGAGATTAAATGCCTTTAGGTTTTGCCAATAACATTTTTACAGCAAGTTCAACAACAGCAGGAGCGGATTGGTCTGCTTGGGATGGTTCAAGCGATGTCACACAAACGGTATCTTTTGCAAGTGACGTAGAAAACTTTTTAGGTTTTGAATGGTTTGATTCTACATATGGATTAGTAATATATTCTAAAGACCCAGGTGCTGGAAACGACCAAATAAAAGTTAGATTAGTTACAAACACAAATGATACATTAACTTATGGTTCAGAAGTTGACCATTCTACTACAAATACTACAGGCTATACAAGAAATGACGGACACATAGGAAGAACTGCTAATGGAGAAATTATCGTAAAAATAAATGATAATACAGGTAAGTTTAGAACTTATTGGATGAGTGGTTCTTCTTTACAACAAAGTGATTTAGTTACAACAACGATGCCAGGTGGTGGAACAGGTTTAATAAGAAATTCAGATGGAGATTTTATTGGTCAAGATAGAGATAGAACTATATTCAAAGTAACTTTTAGTAATATTGCTACATCAACACCATCTGATTCTATTACTGAATTAACATTTGGAACGTCAAGTGAAATGATAAGATTAGATAAACAAGTAAATGGATTTTTTGATAAAAATACTGTTATTGGTTTTTATGATTTTAATGAAGATGGTGGAGCGGATGATACCAAAGCAAATAAAATGGATGTGACAAGCGGTGATGGAGACCATACAGTTTCTTTTTCAGGTCTTGGCTCACAAGCATTAGATTTAGAAGCCGCTTCAACAAACACAATTGGATTTGAACAACCTCATCCTCCGTTTGAAACAACAGATTTTAGTAATCATTCATTATTTTTTGAACGATCTAATACAGGTAATCAAAGAATTACGAAATATGTATCAGGTGCAACATCATATACTCAAGCAAATATAACAGATACAGATATTCCTGATGGTGATACAAGTGTTAATGGAATTTATGTTGGTTCAAACGATACAATTTTTTTATATGCTATGCTTGAACTTTCACCAACAGCACTCGTATGTTTTGTAAAATATAATACATCTACAAATACAATAACTAAAATGTTCCAAGTATTAAACGGATCATCTTTTACAAGTGAAGAAGCAAGACTTTGTAGATGGGGGAATGACAGGGCAATTTTTATGTTTAATGGAAATAAGATCAGACTTCTTGTTCCATAATCTAATAAATAAATGTGTTATAACAATTAAGGAGAAAACATAATGTCAGCGGCATCAAATTATTTAGAATTAAAAGTTTTAGATCATACCTTAAGATACGGAACGGCTCCATACACAGGAGCATCAACTTTATATGTTGCTTTATTCACTGGAACAGCAGGAACGGTTTTAACTGCATTAGAAAGTGGAACGAATTCTGCTTCAGGAACAGGTAACTGGGGTTATTACGAAGTGACAACTTCAGGAACAGCATACGCAAGACAATCAGTTACATTTGCGGCGGCAAGTTCAGGTTCAAGTGCATCAAGTTCAACAGTGACATTTCCAGTAGCAACTGCAAATTATGATTCAACAACAGGATCATTAGGAGCAACGGTGACTTGTATAGCAATTTGTGATGCATCAACATCTGGCAATGTATTATTCTTTGGCCAACTTACAACATCAAAGACGGTATCATCTGGAGATCAGTTCACAGTAAGTTCAGGTAATCTTACGGTATCATTAGCATAAGGAGGAACTCCTTGTGGCAACCACACGCTCAATTAGAAAAACTGCATTAATCAGTAATAACTGGCCTAACGAATCTACAATCACATCTACAGACCTGGCAGGTTTTCATACAGGTGATAGTGCTACAAATACAGGATCTGGAGTAGACTGGACCATAGCCACATTTTCTGGGGGAACTTATTCAAGTGGGGCAGGGACATATTATAAAGATTTAGGCTCACTTACTTTATCAAATACCAACTTACAATCCAAAATAATTAGAAACACAAGAACATTAGGTGATTTAAGAATAGCAGATTCAACAGGACAATATCCTGCTTCAAGATGTTCTGTTGCAATTAATTTAGGATTTGGCTTTGGTGCAAGTCGCACAGGGGGAGGTTCTCCTGGTGCTAATGGATATGCTAAAGCCATTCTTAATGGCGTAGAATATACTGCGGACAATGTTAATTTTAATGTTAATATCTATAGAAGTGATGTAGCCACTTTATATCAAACAGGAACTGATGCAACTTATTTTAAGGCCGCAAATACAATTGAATTAGGTTCTGGAAATCCTTGTATTACTGAATATTATATTAATGTTGAAGGTTCAGGAACCTACAGCGTTCCTGTTATACACGGTGGATGTAGTTCAATTGGTGGAGTAGTTACAAGATATTGGGAAGGTGCTGACATTATTATGAATGGGTCAGATAGTGATCATACTATTCCTGCTTTTTCAAGTGCATTTACATTTTCAGAAACATCAGCATTAGTAAGGGATAGTGGAGCAATCTCACCAACTGCGGCATTTACAATAACAGAAGATACAGAGAATTTCAAAATAGCACCAGCAACTGAAATGGGAATGGTAAGCAGTATTGCTGTCACTCCTTCATTTATAATTGGTATTACAAAAGAATTAAGTTCTACAACAGAGGTTCAATCCACAACAGAGAATTTTGTTAAAATGGATCCAGTGACAGCCAGTAGTGCTTTCACATTTGCAGTCACACCTGCATTAATTATTGGACCAGCAGTAGTTAATATAGCTTCAGCGGCTACAACATCATATGATAGTAATATGATATATGATGTCTTAGGTGATTATACTTGGAATCAATTTTCAAACAATCCATTTATTATAACTGGATATGTTAAAGGTGGATACACTAACGACGCTGAATATGAATGGGACGATCTTACAACAGATTCTTGGAATAATTGGACATATGGAACTTGGCTTGGTGATGAAGGACAATGGGATCAATGGCCAGATAATACTTGGGAACGAGCATTCAAATTCACTTCAAACTTTACACAGGCAGATACCTTACCAATATTAAAACTTGGTGGAGCATCCGCTATATCAAGTGCATTTACAATTACTGAGAATGTAGCATTAGCCAAAGCCGCGGAGGCAAGTTTATCATCAGCATTTACAATTACAGCAACATCACAAGGTCTTATTGATGTCACACAAGATTTATCTTCAGCATTTACATTAGCAGTTCTTGATATTGATTATAAAGATGATGTTACATTATCTGAGCTTGGAACTTTAAGTGCCGCATTCACAACTTCTTTCACAGGAAGTATCAAATATGCTTTAGATGATACACCAATTTCAATATCAAGTGCATTAACATTTACACTTGCTACTGGATCTGTCAAATATGATATTGAAAATACACCAGCAAGTGCCTTTACAACATCATTTATTGGTCATATTAAATATGATCCATCTTTAACTTTAAGTGCTCTTGCAAGTCAATTAAGTGTTGGTTTATTATTAACACAGGCAGATCCTTATAACATTATTACGGTTGATGCAGAGACAAGAACATTTGTCGTTCCTGCTGAATCTCGTTTAGCGGTGGTTCAAGAAGAAAATCGCTTAAATATTATCAGCAGTGAAACAAGACTGGAAAATGTATTGGAAGAAACAAGGGTTCATAAGTTGAAAATACCTGGTCTTACAAACATTTATTCAACACCAAGAGTAAGGAGCGAAACATAATGGCTAATTTAACAGGATTCAAAAGCGATAACAAAGGCTTATACATTACAAAAGACAGCCAAGCGAATGTTGTATATGGTTTAGATTGGACTGACTGGTTGCCATCAGGAGATGGTTTATCTTCAGCAGTAGTCACAATAGAAACTATATCAGGTGATGCTTCACCTTTAGCCCTACCTACAGATGCTTCAACAGATGTCACTATAACTGGTGCTCTTGTTAATATAAGATTAAATGCAGGAACAGATGGCAATGTTTATAATGTAAGAGTAAAAGTAGTCACATCACAAGGCAATACAGATGCAAGACACTTTAGAATTGTTGTAGGAGACAAACAAGCATAATGAAAGAACAACCTAAACATTATAAACTAGATAGAGACTTAATTTTTAAGTTAGCAACACTTCATTGCACATATAAAGAAATTGCGGAAGTAGTTGGCACAACCGTAGCTTCATTAGAAAAAAGATATTCAGGTATAATCAGCAAAGGTCGTTCTGAAGGTAATAAAACTTTAAGACACCTACAAATGGAAAAGGCTAAACAAGGCGATGTCCGTATGCTTATTTGGTTAGGAAAACAATACTTGGATCAAAAAGACACTCCAACAGATCAAGAAAATACAGCACCACTTCCTTGGGAAGAATAATTACTACTAATGAAACTATCTGAACCACAACAGGTAGTGGCTAAAGATACACACCGTTTTAGAGTTTTAGTCACTGGCAGACGATTTGGCAAAACAACCTTAGCAATCAGAGAACTATGTTATGTCGCAAGAATACCTAATAGGGTATGCTGGTATGTGGCACCTTCTTATAGACAAGCGAAACAAATTGCTTGGGTTCAAATTAAAAAAATATTACAAGACTTAAGATGGGTCAATAGAATAAACGAAGCAGAACTTACTATATTCTTAAAGAACGGCAGTCGTATATGCCTAAGAGGAGCAGATAATCCAGACTCTTTAAGAGGAGTAGGTATAGATTTTTTAGTAATGGATGAATGTGCTGATATAAACGAAGTAAGTTGGACAGCAACACTTAGACCCACATTATCAGATACCAAAGGTAAAGCATTATTCTGTGGAACACCTAAAGGGATGAATTGGTTCCATGACTTATATCAAAGAGGACAAGATCAAACAGAAACAGAATGGGAAAGTTATCAATACACAACTATACAAGGGGGTTGGGTAGATAAAGAAGAAATAGAACAAGCAAGAAAAGATTTAGATGTTAAGACATTCAGACAGGAATACGAGGCGACGTGGGAGAGTTTTTCTGGCGTCATATATTATTCGCTGAGTATGGAACACAATGTTAAACATTTTGAAGTGCCAGAAGATATAACAACATATCATATTGGAATGGATTTTAACTTAGATCCAATGAGTGCTGTGGTATCATATATTAAAGATAATATTGTTTATGTGTTTGATGAAATACAGATATGGGGTTCCAACACACAGGAGATGGTTGATGAGATACA
>PVBE011632053.1_pt1 | contig 11918 bp, 8 predicted proteins | sample 1631181 | NCBI WGS metagenome assembly PVBE01 (sample SAMN08397723, study PRJNA350692) | Marine metagenome, whole genome shotgun sequencing project. | isolation source: water | place: Pacific Ocean | collected 2012-04 | reverse complement strand
CATGGCGAGGAAGGTAACGAAAAGCAATCTGCAGGCATTGCGTGGGTATTGGATTTGCATGCCTGTGAACTTGTGGAGTTTCTTTCTTCTCGGCAAGCCCAAGTCACTTGGCTCACGATCACGTATTTATCGAGGAAATCCCCAAATGGCTCGGTCATGCATAACCTTTCGCCTTCTCGCCAACCACTCCTCTTCCACTTGGTCGACTAACTGGCAAAGCGCCAAGAATTCTTGTTCGCTGATTTGCTGCGCGTCTTTTGCCTTTTTCACCGTTTCCCTTAGTTTGTAATGCCGAGGTGGATTGTAGAGTCTTTCCGCGCTTGGCGCCCGAGCCATCATAAAGCGATGTTTTTCGTATGCCAATCGACCACGTTCCAAATCCGTCTCAATAAGAGCTTTCAATAGCTCCGCCTTATTGACCAACCCGTTTTCAAAATCTTTTTGGGCAGTTTCGACACGAGCATTGAGCGCAGACGTTCGCGAGTCGGTCGAGACGCAGGACGTCAGGGTCAAGGCGATGATGGTTAACAAGTGACAGTGAAGTATCGTTGCATGCTTCATGGACGTTTCTGTTTTAGATTCCCAATGCCTCCAAGAAATTCAATTGGGCCTCGATCATGGATTCTTCACGCAAACGCACTCCCAAACCGATTAGTCGAATGGGGTTGTCATTTCGTGTAAAACCTTCTTCGACCAAGGACAGATAGTTTTCCATGACCGGTCGGATACCGGCTTTGCTGACCGTGGTGACCGTGAAGTCGCTGAACTTCAGTTTGGCGAATATGCCTTCGACGGAAGCCGATTTGTTCTTGGCTTTCAAATCGCCCATCAGTTCGGAATAGAGTTCATGCACTTTGCCGCTGGCGGTTTCCAAATTGTCCACGAATTCGGCAAAGGTGCGTTCCACGCTCATCGACTTGGGCGGTCGATGAGGAATCACGGGACGTTCGTCCTTGCCGCGGCAAAGGTCGCGCAATTCGACCCCGAACTTACCGAATCGTCGGGCGAGCTCCGTTGGCGGGATGCGTTGCAGGTCGGCGCAGGTCGCTACTCCCATTTCCACAAGGGCTGTTTCCGTGCGCGGACCCACACCCCATAATTTGCGGACGGGCAGTTTTTTTATAAAGTCCTTTACCTCCTCGGGTTTAACCTCGAATTGGCCATCCGGCTTTTCCCAGTCGCTGGCTATCTTGGCCAGCATTTTGTTTGGGGCGATGCCGGCGGAAGACGGTAACGAGGTTTCTTCTCGAATACGGGTTCGAATCTCGGTGGCGACGTCGAAGGCTGGTCGCGAATCTTCGGAAACATCCAAGTAGGCTTCATCCAAGGACAGGGGTTCCACCAACTCGGTGTAGGAACGTAGAATGGCTCGAATGCAGGTCGATACTTCCCGATAAATCTCGAATCTTGGAGGAAGAAGGGAGAGGGTGGGGCATGCCTTGATCGCTTGGAAGACCGGCATGCCCGAATGGCAACCGAATTCTCGGGCCTCGTAGTTGCAGGTGGTGAGCACGCTGCGACGACTGGATCCGGCGATCCCCACGGGTTTGCCTTGCAAATCAGGACGCTCACGCAATTCCACGGCTGCGTAGAAACAATCTTGGTCCACGTGGATGATTCGCCTCATCGCCTTTTGACAAGGTACTGCGACCTATGCTCGGGTCGCAAGCGGAAAGCCTGTTCTAACCGTTGGTCAGGACAACTTTGCCAAGGACATTTCCAGACTCCAACAGGGCATGAGCATCGCCCACGCGTTCGAAGGGGAAGATTTCCGAGTGAAGATGAGGCCGTAGCTTACCTGCTTCGGCTAGTCGGGTGGCTTCCTTCAGGATCACTCCGTGGTTTTCGCGTCCGATGTTGCGAGCCAGCGGGAGCAACATGAAGACAACGTGCAGGGTGAGACCTCTGACGTGAACGTTGGTGAGATCGTGAGTCGAGCGGGCTGCGATGGACACGACGGTTCCACCAATCTTGGCGGCTGCAAAGGAATCGTCGAGGCGTGTCGTTCCCACGGTGTCGAAGACGACGTCGTAGCCTTCGCCTTCCGCGTGCGCGGCGACGTATTCCTCGACCGTGGTTTCCTTGTAGTTGATCCCGACGTCGGCACCCAACTCCTCGCCGAGGGTGATCTTTTCATCACTCGAGGCCGTGACGTGAACTTCCGCTCCAGCCGCTTTGGCCAATTGCAGGCCGACGTGACCTACTCCTCCTGCAGCCGCGTGAACCAGCACCCTTTGCCCTTCACTCACTTTAGCTCGATCCATGAGGGCGTTCCATGCCGTGATGGTGACCAAGGGCAGGGCAGCAGCATCTTCCATCGAGAGATTCGAGGGTTTCTTTGCCAGCAACTGGGCATCGGCCAAGGCGTAGTCGGCCAAGACGCCGGGCAGACCCTTGAAGCCACCGATGCATCCATAGACTTCGTCACCAGGGGCAAAGCCTTTCACGCCTTCACCCACATCCTCGACCACGCCTGCCATGTCTCCGTGGAGGATGCCAGGCAATTCGGGGCCTATGGGGATGAGTCCCTGCCTGATCTTGAAATCGACCGGGTTTACACTCGATGCGGCGACTTGGATCAAGACGTGACCAGGCTTGGTTTCCGGCTTTGGCACTTCCTCAACGCGAAAGAGTTCGGAGCCACCGTGCTCAGGCAGTATGATGGCTTTCATGGCGGTCAGGTTGTAGCTTGCCCGACGATCGGGGCAAGCCGCGAAAGCATTCTTACGCGAACAGATCGTGAATCACGATACCGCCCAAGTCGGTGAGACGATAGGGGCGCCCCGCATAGCGATAGGTGACTTTTTCGTGATTCAGTCCGAGGGCGTGGAGAATGGTGGCGTGGAGATCGCGCATATGGACGCGGTTTTCCACGGCGATACTACCGATTTCATCGGTGGCCCCATAGGAAAAACCTTTCTTCACGCCACCACCGGCTAGAAACACGGTGAACCCTCGCGGATTATGATCGCGACCATTGTTGTTTTGGGTAAAAGGCGTACGCCCGAATTCGCCGCCCCACCACACGAGTGTGTCCTCAAGGAGACCGCGGGCCTTGAGATCCTGCAAGAGGCCGGCCACAGGTTTGTCGGTGGCCTTCGCGTGGTCGGCATGCTTGGGCATATTGCTGTGTTGATCCCAGCGCGGGTGTTGGATTCGTCCGAATAGTTCACGCCAATGTAGCGCACGCCACGTTCCACCATGCGACGAGCAAGTAGGCATTGCTTGCCGAAATCATCGGTTTTCTTTTCTCCTATGCCATAGATTTTCTTGGTGGTTTCGGTTTCCTTGGAAATATCGGTTAATTCGGGAGCTTCCATCTGCATGCGCCATGCGAGCTCATAGGTCTTGATGGTGGCTTCGAGACGGTTGTCGACGGGGGCGCGGTTGGCTTGGTCGGCATTGAGATTTTGCAAAAAGTCGAACCGGGCCCGTCGCTGGGCATCGTTGAGCATGGCATTTTCAATGTTTTTGATTTGGGCTCCGGTAGCGTTGCCGGCGCGACCGATGGCCGTTCCTTGATGGAGGGAGGGCAGGAAGGCATTGCCGTAGTTGCGGGGACCGCCCTTGGAAGCCGAGGGAGAAATGGTAATGAAGGCTGGCAGGTTTTCGTTCTCGGTGCCGAGCCCGTAGGATATCCAACTGCCCATGGAAGGTCGCACGAGATTGGTGGCGCCGGTGTGAAGGAAGAGGGTGCTGGGACCATGAGCCACGCCCTCGGTGTGCATGGAGTGGATGAAGGTGATATCGTCCACGTGTTTCGCAATGTTGGGAAAGAGGGAAGACACTTGGTGACCGCATTCGCCGTGGGGCTTGAAATCCCAAAGAGATTTCATCAACCGCCGTTTGCTCTTCTTGCCAAAGGTGTTTGTGCGAACCCCCACGAAATCAATGTCCTTGCCGTCAGCTTTGGAAAGGACGGCCTTGTGGTCGAAGGTATCGACGTGACTGGGGCCACCCGCCATGAATATGAAGATGACGCGTTTGGCTCGCTGGAGATGATGGGGGATGACGGGGGCCAAAGGATTGCTTGCGGCGGCGAGGTGACCACTCATTCCGGCGAGGGCAAGTGAACCGAAACCACAGGCGGCTGACTTTAGGGCATCACGCCGGGAAAGAGCATTTTCAATGGCTTCCATGGCTCGTCCTTTGGAATTAATTCAAGTAACGGAAGTCGAGGCAGGCGTATAATCCATGTATGATGCCCGACCATGCTTCCAAGTTGTCGCTTTTTTCACCATGCTTTTTCAAATACGCGAGGGCAAGCGACTTTTCCCGGTCACGCGGTTCTCGACCGAGACAAGTCTTGTAGGCGAAGGAGAGGCGCTGGGCATCGTCCAGCCCTTTTTCGGCTAGGATGCGACTAGCGGTAGCCTTGGCTTCGTTCAGGACGAAACCATTGTTCATCATGAACAAGGCCTGCGTGGGTACGGTGCTTGTGTTGCGGTTGCCACTAACGAGGTTGGGGTTTGGGAAGTCAAAGACGTCGAACATATCGGGAATGCTGTTGCGGTCGAGATTTTCGAAGACAGAGCGTTGCTTGATCCCCTTGTCCGATGCGGGGGAGATTTTTCCGCTTGCCATGAGCATGGAGTCGCGGATCGCTTCCACTTCGAGACGCCGTCGGTTTTGGTGGGAAAACAGGTCGTTTTCGGAATCCTTTGTGAAGGCGACCGGATCTTCAACGGAACCCATTTGGTATGCCTTGGAGAGCATGATTTGACGGATGAGCTTCTTGCTGGACCAACCCTCTGCCATGAATTGCCCGGCAAGGTGGTCAAGCAATTCGGGATGGGTTGGCCGATCACCCGTTTCACCGAAATTGTCCGTGGAGCGTACGATGCCGCGCCCGAAGAGATGTCGCCAGACGCGGTTTACGTAAACTCGCGCCACAAGCGGATTTTCAGGGGAAGTCACCCATTCGGAAAGCTGAAGGCGTCCACTGGCGCCTTTGGGAATTGTCGGCTGGGGCGATTGTCCGTCTGGTGTGGCTACGGCGAGGAAGCCACGCTTCACGTAGGGGCCGAGGTTCCGAATGCCTCCACGAACGTGAACACGCCAGTCGCCGGCTTCCTCGTGTTCGCGAATGGACATTACTTTGCCGACCGCTGGTGGGGCGCTCTTCTTCTCGGCGTTGATTTTTTTCTTCAAGGCGCCGACGAGAATCTCCATCTCCTTCATCTCGGCTTTCTTTCGGTCGGCCAAGGCCTTTTTGTCTTCACCACCTTTGGGTTCATCTATCTTGGCCAGCGCGGGCGAAGCTTTCTGATTGGCTTTCGGAAGCAGGCGAATGGCGTCTACGATAACATGCTGGGCAGTGGCCCCGGTGGAGATTTTCACGATGTCCCATTTCCCCTTTTCGAAGTGAAAGTCTCCCAGTGAGACGAAAGCCCCGAGGATCGGTGGGCGCTTGGTTTGGTCCACAAAGACCGTTTCCTCGCCCACGTCGTGGTAAATGGTGACAGGGACTTTCTTTGCCTGGTTGGCTCCCATGGTGTAGGAAAACTGTACCTCGTACCTGCCCGATTTCAGAATGACGGCGGGGAAGGTGATGGATTTCTTACCTTTGCGGATGGCAGCATCGTGCAAGTAGCGTTTGCCGACGTAACCTGCCTGATGGGTGGAGGAAATCCACTCTCCCACGATTATAGCTGCATCGTCGTCCACCACGATGCCCTCGAGTTTTTTCGGGTCGAGGCTCTTGGGGTTGGGTTTGGAGGATGGCGTTTCGTTCTCCATGGCCTTCAGTTTGCCCTCGGCTTCCTTGAGTTCCTTTCCCAACTTTTTCATTTCGTGGTCATGCTTATTGCGAACTTCCGCGAATTCGTCGCGCAAGTCTCTCTCGATGAAGTTCGCCACGTTGGCCGTCACGAAACTGCTCGTGCCTCGGAAAATCCCCGCGAAGGAATAGTATTCCTCGATTGGGATGGGGTCGGTGGGATGGTCGTGACAACGGGCGCATGCCATGATGGTGCCTAGAAAGGTTCGCCCCACTGCGATGATTTGCTCGTCCACCACCTCCATGCGCAGAAGGGCCTTGTCCTGTAGTTCGTAGTTGTGCGCGCCGAGCGCCAGAAAGCCTGTGCCCGTCAGATTCTCATTGTGTTCTTCGTCGGATGCGGAGGAAAGCAGGTCGCCCGCGATTTGCTCCTGCGCAAAGCGATTGAAAGGTTTGTCCCCGTTGTAGCTCTCTATGACATAGTCACGATAACGGAAAGCGTTGGCGTACTTGATGTTTCGGCCTCCGCCCGTTGTGTCCGCGTAGCGCGCTATGTCCAGCCAATGACGTCCCCATCGCTCACCGTAGCGAGGTGAATCGAGCAATTCGTCCACCACCAAGGCAAGGGCATCGGGCGAATCGTCGGCCAAAAAGGCGTCGATTTGAGCGGGAGTTGGTGGAAGCCCGGTGAGGTCGAAATGGGCTCGTCGCAAAAGCGTTGCCTTGTCGGCGGGAGGGGAGGGTTTTAGCTGCTTCTCCTCGAGCTTGGCGAGGATGAAGCGGTCGAGCGTGTCCACGGGCCAAGTCTTGTCGTTGACCACAGGTGGTTTCGGGTTGGCAAGTGGACGGTAAGCCCAGAACTTGCGTCCTTCCACCAAGCTCTTGCTTTTGGGTCCGCTGGTTTGACGGGCAACGTTCAGCGGTTCATCGCGCGGGTCGGGAGCCCCCATGGCGATCCACTTTTCTATATCGTCAATCGCTCGCTTTGGTAGTTTTTTGTTCGGTGGCATGCGCAAGTCGTTGTCCTTGTAGCGAATGGCTGTGAGCAACTGGCTTTGCGATGGTTTGCCCGGCATCACGACGGGACCATTTTCACCTCCATGCACCCAACCCGCTTTACGGTCTAGATACAGTTCAGCTTTCAACTTCTTCGCCTTGGCCGAATGACACTTGTAGCAATTCTGTGCCAAGACGGGGCGAATTTTCTTTTCGAAGAAGGCCAAACCTTCCGCCGTGTCTTCGGCCCGGGAGTCAATCGATACCAAGCCGGCAACGATGAGAGCGCAAATTACGTAAATGGATTGTTTCAAAATGTTTGGTAAATCTTTTAGTCTTAAGCAATGATTTCTGGGACCACTTTGCCGTGGACGTCGGTGAGGCGGTAGTCACGGCCTTGCTGGCGGAAGGTGAGGCGCTCGTGGTTGACGCCGAGCAGGTGCATAATGGTGGCCTGCAGGTCGTGCACGTGAACCTTGTCTCGGGAAATGCGGAAACCAAGGTCGTCTGACTCGCCGTGGCTGTAACCGGGCTTGGCGCCTCCCCCGGCCATCCACATGGTGTAGACGTTCGGGTAGTGGTCGCGACCGAGGTTCTTGCTTCTTGCGGTGCGGCCTTCGCGGAAGGGGGTGCGCCCGAATTCCCCGCCCCAGACGATCAGGGTATCCTCGAACAGGCCCCGGGACTTGAGGTCTCGAATAAGGGCGGCGATCGGCTTGTCCATGGTAGAACATTTTTTCCTGAGCCCGTTTCCGAGAGCTTCGCCGGGATTGGTGCCATGGAAGTCCCAACCCCAATCGAATAGATGGACGAAGCGTACGCCCTTTTCGACGAGGCGCCTGGCGAGCAAGCAATTGTTGGCGAGACTGGTTGCCCCGGGTTGGGCGCCGTAGGCCTCGAGGACTTGTTTCGGTTCCTTGGAAATATCCATTACCTCCGGCACGGAGACCTGCATCCGAAAGGCCATCTCGTACTGGGCGATGCGGGTGGCTGTTTCAGGGTTTCCCAGTTCCTCGGATTGCAGACGATTGAGGTCGTTGATGGCGTCGAGGCTCAGGCGCCGCCGATCGCGGGTCATGCCTTTGGGATTGGATACGTATAGCACCGGATCGCCTTTGGAGCGGCATTGCACGCCTTGAAAGACGCTCGGCAGAAAACCGCTGCCGTAGGAGTTTTTGCCGCCGTTGGGCTGCACGCCGCTGGAGATGAGCACCATGAAACCGGGTAGATCCTGATTTTCACTCCCCAGCCCGTAGGTGACCCACGAACCCATGCTGGGCCGGCCGGCCTGGGAACTGCCCGTGTAGAGAAGAAGCTCGGCTGGGGCATGGTTGAATTGATCGGTCGTCATCGACCGGATGAAGGTCAGGTCATCGGCCTGCTTGGCCAAATTGGGCACTGCATCCGAAAACCAGGCGCCGCATTCACCGTGTTGTTTGAACTTGTGCGGCGTGCCCATCAGTTTCGGGACGCCTGAAGTGAAGGCGAACCGTTGGCCCTTGAGGTATTCGTCCGGGCAGTCCTTGTCATCGAGTTTTACCAGCATCGGCTTGTAATCGAACATGTCCAGCGTCGGCGGCGATCCCGTCATGTGTAGGTAGATGACGCGCTTGGCCTTGGCGGGAAAATGGGTGTCGCGGGGCAGGGTCGGTGAGGTCGGGTCGAAGGCGACGTCGGCTTTTGCCTGTTCCGTTCCCAAAAGGGTGGCAAAAGCGATACTTCCGAGGCCAATACCAGAGGAACCAAGGAATTCGCGTCGTGTTTTACCTAAGTGGCCAGCTTCGAACATATTTTTATTTAAGTTTATATAAAATCAACTTCAACGCTTAAGAAAGATTTCATCGAGGTTCAGGAGTACGTTGCCGACCACCGTCCAAGCGGCAAGTTCGGCGACGTCCATGTCGGCGGGCAAGGAACCGAGCGGGTCGGTGGCCATCACCTTGGCGGCGGTCGGGTCCTGCCTGTATTCACTGAGCAGTTTGTCATGAAGAGCCACCAATCGATCCGTTTCGGGTGGTTGCGGCGGTCGGGCAAGGCAGAGACGGAATCCGTGAACCACTTTTTCGCGGACGGTCTCGCCACCTTCCTTCGCTATGCGGCGGGCCAACGCTTGGGCGGTTTCGACGTAAACGGGATCATTCATCGTCACCAGTGCCTGCAGCGGCGTGTTGGTGGGCACGCGCTTGAGGGTGCAGAGGGCACGGGTGGGGGCGTCGAACGCCGCCATTGAGGGGTAGGGGTTGGAGCGTCGCCAATTGATATAGATGCCGCGCCGAAACTTGTCTTCGCCCTTGCTGGTTTGCCAATCGATGCCACTGCCGAAGGCGGCCTTGAGTCCAAGGCTCGGTTGGGGGGGCTTTACGGGGGTGCCATACATCTTGCGGCTCAGGAGGCCTGATGCGGCGAGGGCGTGATCGCGCACCATTTCGGCGGAGAGGCGTTGCCGGGGTCCGCGACTCAAGAGTTCGTTGAGTGGATCTTTCTCGAGTCGTTCGGCGTCCACTTTGGAGGATTGGCAATAGGTGGCGGAGAGGGCAATGGCCTTGACGAACTTCTTCAGATCCCAATCAAGGCGAATCAACTCGGTGGCGAGCCAATCGATGAGTTCGGGATGAGTGGGTAATGCGCCTTGTGACCCGAACTCTTCGCTTGTGCGAACGATCCCTTGACCGAAGAGCGCTTCCCAGTAGCGGTTAGCCATCACGCGTGGTGTCAAAGGGTTTTCCTTGGAGACGAGCCAGCGAGCCATGCCCAGTCGATTGGGGGTTTCATCCTCTGGCAGGGGATGGAAAATAGCTGGCAATCCCGCGGTGACCTCCTTGTCCTTGACGAGGAAGTTGCCTCGTATTTGGACGTGTGTCTTGCGGCGTTTCCCCCCTTCCAGTTCTCTCATGATGGGAACCGTGGTTTGAGGCTTTATTTTTTTAGCGAGAGCGGAAAGGTCAGCCAATTCCTTTTCCGCTTTCTTCACCTCGGGGCTCCCGCTGGAGTAATAGGAGCGAAGTTTTTCTTGATGGGCGGAGGAGCGGCCTTTCTCCGGTAGCGCGAGGATGGCGAAAACATCCTTGGGCAGGACGGCCTCGAGTTTGGGCAGGGGTTCCTTCAGCCAAAAGATTTCCTTGGGTGCCTTACGGGCAAGAGCAGGACTGGTCACGCGGAGGGTCATGCCAGCTTTTTGCTTGAGGTCGCCGACGATTCGAAAGATGCCCTTTTCACTGGGATGAGGCAGGGGCGCGACGGTCAGGGTCTCCGCGCCGTCGAGGGTGAGAGCATGGGAAGGTTTCGGTGTCTTGGTCACCTCTTGGCTCCATACGGGATGTCTTTTTGAATCAAGTAGTTCGACCCGGAATTTCTTGAGTCGGTCCGCGGTTCCATTATCCATCCTGTTCCAGATCACTACCTTGTCCACCTGACTGTCTCCGCCTAGGTCCACTTCCCACCATGGATTGTCTGCTTGCCCCGTGTGGAAGACGCTTTTCTTTTGGTAATTCCCGTCGACGTTGCCGTCGTTTCCGTATTTGGCTGGGCCGTCGAATCCCGTGCTGACCTGCGTAGCTTTACCCTTCGGGGATAGATTTTCCTCTCCGGCGAAGACTTGTACCTCGGCCAAGTGCAGGTAACCTCCCTTGGTTAGGTTGGTCACTCGCAGGAAACGGCCTTTCTTGCCGACTTGCCCCGCCTTTGGGTAAAGACGAAAATCCGCTTTCGCCAGGTTGGGTAACTGAATGCCCGCCAAAGATTCCGCTGGCACGGTGATGGCAAGGCCATCTTTGCCCTGGGTGTCGAAATCCACTGGGATTTTATCCAAGGAAACCGCAAAACTTTTCTGCCAATTTTCGAAATCAGCAGGGGTACGCGCCTTGAGAGCGACCAACTTCTTCTCCAGGTCTGTGATCTGGGCCGTCATTTCCCTCTTCTTTTTTTCCTGCTCGCCTGAAAAGGCCTGATGAGTGGGGCTTTCGTCCCGCCGATCGGCATCGGCAGTGTTATTCAGGATGGCGAAAAACTGGAAGAACTCCTCTTGTGAAATGGGATCGTATTTGTGGTTGTGACAATGGGCGCAAGTCATGGTGGTACCCATCCATACGGCCATGGTGGTGTTTACTCGGTCCACGATGGCTATGTTTCGAAATTCCTCGTCGTTGGTACCTCCCTCATTGTTGGTTTGCGTGTTCCGATTGAAGGCGGTGGCGATGAGTTGGTCGTCGGTGGGATTGGGGAGTAGGTCTCCCGCGATTTGCTGTACCGTGAACTGGTCGAAAGGCAGGTTGCGGTTGAAGGCGCGGATGACCCAGTCGCGATAACCCCAGATGGTTCGTGGGGGGTCATCGGCGTACCCTGCGCTGTCGGCGTAGCGGGCGAGATCCAACCACTGACGAGCCCAATGTTCACCGTAGGCTTTGGAATCAAGCAGTCGGTCGACGAGTTTTTCATAAGCGTTGAGGGACTTGTCGTTAACAAACGCATCGACTTCCTCGATGGTTGGAGGGAGTCCCGTGAGGTCGAGCGAGAGTCGACGAGCCAGAGCATACCGGTCGGCTTCCTCCGTTGGGCGAAGTCCCGCTTCCTCCAATTTAGCCAAGGTGAAGCGGTCGATGGCATTGCGCGGCCACTTCGCATCCTTCACTTCGGGCGGGGTGGGGCGAACGGGTTTTTCGTAGGACCAGTGGACCTCGAACTCGGCTCCCTCCACGATCCATTGCCGCAGGGTCTCCTTCTGCGCCTTGGTCAGGTGACGCTTCGTTTTCGGAGGTGGCATCACCTCATCCGGATCATCGGTCAAAATACGATAAATCAAATCGCTGGCTTTCGGGTCTCCGGCTACCACTGACCTCACGCCGTCTCGTTCCTTGGTGGCGGATGCCTCGTCGTCCAGTCGCAATTTCGCCTTGCGGGCTTTGGCGTCAGGTCCGTGGCAAGTGAGGCAATTCTCCGACAGGATGGGCCGAATGTCCCGATTGAAGGTTACCTTGGCCGCAACTGGGGAAATCGCCCACACGGAATAGAATGCGGTTAGCAGGAGAAACATGCCTAGACGTTCCATGGGAAAGGCAAGCATTCATGCCTCGTCCTCCTGAGGCAAACTTTTCCTAATTATAAAAAAGACATTTGCACGCGAGGCTCAAGGTGCATTAGCGTCCGTTCTCATGAACAACCTCAACCCATCTCGTCGTCGTTTTATTCTTCAATCAGGCAAGCTCGT
>PVBE012704179.1_pt1 | contig 11919 bp, 12 predicted proteins | sample 1631181 | NCBI WGS metagenome assembly PVBE01 (sample SAMN08397723, study PRJNA350692) | Marine metagenome, whole genome shotgun sequencing project. | isolation source: water | place: Pacific Ocean | collected 2012-04 | reverse complement strand
GTGTGGCCTGGGCATCGGAGACAGCTCCCTGCCAGATCGCCAACTGCTGTAGCTGAGCTTTCACCTCATCGAGACTACGCATCTGCTTCTGAGCGTTCTTCTGGTCATCCCAAAAGTCAGGCTGGGCGGCGAGCTGTTCGAGATCCTGTTGTCTGGCGTTCAGTGCAGGAACGTCAAAGACAGTCCTGGGCATTGCCCAGGCGATCAGTGAGCTCGGAGAGGTCGCGCTTGAAGTCGGTGAGGTCGAGCAACGGAGTGCGTTGAACGGATTTGGCGACCTTATCAGTGCGGAATCTCTTCCCTGCCCGACAACCAAACTCCCATGTGCCGAGGCTCTCCCCCCGATCGACTGGGGGGAATGCTCAGCAAGTGGAGACTGAGTGCATGCATAGGATCAACATCCCGTGATGAGGGCTCCATGCCGAGCGTCGAGATCTACACCTGGCGCACCTGCCCCTTCTGCATCAGAGCCAAGCAGCTCCTGGATCGCAAGGGCGTCTCCTACTCCGAGTTTGCCGTTGATGGTGATGAACCTGCCCGCGACGCCATGGCAGCCCGAGGCGATGGCCGTCGCAGCGTTCCTCAGATCTTCATCGACGATCGACACATCGGTGGATGCGACGATCTGCATGCTCTTGAGCGGGCCGGCGAGCTTGACGCGCTGCTCTCCTGAGTTCCCTGCCCCGATCGCTGATCATGCGTCACCTGTTCGTGCTGGATCCGCTGGATCGGATCAATCCCGCCAAGGATTCCACCGCTGCACTGATGCAGGCCGCCTCGCGCTCTGCGCTGGAGGTCTGGGCTTGCACACCTGCTGATCTCATCGCGCTCGGTGACGAACCTCTGGCGATGGCCATGCCGGTTCAGCCTGACCCCTGGATCACCGCCGGCGAGCGAGAACGGCTGCCGCTGAACACCTTCCAGGTGATCTGGATGCGCAAGGACCCTCCGGTTGACGAGGCTTATCTCTACGCCACACATCTGCTTGATGTGGCAGAGCGAGCGGGTGTTCGTGTCCTGAACCGTCCGGATTCGCTGCGCACCTGGAACGAGAAGCTCGGTGCTCTGCGTTTCAGTCGTTGGATGGCACCCACTCTTGTCTCCGGGAGAGTCAGTGAGCTCAAGTCCTTCGCTCAAGCGCACTGCGACATTGTGCTCAAACCTCTGGGAGGACGTGCAGGGCTCGGAGTGATTCGTGTGTCTTCCCAGGCACCCGGCCTCAAGGCTCTGCTGGAGCTGGTCACAGAGCAGGAACGACTGCCTGTGATGGCTCAGTGCTTTCTTCCTTCCGTGAGCGAGGGTGACAAGCGCATCCTGTTGGTGGATGGAGAGCCGCTGGGGGCTATCAATCGACGGCCGGCCGCTGGAGAATTTCGCAGCAATCTGGCGGTTGGCGGTCAGGCTGAAGCAACTGATCTCAGTGAGCGGGAACGCCAGATCTGCGCGGCCCTCGCTCCTGCACTGAGGGCCGAAGGCTTGTTTTTTGTCGGCATTGATGTGATCGGCGGCATGCTCAGCGAGATCAACGTCACAAGTCCAACAGGCATCCGCGAAGTGGAACGACTGATGAATCAGCCCCTGGCAGATCGGGTGATCGCGCGTCTCCATGACCTGCTCTGATCGATCACAATTGCGGTCTGAATAGCGATCCGGATTTTGTTGAGAAGGGGTTTGCGCTGGGGGGCCGCTGTTCTGGTTGGTCTGATGGGAGGTTTGACCGGCGAGGGCCGTTCGGCCGAGGTCGGTGCTTCACCTCCGCTCATTCCACGACAGGTGTTGTTCGGCAATCCGGAAATCATCGGCGTTTCACTCAGTCCCGATGGCCGTCGGATCTCCTATCTGGCTCCTGATCAGGGCGTACTCAATCTCTGGGTTCAGGATCTGGATGGAGATGCTCCAGCTCGTGTGATCACCGATCAGCGGGACCGTCCCCAGAGATCAGCCTTCTGGACGGCCGACGGTCGCTATCTGATCTCGTCCAGGGATGGCGATGGTGATGAGAACACCGTTTTGGTCAGAATTGATCCCGCCACAGGCGAGAAGCGGGATTTGACGCCTGAGAACAAGGTGAAGGCATTCCTGGTCGGTGTGGACCGAGAGGCACCTTCCGAGCTCGTGGTGGGACTCAACGACCGTGATCCTCGTTATCACGATCTCTATGTGATCAACGTGGACAGCGGAGACAGGAGCTTGCTCTACCGCTCCACCGATGACGGCAGTCAGGTCAATGTCGATTGGTTAGATGGTGCTTGGCACCCTGTTCTGCGTTCCAACATCCTTCCCGATGGTGGCAGCAGCTTCGAGCTGCGGCTGCCGGGTGACACCAGCTGGCGGCAGTTCCTTCAGCTTGGCTTTGAGGACACCATCAGCGATTCCGGGCCCAGTGGGTTCACGCGTGACGGTCGCTGGCTCTACGGACAGCTCAGTACAGGTGAAGACCTCCCCAGGCTGGTGCGCTGGAGTCGTGAGCAGCTCGAGTCCTGCGGCACCGACTGCACTCCAGAGGTGTTGCATCGGTCGTCAGCCGGTGCTTTCGCTGTGGATCTCAGTGATCTCGACACCGGTGTTCCGCTGGTGCTCAAGGAGGTTGATCTCCGTTCCCGCAGAGTGGTGCTGGACGCGTCCGTTCAAGCGGACATCGACAGGCTTGAGCAACTGGCCGGCTCCAACGAGTTCAGTGTTGTCGATCGTGATCTCGACAACCGTCGTTGGTTGATCGCCATCGGCTCCGATCAACAGGGACCCCAGTACTGGCTCTGGGACCGCGAGCTGGATGAGATTCGCAAGCTGTTTTCAGTGCAGCCGCGGCTGGATGCCTACGACCTTGTGCCCATGGAAAGCCTTGATCTCAAGGCCAGGGATGGACGTCGACTGCCCGCCTATCTGACCAGAACCCCGATCAGCGCCCGCACAGGACCGCAACCACTGGTGTTACTGGTTCACGGAGGTCCACAGGCCAGGGATTACTGGGGATTCAATCCGATTCATCAGCTGCTGGCGAATCGCGGTTATCACGTCCTGAGTGTCAATTACAGGGGATCGACCGGGCTCGGCAAGGACCATCTTCTCGCCGGGGAGGGCGAGTGGTACGCACGCATGCAGGACGACCTGGTCGATGCCGTGCGCTGGGCAGTGGATGAGCGCATTGCAGATCCTGATCGTCTGGTGATCATGGGCGCGTCCTATGGCGGCTATGCGGCGCTCGCCGGCCTCACCCGCGATCCTGATCTCTTCGCTGCGGCCATCGCTGAGGTTGGCCCTTCCAATCTGCGCACGCTCCTGGAGTCAATCCCGCCTTACTGGGAGTCGGGCAGAACGATTCTTGAGCGCATGATCGGTGTGGGCAAAGTTGATCTTGATGCCATTTCCCCGATCCAGCACGTTGATCGGATTGAGCGTCCGCTGCTGCTGGGCCACGGTGCCAACGATCCTCGCGTCAAGCTGACGGAAAGCGAAACCATTGCAGCGGCGATGGCGGAGCGACAGCTGCCGATTGACTTCGTTGTTTTTCCCGATGAAGGTCACGGTCTGGCGAATCCCAGCAATGCTCTGGCGATGTATGCCTTGGTCGAAGCATTCCTCAGTCAGCATGTCGGTGGTCGAGCTGAGCCCTTCGGGTCATCTCTCGAGCAGTCTTCCCTGGAGTGGCGAATGCGCTCCTCAGCGACCCCCTGACACCAGATCCAGCTGATCGGCGAGGACGGTGAGCTTGAGCCCCACTTCCTGGAGCTCACGTTCGGCCACCGAACCGCGCACCAGCCCGGCGCCTGCAGTCAGATCGAGCTGCGCGCCTCGGGCATGCCCGCAGCGGATGGCGACACGCAGTTCCGCATCTCCTGCACTGTCGATCCAGCCGATGGGTGCGGCATAGCCATCGCGATCGAATGGCTCCAGGCTGCGCAACCAGCTCATCGCTTCACGTCTGGGCAGGCCTGCCACCGCAGGAGTGGGATGAAGCACGCCAGCCAGAGCAAGAGGCGACTGGCCAGGAGCCGGCGTGGTGATAGGGGTATGAAGATGGATCAGTTGGCCGTGTCTGGCAAGCTGAGGACTGCGCGGCCGTCGTGGCTTGAGCCCCTGCGCGCTGAGATGTTCGGTGATTGCCTGCACCACCAGTTCATGCTCACGCCGGTCTTTGTCGGAGTTGAGCAGCGAGGTGGCGTGGTCGTTGCGACCGGCTGTCCCGGCGAGCGCATCGCAACGCAGCTGGCCGTTGCGCAAGCTGAGCAGGCGCTCGGGCGAGGCGCCGAAGAAGCTGTCCTGCCGGTTGCGCTGCCAGAGGAACCGGCAGCTGCCTGCCTGCTGGTGGCGCAGACGTTTCAACAGCAACAAAGGGTCCAGAGGTGAGGTGAGGCTCACCGAGTGGCGCACTGCCAGAACCAGCTTGTGCAGCTCACCACCATTCACCAGTTCCAGGCCGCGCTGAAGCGCCGAGGTGTAGCGCCGTTCCCAGTCGCCGGGTGTGATCCTGCCGCTCAGATTGCCTGAGGTCTGGCCTGGCCAGCTCCTCCAGGACTGCAGTTTCTCGGCCATCAGCCAGAGCGACTCAACGAGTGAGCGCACATCACTCGCCTCCTGGGCGATGCCGTGCAGACGCAGCCAGCCGTGCCGTCCATGACGACTGAGTTGCCAGCGAGGCAGGACGGCCTGAACCGAGGGCATGCTGCCCTGGGGCTGGAGTTCTCCGCTCTGCTCGAAGAAGGAGAAAGCCAGCAGGATGCGTGAGCGTGCCTGGGCCGGTGCTTCAGGCGTGCCCTCCAGGATGCGTCCGAGCGTGATGTCACTGAAACGCTGAGCCAGTTCGAATCGACGGGGACCTGACAGCTCCAGGTGATGGCAGCGGCCGGCGGCGGCAAGGCAAAGACCTGGTGCTCCATCCCAGAGGAAACGGAACGGGTCGGCATCCTCGAGATCAGCGAGCTGCAGCAGTGGATCAAGGCCCCGCAGTGGTACTGCCAGGCCAAAAACACCGTCGTCCGCCTTGCGCTGATCCCACACGCGCATGGCACGTTCCAGCAGGTCACTGAAGCGCGGTTCAGTTGAACTGTTTGGGGGCGCGGCCGACATCTTGACGGCAGGACGGAGAGTTACTGCTCAAATGTATGAGTCCTGAAGAGGTCTCCACGAGTCCAGTCCATGCCAGATCAACAGGCTGTTGCAACCCTTCACTCCCGCGGCGATGATCGCCGGCGTCTCTGGAAGGCAGCGATCAAATGGCCGATGTATTCCGTTGCGGTCATGCCAGTCCTGCTTGCCGCTGGATGGCGCCTGGGTTCAGGCTCCCCCGTGCGCTGGCTCCAGGGCTTCGTTTTTCTGCTGGCAGCGGTGCTGCTGCTGATCTGGGAGAACCTCAGCAACGACCTCTTTGATGCCGAGACCGGCGTCGATGATCAGGGCAAGCCCCATTCGGTCGTGACGTTGGTCGGTCGGCCACGCCCTGTTCAGCAGCTGGCCACGCTTGCCTTGCTGATGGGCCTGATGCTGATCCTGTGGATTGCGCTCAGAAGCAGTCTTGCTGTGCTGCTGCTGGTGCTGGTGAGCTGTGGTCTGGGGTATCTCTACCAGGGACCTCCCTTTCGTCTGGGATACCAGGGGTTGGGTGAACCCTTGTGTTGGCTCGCATTTGGTCCTTTCGCCACTGCAGCTGCGTTGTTGGTTATCGCCCCTCCAACGGATGTCGTGCCCTGGCAAGCGGCTCTTGTGCTCGGCTCCGGTCCCGCTCTTGCGACAACGCTGGTGTTGTTCTGTTCGCATTTTCATCAGGTCGAACAGGATGCGGAGCACGGCAAGCGATCTCCGGTTGTGCGCCTGGGCAGTGCGCGGGCAGCGTCCCTGGTGCCGTGGTTCGTTGCAGGCACCCTCGCTCTGGAATGGGCGCCTGTGCTGCATGGCGACTGGCCACTCAGCGCTCTTCTGGGAGCCTTGGGGCTGCCTGCGGCCTCCTCATTGATCCGCTTGCTTCGCGCGCATCATCACGAGCCTGAACGCATCACCGGCAGCAAATTTCTCGCTCTGCGATTCCAGGCGCTGAATGGCCTCGGACTGAGTATCGGTCTGGGCCTGGGTCCGTGGTTCGGCTCACCTGTTCTGCTGCCTGGTTGAGTCGATGACGCTGCAACTGGCGATCCGCTCCTATGCCTTTTCCCTGACACGTCCGCTGCAGACTGCTTCAGGTGTCTGGCAAAGGCGTGAGGGCTGGCTGTTGCGTCTGAGCTGTTCAATCTCCGGTCGGGTGGGCTGGGGGGAGGTGGCTCCGCTTGATCCACAACACCGACCAGCCTGTGCACGGGTCATAACGCGATGGGAGAACCCTGGAGGAGTGGAGTTCCATCGAGATCAGCTTGAAGCTCTGCTGCCGACGCTGCCTGCTGAAGTCGGCTTTGGGCTCGGTGCTTCGCTGGCGGAGCTGGATGGTGATGTTCAGGCCTGGCTTCCTGCCCCGAGCTCGGCATGCTTGCTGCCAGCTGGTCCTTCCATGCTGCCGATGTTGGACCAACTGCTGGCGACTCATCCGGTGGGTGAGCCCATCACAGTGAAGTGGAAGGTGGCAGCGGCGGACTTCGATCAGGAATGGTCATTGTTGTCCTGTCTTCTGGACCGGCTGCCGCCCGAGGCTCGTCTGCGTCTGGATGCCAATGCCGGCTGGGATCGGACTGAGGCGGATCGATGGGCTGGAGTCCTTGCGGGTGATCCCCGTTTGGACTGGCTGGAGCAGCCGCTGGCAGTGGACGATCTGCAAGGTCTTGAGGATCTGGGGCAGCGTGTGCCTGTCGCCTTGGATGAGTCGCTGCTCAAGCAACCGGCTCTGCGGGAGCAGTGGAGGGGATGGCAGGTGCGGCGACCGCTGCTGGAGGGAGATCCGAGACTCCTTTTGCATCAATTGCAGGAAGGTCGGCCGCGGCTGATGTTCAGCACCGTTTTCGAAACCGGTATCGGTTTTCGCTGGTTGGCGTTGATGGCAGGGCTTCAGCAACGAGGCCCCACTCCGGCGGCTCCTGGCCTCGCTCCCGGTTGGTGCCCTCAAGGTCGCTTGTTCAGCTCTGATCCTGAGCAGGTGTGGGTTGCCGCTGGGCTTGGGGATTGATGGGCAGCTTGAGGGTTCTCCACTGCGATCCTGCTCAGCCTGATCAGGCAGCTGCGGCTCTCGAGGCGAATCTTGCCGATGGCAGTTGGGTGCGTCTGCTCCCTTCCGGCGTTCAGCCGGAGCGGCAAGACATGGATCCAGATGGCCAGCACTGGCCTCCTGGATCCGGGCTGGTGCTGTCAACAGGTGGCAGCAGCGGCGCTCGCCAGCTCTGTCTGCATCCCTTGTCGAATCTGGACCGTTCTGCCGAGGCCTCTGCTTCATGGCTTGAGGCGATCGGCCTGAAGCCCGCCTCAACACTGGTCTGGAACCCGCTGCCTTTTCAGCATGTGAGTGGCCTGATGCCCTGGTGGCGTGCCCGTCAGTGGGGTGCAGACCATGCCTGGATCCAGCCCGCTCTGATCAAACAGCCTGCGCTGCTCCTTCAACACAGCCGTCGCCACCCACACTGGCACCAGCGTCAGATGGTGCTGTCGCTGGTGCCCACCCAGCTGCGGCGACTGCTGGCTGATCCCTGTGGACGCTCCTGGTTGGGTGAGATGGCCGTGATCTGGGTTGGTGGTGCAGCCTTGCCAACCGATCTGGCCGATCAATCCCGTGACCTGGGGATCAGGCTTGCCCCCTGTTACGGCGCGACCGAGACAGCCGCGATGGTGACAGCCCAGGCTCCGCTTGATTTTCTGGCGGGGACGGGTGGTTGTGGTCGACCTCTTGATGGTGTGCGTCTGCGACTGAATCATCAGGGAGCTCTGGCGGTGCACTGCGACCGGCTGGCTGTGGCCAGGCTTGATGGCACTGGAGGCCTCTGTGCGCTGTCGGATGTCAATGGATGGTGGCATTCAGCTGATCTGGCGGAACTTGAGGGTTCGCCGGCTGATCCCCAGCTGCATCTTCTGGGACGCATCGATGACGCCATCCATTCAGGTGGGGTCACGGTGTTTCCTTCACAGCTGGAGCAGAGGCTGCTCACAGATGCCCGCAGGCAAGGGTTACCGCTTGATGCGGTGCTGTTGCTTGGGTTGGACAATCGTGAATGGGGAGAACGACTGGTTGCACTTGTTCGTTGGACGTCCGTTGAATTGCCGTCGGACGGTCTCGACCGCTTGCGCCGGTTGGTATCCGACTGGCCAGCACCGGAACGCCCTCTGTCTTGGATTCATTGTCAGGAACTGGAATGCACCTCTGCAGGGAAGTGGGACCGGTTGCGTTGGCAGAAGTGGTTGGCAGCTCAACAATCAGCTCAGTCATCTACTCAATACTGCTGAATGCATGGCTCAGTGATGCATTTGTATGTTCAATCAATGCGTTGTGAATATCACTCTTGAGTCAGATCTGTTTCATCTCATCCACTGGAAACGGCCACATTCCTGATCTGGTTTGACGTGGCTTGCCATTTGCGTGATTTGCAGGTTGGGCTGTGACGTGATTTGAGTCTGTGGTGGCAATGACCCAGATCTGGACTGAGACCCCGGTCTTCAAAATGCGCTGATGCCTTGGTCCCTCTCTCTGCGTATGGGACCAGCACAAAAATCGCAAAAGGGGCACGTTCTCTTTGCCACGAATGCGCGTATCAAATTAATTCCAGTGCTCTGGATCGACGCCTGAATTGTGAATTAGTTTGCGGTTTGTCTCCCTGATATAACGACAAACTCTTAGGGTAATTTCCTGAGTTTTGCTGGGTTGTTTCGTTGCCAGTTCCCCTTCGGCCCTTTCGACCGACCTCTCAAAATATTCGTGTAAGCACGATTGCTTCTCCCTCCATTGAAAGGGATGTCGTTGATAATGCTGGAGATGTTATTAATCGGTGTTATCGTCAGATTTATTTTCATGCAATGAGTAGCGACAGAGATCGCTATCTCGAGTCGCAACTTAGAAATGGTTCGATCACTGTTAGAGATTTTATCCGAGGACTTTTACTGTCAGATCGCTTTTTGCGGGGTTATGTTGCCTGCAACAGCAATTATCGCCTTGTTGAGCAGGTCATCGGTAGAGCTTTAGGACGTAAAGTCAGAGACAACACTGAAAAATTAACTTATTCCATCGTTATCGCTGAGAAGGGATTTGAGGCCTTCGTTGACCTTGTCCTCAACAGCGAGGAGTACATGCAGAGATTCGGATATGACTCTGTGCCACTTGAGATGTCCAGGGTTCTGCCTGGTCGAGCTGTTGGCGAGGCGCCTGTTTATCAAGAGTTCCCCCGTTACTCCTACGATTGGCAGGAAAAACTGACGTCAAACGACATGATGATGTCGATTGATGATCACTTGAATTTCGGTCCGACGAAGTCGTTTGCCGAGAAGGTTTTGTATGAACGGCCTTCTGACAAGGCATTCCGCTACATCATCCCATCGTTCGTCATTCTTTCAGGTTTGATTGTTGTTGGAATCGTGAAAGTTTTTACCAGTATTTTTGTAGTTGGCTGAATCGCTCAATAAGCGGTTTTCTCCATTTCTTCCTTCTTTTTTTCAATCAATTCCTCAAAGCTTATCCAGTGAATGCAGTCCACTGGGCAGGTGTCGATGGCTTCATTGATCACCATTGTCGAATCGCCGTCTTGGCGTATTGCTCTGCACTTTCCTGTGTTCTGGTCCATCAGGAAGGTGTTTGTTGCCACATGGGCGCAATATCGACATCCGACACAGACCTCTTCGTCGACCCAGATGGCCTGCATTCTCAGTTCACCACCCAGGCAGGGTTCCAGGCCGGAAGGTGACGTGACGCTATGAGAGGGCGCAGTGAATGCTGCCGAAGTGTCAAAGGTTGTTTCAGCGTCTGAAGGTGCTGAAAATGCCGCAGAGGTGTCGAACATCGTGGTTGGCTCGTATCACTTCCGAATCAAAAAGCTCAGTGTTTCTGTTAAAAATGAGACTTTCAAGTGCTGTCGGAGTACTTCAGCTTTCAATGAGGTGATGAATGGTTTGATCAAACAAGAAGAACAGGACCTGTTCAGGATGTTTGATTGGTTTTGTACTGTCTGATCGCAACCTCAAGTTGTCCAATCGCGGCTCTGCCGATATTGAAGGCAGCCCAGCCGAGAGCAAGAAGAATGGGTAATGCAACGATCAGAACCCTTAAATCCATCGGCGTAAGAAAATGACCCATAAATTAGCTCTGCAGCATATTTTTTTGGTGTTCTTTGATGGCTGGCTGCGTGGCAGATGGTTGATGTGGTGAGGATTCTTGAACTTGCTGGCGTCACAATTGTGCGTAATGATCTTTCGTCGGATTGCGCGGCTGTCGCCTCGCTGCGCACAGCGGGTTGAGTTAGTTGCCGGTTCAGAGTTCTCTGACCTGTCCGATCTGTGCGGCTTCAATCCAAAGTGAGATTGCGTCCGGTAATGGGCAGCGTTGATGCGTTTCTGTATGAATCGCCACATGTCTGATCACGCCAGCGGCAACGTTCTGGTTCTTCAGCAGAAATTGACTGCGAACCTCAAAACATCCCTGGTCAATTTGTTGTGGAGTCAGAGTCACGACCAGTCGGTCTCCCCCGTGGACCGCTTTTTTGAAGCTTGCGCTGCAATGCACCACCGGGAGAGATGTGTCCGGCCAGCGCTCCTGACCGCGACAGCCAGGAAACACCGCTTTGGCTTCAATGCCGTAAAGCTCCAGGCTCTCTTCCCAAGCTTCATGGCACCAGCGCAACAGCTGATGGAAATGCATGACCCCCGCAGCATCCGTGTCTCCGAAACGCACGGTTCTGGTGAGGTTGAGCCATGGAAGCTTCGTCATCAGGCGATCATCGTGCCGACAGCGAAACCGGGGATAGGTTCAGCCAAAGAGTCACGCTCGTCGCTTGCCAGCTGCTCTGATCAGCGATCAACGGATCCCATGATCACGTCGATCGAGCCGAGGATCGCCATGATGTCTGCAACCTTGTGTCCCTTGAGGATGTGAGGAAGGATCTGAAGATTGTTGCTGTCTGCAGCACGAATCTTGAAGCGCCAGGGCGTCACATCGTTGTTCCCCTGAATGAACACTCCGATCTCGCCTTTTCCAGATTCCAGTCGGGTGTAAAGCTCTCCGTTGGGGATCTTGAATGTGGGTGCCACCTTCTTGGCCACGTACTGATAATCAAAGCCGGCGAAGTCGCTGTCTTTGCCCTCGGCCATGCGTTTGGCCTCCAGGTTTTCAGTAGGTCCACCAGGAATCATGTCGCAGGCCTGGCGGAGAATCTTCAGAGACTGGCGCATTTCCTCGACACGAACTCTGTAGCGAGCGAAGCAGTCGCCCTCTTTCTCCCAGATCACATCCCAGTCGAAATCGTCATAGCACTCGTAATGATCGACTTTGCGAAGGTCCCATGGCACCCCGGATGCTCTCAACATTGGGCCGGAAAGACTCCAGTTGATGGCTTCTTCCTTGCCGATCACTCCAAGACCTTCAATACGCTTGCGGAAAATTGGATTATTGGTGATCAGCTTTTCGTATTCATCAATCTTGGGACCAAACCAGTCACAGAAGTCGCGACATTTTTCAAGCCACCCCCAGGGTAGATCGGCTGCCACACCTCCTATTCGGAAATAATTGTTGTTGATCAGGCGCTGGCCGGTGGCTGCCTCCCACAGGTCATAAATCATCTCCCTTTCACGGAAGATGTAGAAAAACGGAGTCTGGGCACCGACATCAGCAAGGAAGGGGCCCAGCCAGAGCAGATGATTGGCGATGCGGTTGAGCTCAAGCATCAACACGCGGATGTAACTGGCGCGCTTGGGAACAGGAATATTCGCCAGCCTTTCAGGAGCGTTCACGACGATCGCTTCATAAAACATGCCCGCCGCATAATCCATACGACTTACATATGGAACAAACATTACATTTGTTCTGTTCTCAGC
>PVBE010814479.1_pt1 | contig 11919 bp, 8 predicted proteins | sample 1631181 | NCBI WGS metagenome assembly PVBE01 (sample SAMN08397723, study PRJNA350692) | Marine metagenome, whole genome shotgun sequencing project. | isolation source: water | place: Pacific Ocean | collected 2012-04 | reverse complement strand
GTCTCCTCCTCGCACACGTACAGCGTGTACAACACGCGCTTACTGTCCCGCATCACCTCCGCCTGCACGACGCACACGTCCTCGGCGCACAACCGCGTGGCGATCTCGCTCAGGAGCCCCACGCGATCGGGACACTCGATGCGCGCGTACGTGTGATGTTCGTTCGCGTCGTTGCTCACGGCGACGAAACGCGCGCGAGAGGAACCATCCATCCTCGTCGTCCGCGCGTCGAGTCCATCGACGACGGACGCGGACGCGGACGCGGACGCGGACGCGGATGACGACGCCATCGCGCGCGCGTCCGCGCTCGAGGCGCCGAGCGGGGCGCGTTCGGCGCGTTTCGAGCTCTTGGCGCGCGTGAAGAAACGTTTGATGAACCCCATCGCGCGTCGCGGGCGCGACCCGCGCGCGGGTCGCGAGCCTCGGCGCTCGCGCGCGCGCGTGTGACGGCTCGCGTCGGTTCGGCTCGACCGACCACGAGAGGGACTCCTTGACGAGTCACGACCGGTCAATCGTCGATCGCATCCCACGCGCCCGCCCGCGCGCGCGCGTCCGCAGTGTCGCGCGCGCGCGCGTCTCCAGGCCTCGCGTCGTCGCGCGGCGTTCGATCGGTCGTCATGCCGTGGTTCATGTGCGAATCGTGCGGGGAGACGCTCAAGAAACCAAAGGTGAAGGCGCACGCGCATCGATGCGCCGCCGATGCGTTTTCGTGCATCGATTGCAGCGCGACGTTCGATCGGTGGAGCGTGCACGGACACGTGTCGTGCGTGACGGAGCACGAGAAGTACGCGTTGGCGGCGACGAAGCCCGGGGGGGAGGGGATACTCGCGGCGGCGCGGGCGAGAGGGGCGGAGGGGAAGGGGGGGGGCGGCGGCGGCGGCGGCGGCGGCGGCGCGCGGGACGAGTTTTTGGCGACGAGGCCGCCGTGGAAGTGTTCGTGTTGTGGGGTGACGTGTACGAGTGAGGAGACGCTCATCGGTCACGCGAATGGGAAGAAACACAAGTCCAAGGCGAGGAGCGCGCGCGCGAGGGCGGCTGGAGAGGACCCGGGCCGAACGCCGCCGAAGGCGGAGACGGAGCCCGTCGCCGAGGAGAAGAAGGCGAAAAAGGAAAAAAAGGAGAAGAAGGAGAAGAAGGAGAAGAAGGAGAAGAAGGAGAAGAAGGAAAAGAAGGAAAAGAAGAGGGCGAAGGAGTCGGACGACGATTCCGGTGGGAAGGAGAAGAAGAGGGCGAAGAAGAATTAGTGTATCACTACCTAGAAGAGGCGGCTTCGATTAATAATGACTCAACCGTCTCTCGGTCTCTACTGATGTCTACACGTCTACATGCGCACCTCGACTTCATCTCCATCCTTGCACCGCGTGGATTTGAACGTGAACTCCGCGTTCTCGTCCTCGACGGAACCGCTGGTTAACTCGAGCGTGTGCGCCGCGCCTATAAAGTCCATGTACACGGAACCCTCCTTCGACGGTACGATCCCCCACTTACCCCGGCCCCAAGGCGTCGTGAGCGTCCCGTCTTTATCGAGCTTTAATCCAGATGCACCTCCCCACTTGCCTGGCGTCGTTTTCGTTCGTTTCACCAACGCGCGCGCGAGCGCCGATTCCGCTATTCCGTCGTCATCCTCGCGGCGCGTGCACTCGTCAAAGTTTCTCCTCCCTTCGCCCCAATGCCACACGTCGATGGCGTTCGCCTCCCCTTTCCAATACTGCGCGATGACAGATACCATGCGATCGGGTTTTTCGGGATGGTAGTTGATGTGCACGCTCGCCGGTCGGAAATCCGGGTACAGTTCCTCGTCCTCGCGCATGAAGCGGAACAAGTACTTGGAGTTTTGGAAACAAATGTAATTCATGATACGCTGACTCACGCCCGCGTATGCGCCTCGTCCGGGTTGTCCCCACAAGTACACCTGTTCCTCGTTGTACCCCGTTTGATCCCACAGATGTTTCTCCGTCGCCATGCGTTCCGCCAACCTCGTCATCATCGCCTTCGTCTCGTGCGTCGCGGCGACGTAAAACAATCCACTATTTCTCGCGATCAAGCGTCGCATCCCGTTCCACGAAAATCCGTAGGACGAGACGTCGTCCCATCCGTCAGTCATGCCCTCGACGTCTGAGTCTCGATAAATCAAACGCTCGTTCTTCGCGTTCAATCCATTAGCGAACGGATCTTGCATCCAAACCACGTCGACGTCGGACAGCAACACGGAGGTTCCCGTGGAGACGAACTCGTTGAGCACGCGAAACTTTAATCCCGACGTCGCGTGGTTATCCGTCGACCCCGTGATGGATTTGAGCTCGCGATGGTAGTACGGCACGTCGCGCTCTTTACACCACTCCGCCGTCTCCTCATCCAGGGCGACGATGACGTAATTCGTGATGTTCGTCCTCTTCAATCCGTCTATGTACAGTCCCAACATGTAAAAAATATTCTTGTTACTCACCGCCGCGAGCACTTCGCGATTGAGCGCGACTCGTCGCACGACGTCGCACAAATCCGGAAACTCATCGCACCCGACTGGGTAATCACCCTTAGGATCGGCGATGTATCGCAAAGGTCGCGGTTCCGGACCCACTCTCGCTTCCCTTTTCGCGATGCCACACTTTTCGTCGCGCGTCACGTGCGCTTTGGCGGTCGTAAAGTCTGGTTTCTCCGCTATGATGGCGTTTTCGCCCGTTCTCTCGCCGTTCCACCTCGTCGTCCCATCCGGCACGGCGACGACGTCTCCGTTTTCGCTAAAACACTCCGAGTTGAGCAATCTAAACGACACACCCGCGCGTTGTCGAGCGTCGTGCGCCGGTAACAGCACCTCGTCCGTGAACGCGTCGTCGGTGGCGTCGTAATCCGTCTCGCTCGACGCCAACCACTCCGCGAGCGACCGCGTCGCTCGAGTCGGACGCAACACCACGAACGACGTTCTGATCAGCGGCACCACCATCGACTGCGAGTACTGCGACCATCCCATCTTCGGATCGGACATTCCCTGCACGCGCGCCGACCGGCGTCCATCGCCGCGCACGGTTCCGCTCACGTCGGCGCCGTCGTCGCGCAGCGCCACCAACGGATTCGATTTAAATCGCACCTCCGACGACGCCAACACCGCGACGTGCCCGCGTTCGAGCACCCACGCCACCGTCAACCATCCATCACCGTTCGCATCCGCTCTCTCCCTCGGTAAGTGCACCGGCACGCCCGCATCTTCAATCTCTCGCGCCTCGCGCTCGCTCGTCGCCGCCGCCACCACCGCGCGCGCCTTCGCCGCCTTCGCCGCCTCCACTCGCGCCTTCACCCCACCTCTCGCGATCACCAACACCCCGTACTCGGACGAATCTTTCGGTCGCAACGCATCGAGACGCGCGCACGCCTCGGTCGTCTCGAGCGCGTCGACGTCCCCGCGCGCGTCCCGGCGCTCGCCCGGCGGCGCGCACGTCCCCGTCCCCGTCCTCGCGCCGTCTCTCGGGACCTCGACGCGCGACGTCCACGCCGTCGGCGCGCGCAGTTCATCGCGCGAACGCATCGACGGCGTCACGGACGAGTCGCGCGCGGTCGACGTCGACGGGACGGCGTCACCATGGATCGATGACGACGACGACGATGCCATCATCGTGCGCGCATCTCGTCGCGCGGTACACACCGCGACGACGCCGAGACACGCCGACGCGACGCACGCGCGCGTGAACGCGCGGAACGTGACGCGCCGCGGGCGCCGCGTCGCGCGCGACATGGCGCGCGTCGTCGAATGACGTCGTTTCCGAGGATGAATGAATGAATGCGCGCCGCGACATGAAGTGAATGACCGCGCGGCGAGCGACTCTGGGACGCGCGCGCGAGAGACGTGCGCGTGGGTTACATGACAACGGGATGGACGCGAACGCGATCTGATCTCACATCATCGTCGACCAACTCGTTCCTCGAGTGTTCATCGCCCCCGGTCGATCGTCTCCCGCGGCGAACTGCACGGCGCTGAGCAACTGTTCCACCTCTGGATGCGCCGTCGTGTCGATGGCCACCTCGCCTCGCACGATCATCCTCGCCGTCGGTAACCGCGCCTCCGGCGCGTTCGCGTCGCTGAGACCGTAGAAATCTCTCGTATCGTCGTCTCGAGTGCTGAAATACGTCACCTCCACCCCGGCGCCGAGGAACACGCCCTTCGAGTACGAGTAGTGGTGCACGCCGACGGCTTTGCGCGCCTCTCGCCCGTCCACGTACTTGGCGTCCATGCCGATGAACGCGCTCCCATCGATCGACCGACCCAACGGTCCGAGACTCACGCTCGCCGTGAGTCCAACCTTGACGCTCTGTTCGCTGAAACACGTCTCCACCGCCTCATCCGTGTCCAAGACGTACACCTGCGAGTCCTCCTTGTATCCCACGCCGAACATGCCCGTGGCCCCGCCTCCGCTCAGCGCCACGGGCGCGCCCCACTCCTCGCTCCCGGGCTTCTTCGCGATCAACACGCCGTGCGTGAACGTGCCCCCACCGAAGAATCCCACCGTGTACGACGTCAGGAAGGCGACACCGCGCGCGGTGCGCAGCGCCTCGGATCCAATCTCCATGTCGTTATCAGCCGTCGCCGACGACGTGTAATCCTCGAGCATGGCGATCGCGCGGAGGATCTCGCGCTTCAGTTGCAGGTGTTTCGTGCTCATGGTCCTCGTCTCGTCTCCTCCGCGCGCGCGCGCACGACGCGCCGATGAGTGAAGATTGTTGAATTTTGGAATGAATGAATGATGACGTTCAGAGGCGCGGGAGACGGTGACGCGCGCGATCGTCGTCTCGCGGTGCGAGCGCCATGGTGAAACGCGCGCGCCCATCGGTGTCGTCGAGCGACGCGGGCGACGGTGAAGATGACGGTGACTCGAACGCGCGCGAGGGAATCGAAGCGTCGATTCACCGAATGTCGACGCGGTCCGAGGCGCGCGCGTGGACGTCGAGGGACGCGGGCGAGGCGACGACGTCGCGAGAGGTGAATCCGTTCGTCTCGCGCGAGGCGATCGCGGCGACGACGCGCGCGTGCGAGCGCGAGGGGAAGAGGGCGACGGCGAGATGGGCCGAGGCGTTCGGGACGACGCCGCGCGAGGGCGAGCGCGCGTCGCTCCTGATGCGCGCGAGAGAGGGGGAGGGAGGTCGTGGGGACGTCGAGAACGATGCGTTCGATGGATGCGTCGGGCGAGGACGGTCGGTGGAGGTGGACGCGGAGGCGTTCGAGAGGTTCGTCGACGGAGGACTGGAAGGCGCGTACGGAGCGCAAATGTCCGCGTCGAGCGTCGGCGACGCCGAGATCGACGGTGAGGTGTACACGGAGGCGTTTCGGAAGTTTTGTGCGCGCGTGGGCGCGCAGAGACACGCGTGGGTGAACGCGAACAAGTCGGTGGTGACGAATTGGCACTACGACAACTACGACAACGTCTTGTTCGTCGCGTGCGGAGCGAAACGCGTGACGTTGCGCGCGCTGGTGAACGCGCCGTACGCGGCCGCGGAGAGCGGTGAGGTTGCGGGTACACTCAGATTAGAGACGGTCGGAACGGATGGTTCGAACCACGTCGACGCGCGGTGCGTCGAGGATGGCGCAAAGTACGCGAGCGTGCGGCTCGAGGAGGGCGATGCGCTCTTCATTCCTAGCGGTTGGCTGCACACCGTCGAGTCGGAGCCGTACACGTTCGCCGTGAGTCACTGGTGGAAATCAGAATTTAACGAGACGCTCGAACGATCGTTTTACCGCGAGCGCGATCCGTGGGAAGAACTCTTGAGCCAACGCGCGGCGGATTCGAGCCGCGAGCCGACGACTTCCGAATCGACGACGTCGACGCGACTGGATCACTGCGCCGGCAAGCGGAACAGTTATCACTTTCGTCGAGCCTTTGAGTTGGCGATGGAAAATGAAATCCACAATTTTTTATGCGACGCGTCGTCGACGGGGTCGACGGAGGGGCGACGACTCGCGCGAGTGTTCACACATTGGACGAGAGGCGCGTGGCGCAAACGCATGGAAGACGACGATTTCCCCGACGACGCGGATCTCGTTCGGCTGTTACAATCGGCGAAACGCGCTGGGTACGGAACGATCGAAGACGACGGTCGAGGAAATTTCGAGGAGGCGCATTTCTTTGACATCGTCTGGCGAGGCGTCACGCGCGTCATCGACGAGCCCGCCGCCACCGACGAGGATCCGCTCACGTGGCAACGACTGTTCGATTGGATGATTCGTCGCAACGCCAGGTTCATTCGAGAAGACTCGCAATTCGGTAGTCGGCCGTCGACGAACGCCTACGCGGCGTCACCGATCGTCGCGTACCGACTCGCCGACTCGGAGGATATCGTTCGCGCGGTTTTGCACAACCAACGCATGGCCATCGCGCACCGCGCGCACAGCCTCATCAACGCCAACGTCGACCGACACTTCCGAGTTACGTTCGGTTTCGATCAACGCGACTTCGATTCGAGACAAAGCGCGCCGGTGGAGTAGACACGTAGCGATAAAGCGCGCGCGGCCGAATGACATCCCCGCCGAGACTCTGATATCCTCTGACATCGCGCCGCCCACCATCGCCACACTCGCGCGCGCTCGTCCGATGCACGCCGCGACGCCGACGATGGCCCTTCGCGCGACCGCGTGCCACGCGCGCGCGACCGCGCGCGTCGCGCGCGCGTCGTCTGCTCGCATCCTTCGCGCGACCTCTATCCGCGCCGAGGTCGGCGTCTTCACGGCGCCGACGCGTCGCCGCGCGTCCATCGCGTTCGCCGCCGACGGTGAGGACGCCTCCGCGCCCGCGCCTTCTTCCTTCGACGGGTTCTCCACCGCCCCGAGCGACGCCGACGCCGCCCTCATCGCCGACATGGTGACGGAGATCAAAGATTGGCTGAAGTTGCTCTACGTCAAGCGCGAGATGTCTTTTAACGAGGTCAAGCTCACCATCGGCATCGAGGATCCGCGATTGGCGGAGAATCGCGAGAAGTACGGCATTGAGGACGAGAGCGGGGTGAGCGCGGACGAAAAGGTGGAGACGCTGGAGATGATCGAACGCGGGGAGGCGCCGACGGATGCGCGAGCGGTGGCGACGGTTTTGGAAGAGTTTAGAAATTGGCCCGGTTTGGATACGGAGGTCGAACAGTCGAACGTGGACGCCGGTCCCTCGAGGTACGAAGAGATCGCGATGCGCTCGGCGGGAATCAAGACGGCGAATCCGAGACGAATTGCCGCCAAGGAGGAGGAGGAAGAGGAAAAGGAGGGGACGATTTTTGGATTTTTGCCCCTGTACTTGGTGAGCGCCGTGCCGATCTTTATCACTATTTTCGCGGTCGGAATCATGTTCGTCAACTCGCTGCAGTAGATGGATTTTTCTAGAGATTGTTGTCATTCAATGCATTTCTATGCGCGCTAGCTACGATGCCTTGACTGTTCTAAAGGGATTTTTCTCAGCGCGGCGTCTCGCGTCGCGTTTTCGATTTCTTGCGTTGGATAATCGCATGAGGACGTAACACAGACCGAGAATCGTGACGAAATTCCAAAACTTTTCCATCTGCTCTTCACGATAAAGCTTGTTATCGAGCTCGCGTATCTTTCTCTCCGCCTCGGCCTGAACCTGTTCCTCTCTCTGGCGCTCGGTCGCAATCTCTCGTCGCGTTTTGGTTTCTAATTGATTCGGAGCTTGCACGACGGGCCGCGGCTCCACCGTGCGAGGCGCTTGCGTCTCCGGAAGCGACCGTCGAACGACTTTTTGCGGCGCCTCGGCGCGACCGGAGCATCGTTCAAAGTTGTATCTCTGCACGGCGTCGTTGATACTCGAAACCGTCTTGTACATGATTTTCACTTTAATGTAACGCCTGACTTCGTCCCGAGACGCGCCTTCGTTCGGCGCTTGCGGCAATTTCACGACCGGAAACGGCTTCGCGTCCATCGTGTCGCACGTCATGCGCTCGAGGTGCCCTTCATCGTAGTGTTTATCCCAATCGTACTCGCCCTCCGTCATCTTCAAACCGTAATGGATGATGTACGGATCCTCGGTCTGCGTATCCCACGGCGTGTACCCGGCGTAGAGTTGAATGGACGACATGATGTTGTGTCGTATTCCGGCCTTGGCGCACCCGAAGACGAATCCATACATCTCCGAGATCCACGGCCTCGGACCTCGCTCGGTGATGTACTCGTCCCCCGTGCCTCGATACGGCCACCACACCCTCCGATCCATGCGAACCTTGGCCGTGTACTCCAACCAATACGGCGTCAACGCCATGAAATCCTTCGCGTCGAATATTTCCCATCCACCCACCGGCGCGATCAACCGCTCCTCCTCCTCGTTCAAAAACCACTTCGCCATTCCGTTTCGCGTCCCCACCAAATAATCGTACTCGCCGCTCGCCGCCGTCCCTCTCTTCGCCGGAATCTCCTCCACCGTCAACGGTTTCAATAACAACATGTCCGCGTCCAGCTTCACCACCCACTTTCGATCCGTCCCGACGTTTTGCGCCCAGTGATTCATCCCTCCCGGAAGATTATACGCCGCGTACCCGTCGTCGTCGCCGTATTTTTCCTTGGCGTACCACACAAAATCTGGACACTTGACCGTGTCCGGCACGACGTCCAGGTGCGCGTACGTCTCGTACTGCGCCTCCGTGCACGACAACAAACGCGTGATGCGTCCGGGAGACCCGATCGCGCGCCAAGAGTCGTAGAGCGCGCGCGCTTGCCACGTCATGTACGGTTGACAATCGGCCGAGAAGACGTAGTGGTAATCATCCATCTCACGACGTCCCGGCGCGTCGATCGCGTCGTCCGCGCGCGCGATGTCGAACGCACAGACGCGGGCGAGGATGACGCACGCCGCGGCGACGCGCGAGGGCGTCGCGCGGTGCGACCGCATGGCGCGAGGCGCGATGTGATGTCGTCCCGGGGAGAGCGTTTCGGTGGACTCTCCGGCGAGAACGACGCATCAAACATATCATGTCTACTACAACGCGCGCGACTACTCCAACATCCACGGTTCGGCCGCGGCGAGATCGGTCTCTTTCGAACGCACGCGTTTGGCGAGCGTTTTCACCGTGTGCGCGTCTCGAGCGAGTTTCCGCTCGAGCTCGACGAGCCGGCGCTTATCGCTCGCGCGCGCCTCGTCGACGCTCTGTAAGGCGTCGCGTAAGAACTCGATCGTCTCGCTCGCTTCCTCGAGCATGGACTCGGCGTCTCTCTTTTCGTCGGTGAGTCTCTGAACGCGGTCGCGTTGGTCGTCCAGGAGTCGTTGGAGTTCGCTCTCGCCGAGTCGAGGCGCCGGCGCCGGCGCCGGCGACGGCGAGGGACCGCCGCGAGGCGTCTCCGGGAACTCCACCGTGGGCGTCTCCGCGAATCTGTTCGACGTCACGCGCGGTGGCGTCGAGGCGACGTCCACGTCTCGCTCGAACGGTCCCGCGCGATCGCGAGGGGCGACGATGGCGAGCGCCTCGGCGCGCGCGGACGCGAAGGCGGTTCGCTTCGTCTCGCGCAGACGTCGCAGCGCCGCCGCCGCGTCTTCTCGCGAGATCAATCCCGTCGCCACGAACACGCCGGCCAATATCCCACTCACCGTGATCATCTGTAACGCGAACGCGCCGATGTCGAGAACCACGCGCAGAGAACTCGGGAGCACGTACAACCACGCCGCCGCCACGTACACGCCGCTCGACGCGACGAGCGCGCCGCGAACCCACGTCGACGTCACGTCGACGCTCTTCACCCCACACGCGACGTCATCTATCCACCGCGCGATCTTCGAGAGTTCTCTCGCGCCCGCCACCGCGGCCGCGTCCCCGCCGCCGCTCGTCGACGTCTCGCCTCGTCTCGCCGCGACCGCCGCCTCCAACGCCGACGCCTCCTCCTTCCCCGCCCGTCGCATCACGCGTCGCCTCCGCGCGCTCGACGGCGGCACCGACGGCGTCGTGACGTATCCATCGCTCGTTTCTGCCTCCTCGCTCGCGCGTCCGCGCCGTCCTCGCTCGTCCCCGCTCGTCCCCGCGGTGTCCTCCAATTCCTCGCTCGGACAGCGACGGTGATAATACGCGTCGCCGTCGCGCTTCTTATACCTCGGGTACCCCACGCAACTGCGTCCGCACGCCGCGCATCGTTTTCGCACCGTCTTCGGCGTCTTCGGCGCGTCGCTCGCCATCGATGCGCCGAAAACGCGCGCGTGTGCCGTTCGATGCGCCGAACGCCCCGTGTAACACTCATTTGGTCAATCTCGCGTCACACGACGCCTCGAGCGACGCGCGGACGACGGTGCGAGCGCGCGCGCGCGGGAAGATGGCGGAGCGCGCACCCTTACTCGTCGCGCGCGACGTCGAGGCGTGCGCGTCCACGGCGCGCGTGGACGCGACGACGTCCGCGGAGGGACGATCGAACGGTGATGATGGTGTTGAGGGTTGGTTTTGCACCTCGGACGCGCGACGTGGACGATCGAGCGCGTCTCGAGGCGTTCGCGCGGTCGCGGTGAGTGTTTGTGCGCTCGCGGTGGCGTGCGTGGCGTGCGCGAGCGCGGGCGCGCGCGTGACGGGCGGTGATCTTCTCGACGCCGCGCGGGCGGGCTTGGGTTCGAAGAGGCGGCCCGCCGTCGAGGAGGGGTCGACGAAGAATTGCGCCAACGCGCGCGCGGATAACGCCGCGGGTACGTTTCAGGTGGAGACAAAGAAGTGTAAGGACGCATCGCTTCCCGGGTGCGTCGGACGCAGGTCCATGTGTCGGTTTTGTCAGACGCACATGGCGACGAATAGAAATCACGACTGGCCCATTTGCCCGCAGACGGTGTGCGACGAAAACGAGGCGTTCGGGTGTAAGATGGCGGGTAAGAAGATGTCGAAGAGGGAGTTGGCGTGGGCGATTTTGTGTCAACACGTGCGCGAGCACAACAAGATGGTCGACGGTGTGAAGATTGGAAAGTGCGTCGGCAACGCGCAGGATCACCAAATCGGACGGTACCAGTACAGCGATTCGCAGTGTAAAAACTCTGGATTACCGGGATGTCTCGGTGTGGATTCGGAGTGTCGATTCTGTAACACGAAGAACGCGAAGAAAGGGACCGACGCGTGGCCGACGTGTCCGACGGTGGTGTGTCACAAACACAAGCTCAAGTCGAAGTATTGCGAACAGTTGTCGCAATACAATGTTCCGCCAGAGGACCCGCCGAAGGATTGGGACGAAAAGTCTCTTCCGAAGAGTTTGCAGATCGCAGATGATGATGACGACGACGACGACGACGACGACGACGATGACGACGCCATCGTAAATGAGTCCCACAAGCAGCACTCGCATTCGCATTCATTAAGTGGACATTCAAAGCACCATAGCAAAAAACACGCCGCCGACGACAGCAGCGTGAAGAATAAGCACTCGTCGAAAAACGACGGATCGAGTCTTGGATCGGATGATGGCGATGATGATGATAGCTACTACGATAAAAAGGATAAAGTTACAGTCACTGGTGATGATAGCGTGAAAGGTGAAGACGACGAAGACGAAGATGACGAAGACGAAGACGAAGACGAAGACGAAGACGAAGACGACGGTGACGACGGAGGCCATGGCGACGACACCGCCGCGGACGGTAAGCACCATCACTCCAAGGTCAAGCTCGGTGTCGATGAGGAAGTTGACGCGAGAAGTTCAACTGGAGAGACGGCGAACCAGTTGACGTCGACGAAGTCGGCTTCTGAACTCGATAGCGCGGTTTTCAGTTCTTTCGGGGATGAATGAGACGCACTCATGTTATAATGTACAAATTCACTCATAATTTTCATCTCCTATCACCGACCGTCTTCTTCGGCGACCGAACAGACTAAGAAGCGAACTCGCCGCCGGAAAGGACGCGAGAATGGTCAAATCCAAAACCACCGTCCCGAAGCTTCCCAACAGCCACGGCATCGCGCGCATCACAGCGGCGGTCGATTTACTCGCGC